>PDYJ01001566.1_pt1 | contig 21556 bp, 23 predicted proteins | sample 1430841 | NCBI WGS metagenome assembly PDYJ01 (sample SAMN07237672, study PRJNA390542) | Gut metagenome, whole genome shotgun sequencing project. | isolation source: fecal pellets | host: Mus musculus | place: USA: New York, NY | collected 2016-10 | reverse complement strand
GCTGTTGCCTTTTTTACTTGGATGTGTACTTGAATTACTACAGGCTCCATTATATTATTTAATAAGGCAAAAAGGAAAGTTACCTTTTTGATATGTTAATGATAAGGTAAGGATAAAGGATAGGTCTATGAGTTAAAAGTCAAGTGAGAAAAAAAGACGCCCTTGCGCAAGCTTTATTAACTCTTTTGCATCATGAGGCAGTCGAAAAGATAACAGTCGATCAACTTTGCCGTGAAGCTGATTTACATCGGAGTACGTTTTATCGCTATTTTCAAGATAAATACGATCTATTGCATTATGTTTTTCAAAAGATCTGGTTAGAGCAAATTGATGAGAATAATGTTGTTGATTCAATGATCGAAATGATCGTTCGCGATAAGGATATTTTCCGAAATATTTCGGTCAACAATAGCAGTAATTCTTTATATGCGCTCATGATCGATATGGTTGCTGAACAGATCCTAGATGCAAGTTTAAATGATCGTTTGCATAATGTTCTTTGGATAGAAGAGACGGTGCTCAATGCAACTGATCAAAAATTAGCTGCCAATATGATAGCTGGTGCCTTTTTAACCTTGTTATTCAAATGGGTCGATAGCAACTACCAGATGAGTTCGACAGAGTTGAGTGATTTTATCAAGCACTTGCATTGATTTTTTGAAGAAATAAAATTTATCATAATCTTTTACTTTAATTTTAGAATAGTGTACAATGTAATTGCTATTAGTATAGTGAAAACTATACTATCTACGAGGGGTGTGTCATGCCTTTCTTTACAGCAAGCGAGCGCATGGCAGTAGATTAGCGTGTTAGATTTAATTGCTAAGCTTACGAGTCTCAGTGCTCATTGATTTAGAGGGGGGTAACGTAATGAGTTCATTACAAAAAATGACGACTAACTTGTGCCAAGTTTTACGTTTGCACGAGTATCGTAATAGCAACATGCCGGGGTTGGAAAAACTCGGCGCGATCGATATTTACTATTTGGAAGCGATCTATCAGTTGAAAGATCCAACGATCGGGACGATCTCAAAACTGTTGGGACAATCGACTCCAAATACGAACTATCACATCAAAAAGTTGCTTGAGCTTGGTTTGATTCAAAAAAGGCTAGATGATGCAGATCATCGGGTAACACATCTTTCTGTGACCGATAAATATCACGAAGCATTGGAATCCAATTCCGAATTTTGGAAACTTTTACAAAACCGTTTAGAAGAAACCGTTTCGGTTCGTGATCTGGCTGTTTTTCAGCGTATCTTACGGCAATTAGTCGAGGTTTTGGCTGAAGAAACAACACTAAATGATTTTTAAAAAGAAAAGTTTGGATCAAAAATAAAATAAGATGAAGTGTAGTTTTGAACTACACTTTTTTTGTGTTTTACAATAAAATAGAATTAGTGCAAAAAAACCAGTAGTAGCCAACTGATATTCACTAGGAGAGAAATGTGGGGTGGATATTTAGTGGGAAGTATTGTGTGCTACTGGTAAGCAAGATTTAGAAAGGAAAAACTATATTTTTCTAGTTATGAACTACATGATTCCACATTTTGTATAGTTATTATAAAGCGTGGCTGAAAAATTTAAATTTACTCCAAGTGCACCAAGCAGCTTAAAGGAACAGTATGATGTTGTGATCATCGGTTCAGGTGGAGCTGGACTGGTCAGTGCCCTCCAAGCACGAGAATTAGGTCTAAGACCAGTTATTTTAGAAAAGATGCCTACAGTTGGAGGCAACACCATGCGAGCATCTTCAGGGATGAATGCAGCTGAAACAAATATTCAGTTGCGCGAAGGTATCGTGGATAGCTTTGCTGAATTTTATCAAGAAACGTACCAAGGTGGAGGGCGTCTAAATGATCCTGAATTATTGAACTACTTTACAACGCATAGCGGGCAAGCGATCGATTGGTTACGTTCACATGGGATCATCTTAAATGACTTGACGATCACCGGTGGAATGAAGAAAAAACGCGCTCATCGCCCTAAGAGCACTGCTCCGATCGGATCGTTTTTAGTCAATAATCTTTTGTGGTTGTTAGACCAGATCAAAGTTCCGATCTTTACCCAAGCAACAGTCACAGAACTGTTAAAAGACGATGCTTCTAAGATCAAGGGGGTAAAAGTCCAAATTGCTGGTGAGTCCAAAACGATCTTTGCCCCAGCAGTCATCTTAGCAACGGGAGGTTTTGGTGCTTCCAAGCAACTACTCAAGCGCTATCGTCCCGATCTTTTAGCTTACAAGACAACTAATCAAGTTGGCGCGACTGGAGATGGGATCATTTTAGCAGAGCATATTGGAGCGCAAGTGTTACAGATGGAAATGATCCAGATCCATCCGACCGTGCAACAAGATACACCACATACCTATTTGATTGGCGAAGCTGTGCGTGGTGAAGGGGCGATCTTAGTTGATCAACAAGGGGTTCGATTTACTAATGAATTAGGAACTCGGAAAATTGTTTCTGAACAGATCACGGCTTTACCTGAACAAGCGGCATATTTGATATTTGATCACGGAGTCAAAGAACGAGTCAAAGCGATCGATTTTTACGCTAGCAAAGGTTTGGTCGTCAGTGCAGCTACACCAAGTGAACTAGCTAAAAAGCTTCAGCTAGATCCAACTGTTTTAGCGGATACCTTGTTACAATGGAATACAGCGGTCGAAACCAAAAAAGATGTTAAATTTGGGCGAACGACGGGGATGCAACGCAAGCTAGAAAAAGCACCTTATTATGCGATCCATGTTGCCCCAGCGATCCATTACACGATGGGGGGCTTACACATCAATGAAAAAGCTCAAGTTTTAGATCAAGCGGGTAATATCATTGCTGGACTCTTTGCAGCCGGTGAGGTCACGGGTGGATTGCATGGTAATAATCGGATCGGTGGCAACTCGATCGCGGAAACGGTGGTCTTTGGGCGACAAGCTGGTCAACAAGCTGCGGTCTATTTGGCCTAAATTCAAATAAAAGTTTAAATTTGAGCAACAGTTTAGTTAAACTGTTGTTTTTTTTACGCTTAATTTCAAAAAGAGTGTATAATAAATGATAAAAATAAATTAGTTAAAAAATAGAGATATTTTTATCATTTTATTGAAAGAGGTTCTTCAAGTGAAGATGTCTAAATTAATGCGTTCAAAGTTATTTCCCGCGTTAGTTATTGTGATCGGTGCGCTCATCTTAGTCTTACCACAAGTGTTGGCCCATAAAATGCTTTTGGGGTCGGATTCGATCTTCCACTATAATCGCTTTTATGAAGCGGCAATGCAGTTAAAAGAGGGCAATTTCCATTACTTCATTACAATGTATGGCTTTCAGCAGTCGGGGCGGATCATCAACGCTCTTTATGGCCCAGTGGCTGCTTATTTTAATGGGGCTTTGTTGTTGGTGGGCAAAACTTGGTTCAACTACCAAATTCTCTCCGATATTGCTGTTTATCTATTAGCGGGCGGGTCGATGTACGCTCTTTTGCGTAAGTGCAAACTCAGGGTGAGTTATAGTTTAGGCTTAGCGCTTTTTTACTTAACAACATATGCGATCCAGTACTGGACGCTATCACAAGCATTTTCAGGTTGGGCGGCTGCCTTATTACCGCTATGTTTGTTGCCATTAGTAACATTTATTATCGAAAAGCAAGTCAATGTCTTAGAATTGGCTTTGTGTACGGCTTTGATGTTTCAGATCCACTTTTTGACAAGTTTATTTGTCGTCATGGCTTACCTACCTGCTTTTATCTATGCTTTCGTTAAAACACCTGAACGCATTAAAATGTTACAGCATATGGCCTTAGCAGTTGGGCTATTTTTCTTGTTGACAGCTAATATTTGGGCTGGTTTAGTCGAGGTCTATTTTGGAAATACTGTGTTACAACCATTTATCAATAAAAATATGTATGGGACAGCAGTTTCTTTGAATGCTTATCGTTTATCAAATTGGCTTTCACCGTTTGGGATCGTTATCTTGGGTGGGCTTCAAATCATTTTGTTGCTCCTATTTTGGAAAAAGATCTCAACTTTAAATAAGATCGTGTCGTTAGAGGCGATGTTTTTTTTGATCTTATCGTCACGGTTATTACCTTGGAAATGGCTGAGTCAGACCTTTGAATTTGTCAATGTCTTGCAGTTTCCATTTCGTTTCTTTGTTCCCTATACGGTACTTTTGCTCATGTCGATCGGGTTGTTTGCGACTGAGCTAAAGCTAGATGGTCGGATGATGATCGGTGCGTTGATCTTATTAGTTACCTGTTCTTTTGTTCAAACTATCCAAGCCCTTGAACAGGATCTAGCGGTGTGGGATGAACCTGAAGAATTTATGTATCAAAAAAATACGATCTATTTTACCGATGATATCCAAAAGATCAAGCAGGCGTTTTTTAGCACAGATCTGGCGTTAGGTTTGCGCTATGTTCAAAAATCTACGCCGGATTATTTACCACTTTACACAAAGTTGACCGCTCAAGATGAGATCCATGGTTACCGGCATTATCGCAAACAAGTGCTCATGCAAGAACAAAAATTTACTAAAGCAGCGACTACGGATGCCTTGGTCTATCAGTGGGATGCAGCAGAAGCTAAAGAGATCATCGTACCTGCGATCGGCTATAAGAACACAAAAGTTGTGCTCAACGGAAAGGTGTTGACGGATGCTCAACTTGGACATACCCGGATCGGCGCGTTAAAATTAAGACAAAAGCGGGGACATAATCGCTTAGAGCTCTCCTATGTTCCAGCTAAAGCTACGGTCGTATTTTTAGTGTTACCCGCCTTTGTTTGGTTGGGGTGTCTAGGGATCGTAATTAAACGTAAAGGATACAACAAAAAAGATGACGCGAAAATTAATTGTCTCAGTGCTCGTTAGTCTAGATGGCTATATTGCAGATGAAAAAGGAAGTGTTTTAGCTTTAGAGCGCTTTTATCGAGATCACTTACCTGCAGGGGTGGTAGATTGGCGAGTTCCCCCGGATTTTGATACCGTTTTGGTGGGAAAAAATACCTACAAGTGTTACTATCATAGTTTATTGAATATGACACAAAAAGAAGTGATCGTTTTTTCGCATACTCCCTTAGCAGGACTGGGAGCTAATATGCGTTGCTTTTCAGGCGAGGTGAGTTCTTTGATCACACGCTTGCAGGCCAATGAAGGCAAAAATATATGGCTTTTTGGCGGAGGCGATCTGATCGACCAAGTTGTCTGTAGTGACTTAGTCGATCAGATCAGGTTGGTCACCTTGCCTCTCAATTTGACTAAGGGGATCGCCTTGTTCAATACAACTCATCAGGCTCCCAAAGTCAATTTACAAAGTCTAGAGACAAAATACGAAATGTCATATTCGATTTGGTCTAAATAACGGTAAAAAAGAGGTGGATGAGATGGATAGAGCAACAAGCGATGCGCTTAGGCATAAAGTGATGAATCTCTATCAGATCCAGATGGCAAGTTTAGATCAAAACTCACAGTTGATCACACAACTGCTACCAGAAACGAGTACGCAAAATAAATTTATTACGCAGATCTTAGTTGAAAATAAGCATCTGTTGTCACGCTTACAACAGATAAATGCAACTAGAAAAGTTGGTGTGATGGACTTTGCTGATCCAATTTCGATCGGAAGTCGGTTATTGAAAACTGATAGTCAAGAACAGTTATTGTGTCGGAATAGCTTTTTATATCCTGAGTTGTGTAAGTATCGGCGTAACTTTTATTATAGAAATAAACTAGATCCAAAGAAGGGCTTTTATTCAGAAGCCTTGATCTATGTTGAACATGTTAAATTTTTGCGAGATGCCAAGCAAGATAAGACCTTGTCACAGGCACGTTATGCCGATGTGGCTGCGATCAGTCTCCCAAATATTCAGCAGATAACTAAATTGTCAGGAAAAAAGCCAGATCAAAAGCAACTTCAATTGAGTATGCAGACTAAGATCTTGCAAACACTTCGCGCTTTTAAACAAGCTCAAGCGACCGTTCTTATTTTAGGTGCTTTTGGGTGTGGTGCTTCGGGAAATGATCCTAAGCTGGTCGCGCAAAGTTTTTGCTCGTGTTTAAAGCGGACGGAATTTAAGGGGGTCTTTGAACAGATATATTTTGATATTTGGCAAGATCCGGCTACATTAGTGGAATTTCAACGCGCTTTTGCAGCTTAGAAGAAACTGTGACATAAGTAGTATCTATATTAATAAAAACTATCGCTAAAGAAAGACATCTTCAAAATTCCAACGTTCAGAATTTGAAGATGTCTTTCCTTATGTCACGGCCTCTTTTTAACTATTTTTCTTAATGTTTGTTATAAAAATGATTATATTTGTAAAGAAACTTGACATTGCGGAGCGAGGGCTGTAAGATAACTATACAAATTTAATCTAGAGGAAGTGAAAATCGTATGTTTAAGTTAGTCAAAAAGCGCCTATCAAAAGGGGCAGTTTTGGCAGCGGTATTCTTTTTATTTATTCAAGTCATCTGTGATCTGAATTTACCAGCTTTGACCTCAGATATGATCAATAATGGGGTCGCTAAGGGAGATACGGCTTATATTTGGAAGATCGGTCTGCAAATGTTATTGATAGCTGCAGTTGGTTTAGTAGCAGCTGTGGGTAATGTCTATTTTGCTTCGACTCAGGCGCAAAAAACTGGGGCTAAGTTGCGTGAAGCCGTTTTTCGCAAGGTACTACAGTTTAGTGGGCGTGAGATCGATCAATTTGGGACCTCATCTTTGATCACCCGGACGACCAATGATATTTTGCAGATCCAAAATGTGTTGATCATGTTGCTTAGAATGATGTTGATGGCACCTTTGATGTTGATCGGTGCTAGTTTTATGGCGTATCAAAGTGAAAAACGTTTGACAGGTGTCTTTTTAGTTTCGATCCCACTATTGTTAGTGGCGATCGCGGTCATTATGTATTTTGCTGTTCCTTTATTCAAAGGGCTGCAAAAAAAGATCGATCGGATCAACTTGACTTTTAGAGAAGGTTTGACCGGGGTGCGGGTCATCCGAGCTTTCCGACGGGATGATTTTGAACAAAAACGTTTTGCTGATGCTAATAAAGACTATACAAGCACGGGGATCAAAGTTTTTAGTATCGTCTCCTTGATGTTTCCGATCATGACTTTGATCTTAAGTGGAACGAACATGGGGATCGTTTGGTTTGGGGCTAAATTGATCGGTGACCAAGAAATGGGTGTTGGTAATTTAGTTTCATTTATGACCTATGCCAGCATGATCTTATTTAGTTTTATGATGTTGTCGATGGTCTTTGTTTTTATCCCACGTGGTCAAGCCGCGGCTGCACGGATCAATGAAGTTTTGGAGATGCCACTTTCGATCGTTGAAACAACGGGTGATCAAGTGATCGATCAAAATAAACAAAGTCACTTGGTCTTTGATAATGTCAGCTTTCGGTATGAAAATGCAGAAAATCTTGCTTTAAAGAACGTCTCATTTTCGGCCAAAGCAGGTCAGATGTTAGCGGTGATCGGGGGGACTGGTTCAGGGAAATCGACCTTGGTCAACTTGATCCCACGCTTATACGATCCAACTGCTGGACAGATCATTTTAAATGAAACTCCGATCGCGCAGGTGGCTCAAAGTGATCTGCATGAGCATGTATCATTTGTACAGCAAAAAGCTGTGCTCTTTAAAGGGACGATCCGAAGTAATTTGCAGTTTGGAAATGAAACAGCGACAGATGAAGAGCTGTGGCATGCTTTAGAATTAGCTCAAGCAAAAGAATTCGTTTCCGAACTACCAGATGGTTTAGATGCTCAAGTAGAACAGGGAGGCGATAACTTCTCTGGTGGTCAAAAGCAACGGTTAGCGATCGCCCGGGCTTTGATGAAAAAGGCCGCAGTCTATGTGTTTGATGATTCTTTTTCAGCACTGGATTTTAAGACTGATGCTAAACTACGTGAAGGCTTGAAAAACGATCCTGAGATCCAAAAGAGTGTATTAGTGATCGTTGCTCAACGTGTATCAACAGTTACTGCTGCCGATGAGATCATTGTTTTGGATGAAGGTAAAGTCGTCGGTCAAGGAACACATGATGAGCTAGTAGAAAATAACGAAACATACCAAGAGATCGTTGAGTCACAATTAAAGAAGGGAGATGAGCACTAGTGCACGGACATGGGACAAAAGATCCGCTGAATCGGAAAGCTAAAATTTTTGGAAGACGACTTTTAGATTGATCAAGTATATGAGTCCATGGAAGTGGGGCTTACTTTTAGTGATCATCTTTGCGATCAGTTCGGTCATTTTCCAAACAGTTACGCCAAAGATCTTAGGTCAAGCTACAACAGAGATCTTCAATGGTGTTTTATTGGGCTATAAGCAGATGAAAGCTGGACAACATTTGACACATTTGCCGATCGATCTTGATGCGATCAAACACATACTATTGATCGTCGGGAGCTTTTATGCGCTCGCAGCTGTTTTGAGTTTTGCCCAACAGCTGATCATGGCCAATATTTCTCAAAAGATCGTTTACCGTTTACGTAAAGATCTTAAAGAAAAAATGCAACGTCTCCCGATCTCATACTATGATACCCACTCTAATGGGGATATCATGTCACGGGCGGTCAATGATATGGATAATATCGGGGGGACGCTCCAACAGAGTTTGACACAATTAGTGACTAGTTCGGTGACTTTTATCGCTGTGTTGATCATGATGCTTTCGATCAGTTGGAAATTGACCTTGATCGCTTGTATCACGATCCCACTGGATTAGTTACTGTCGCAGTCGTTGCTCCACGTTCACAAAAACATTTTGCCGCTCAACAAAAGAGTTTGGGACAGTTGAATAACTTTGTCGAAGAAGATTATGCGGGCCATACAGTCGTTAAGACTTTTAACAAGGCTGATGATATGATCGCTGAATTTGAAGCGGAAAATGAACGCTACTACAAGGCTTCATGGAAAGCACAATTTATTTCAGGGCTGATCATGCCACTGATGAACCTTGTTAAAAATATCGGTTATGTGCTAGTTGCCGTTGTTGGGGGATCCAGGTCTCAAATGGCACGATCACATTAGGTAACGTGCAAGCTTTCTTACAATACGTCAACCAATTCACCCAACCGATCACGCAATTAGCTAACTTAGCCAATACGATCCAAGCGACGATCGTTTCGGCTGAACGGATCTTTGAAGTTTTGGATGAACCTGAGATGCATCCCGCTACTGAAACAAAGCCAGATATCCAAACTGATGCTAAGCTTGAATTTGATCATGTTAAGTTTGGTTATACCGACGATAAGATCTTGATGGATGATTTTAGCTTCAAGGCCATGCCTGGACAAAAGATCGCGATCGTTGGTCCGACTGGGGCGGGGAAAACGACTTTGATCAATTTACTTGAGCGGTTTTATGATATCAATGCTGGTGCGATCCGTTTGGATGGAAAAGATACACGAAAATTTACCCGAGAAGATCTACGGGGACATTTTTCGATGGTGCTCCAAGATACGTGGCTCTTTACTGGGACGATCTATGATAACATCAAGTATGGGCGTGAGAATGCTACTAAAGAAGATGTTATTCGAGCAGCCAAGGCAGCGCACGTTGATGCCTTTGTGCGCCAGCTCCCTGATGGCTATGATACAGTCTTAAATGAAGAAGCATCCAATATTTCTCAAGGACAAAGGCAATTGATCACGATCGCCCGTGCCTTTTTGGCTGATCCTGAGATCTTGATCTTAGATGAGGCTACAAGTTCGGTCGATACCCGGACTGAAGTGTTGATCCAACAAGCAATGGAACGTCTGCTACAAGCACGTACGAGCTTTGTAGTTGCACACCGCTTATCCACGATCAAAGATGCCGATAACATCATCGTGATGGATCACGGTTCGATCGTTGAAACTGGTGATCATCAAGCGTTGATGGCTAAAGGTGGGTTCTACGCAGATCTGTATAACAGCCAATTTGCTGATGAGATCGCAGCCCAAGGTTAAAAAGAAATAATTGATAACGTCTAGTGATGAGCATAGCCACTAGGCGTTATTTTGATAGTAAGGGGCTGAGTTGCAAGGCTATATTTTGTCTTTCAAAACACTAGGATCATTAAAATACACATCTGGAACATGTTGCCAATAAACACTAAAGAGCCCAGCCAGGATACAAGACATCATGGCTGGGCTCTTTGTTATTTATTCTTTAGATCAGAGATAGAGTTGATATTTGTCATGTAAGTTGGAACGGCTAAACCAGTTTTAGCACCATCCAAGTTAGTTCTGACATCAACGTATTTACCCTTAAAATGCTTGGCATAGGCATCATGGGTCACAGGAAGCCAAGCGCTTAAAGAAGCATCAGCAGCACCTGTAGCTACAGCAGTCCACATCGGTTGAGCATCCATTGAGCGAATGTTGACTTTATAGCCACGGCTTTCTAAGGCAGCCTTAGCAACATTAGCACTTGCGATCTCAGAGTCCCAGGCAACATAGGCTACGGTCACAGTTTTACCTTTACCTTCAGGGACGTTTTTGAGCCAAGTGTTTAATTGCTCGGGATGCTTTTTGAGATAGTTTTTAGCTGCTTTTGCGGGATCGCCCCCGTCATTTATTTGCAACATGACTTGGGCTAATTGATCTGAAGTCCAGTTGAAGTTTTCTAAAAATTGATAAAAACCAGGTTGATCTTTTTTAAGACCCAAGCGAGCGATCGTGTGGATCCCTTCGCTTTCACCATAAACTTTTTTAGGATCATCTAAAAATTTTAGGTCATACTTGGTAAACATCCAGTGTGGGACCCAACCAGTGATCACGATCGGTTGCTTGTTTTTGAGCGCTTTGTCTAAAACACTAGTCATGGCAGCTGTTGAACTTGTTTGCAACTGCCAGTTTTTTTGCGTTAGTCCATATTTTTCTAAAGCGGTCTGAGTGTTACCCATCACCCCGGCCCCAGCATCGATCCCGGTGATCGTATAGTTTACTTGGGGACCGAGGGCTTTAGTGGCATCATATTTAGCTTGCGTCGAGCTACTACAGCCACTCAGGGTAAAACCAAGTAAAAGTATAGGTAATAGTAGTTTTTTCAAATATTTCATTTTAGATCTCCTTGCTTATTTTGGAGAGATTGGCTCAAACGATCTAAGATGATCGCTAAGATAACGATCGCTAACCCAGCAGTAAAACCAGCCCCGGCATTATTACGCCCAACAGCAAAGTATACTTTGGTCCCTAAGCCTAAAGCCCCGATCATTGAGGCGATCACGACCATTGATAGGGATAACATCAAGGATTGAGTTACCCCAGACATGATCGTATTTTTGGCTAAAGGCAATTGTAGTTTGAATAATTTTTGCCAAGCAGTTGAACCGTAAGAATCAGCGGCCTCGATCAAATCGGCTGGAACTTGGCGAATACCTAGATCAGTCATCCGAACTGTCGGTGGCATCGCAAAGATAACTGAGGCAATGACCCCAGGAACAGTCCCGATCCCAAAGAAAGCAACTGCAGGGATCAAGTAGACAAAAGCAGGCATTGTCTGCATAAAGTCTAAGATCGGTTGGACGATCGCTTTGACTGTTTTATTTTTAGCCATCCAAATTCCAAGTGGGATCCCAAAGAAATAGACGATCACACATGAAGTTAAAACTAAAGTCAAAGTTTGTGTCATATCACGCCAGTATCCCATGTTCCAAATAAATAGTAGACCAACTAATTCAAGACTTAGTAAGCCCCATTTCTTTTGGCCACGGCGTAAGTAATAAGTTACTAGTAATAGTAATAGGATAAAGAGCCAAACGGGGAAAAGGTCAAAGAACCATTGGAAAGCATTTGCGATCATCGAAATAAAGTTTGAGATCGCATCAAAAAATCCAGTAAATTTGGCTAAGTAGTCAACTCCTGAGTTGACCCAATCTTCAAGTGGTAATTTTGGAATATTAAACATTAAGCATCAACCTCGTTTCCTGAAAGTGCAGCCAAGACAGCGCCACGAATGATGATACCGCGAAGGCGCTGGTGCTCATCTAAAACAGCAAATGGGATCGTAGTTGTTGAAATATCGGCTAAAAGATCAGTCAAGACTGTGTCAAGTGTAGTTGTTGGGACATCGGTCTGAACGACATCATAAAGGTCAGTTTTGCCCTCTTTAAGGCATTGAGAAACATCTTGTGCAGAAGCGATACCTTTGAAACGGTATTTACTATCGACGAGATAGATCGAAGAAGTGTGATTTTCGCGCATTTCGCGAAGAGCTGTGCGTGGACCAGCTTTTTGGATGTTGACCATTGCGGGGCTGATCATCACATTTTCAGCGGTTAAGATCCGACTGCGGTCAACATCTTCAATAAATTTTTCAACATAATCATCGGCAGGTGAAGTCAAGATCTCTTCTGGGGTACCGACTTGAACGAGTTTAGCGTTACGCATGATCATGATATGATTGCCTAGTTTTAAGGCTTCATTCAGATCATGACTGATAAAGATGATGGTTTTATTTAACTCGGCTTGGATCCGTAAAAGCTCATCTTGCATTTCCTTACGGTTCAAAGGATCAAGGGCCGAGAAAGATTCGTCCATCAATAAGACTTGGGCATCACTAGCAAGTGCCCGAGCAAGGCCGACACGTTGTTGCATCCCACCTGATAATTGGTCAGGATACTGTTCGCCATAGCCCTTAAGACCGACTAATTCAAGGGCATGCTGTGCTTTTTTTAGTCGCTCTTCTTTAGATACATTTTTGATTTCAAGTCCATAAGCAACATTTTCAAGAACTGTATAGTGTGGGAAAAGAGCAAAGTCTTGAAAGACCATACTCATTTTATTACGTCTAAAATCAAGCAGTTCTTTTTTGGTCAATTTAGTGAGATCTTGACCATCAACGATGATCTGGCCTGAGGTAGTTGGGATCAACTGGTTTAACATCCGTAAAACAGTTGATTTACCACTCCCAGAGAGTCCCATGATCACAAAGATCTCACCTTTTTCAATTTGGAAAGAGACACGGTCGACCCCGACCGTAGCTCCTGTTTTCTTTAAAATTTCTTCTTTACTTAAACCTTGGGCAGCTAATTTTTCAGCTTTCTCAACTTGACGCCCAAATATTTTGCTGACATTTCTTACGTCGATTTCGACTGTCATATGATCTTCCTTTCTGTTTTTTAAGCATTTACGCAGAAAAGCGATATAAAAACCTTAGCATATACGTAAAAAAACATGCAAGTTGTAAAATACTTTAACAACCGCTTTCTTGAGCTTAACAGTGGGAGCTAGAAAAATCTGAAATTTTTCCAAAAAAATGAATAATGATTTAATTTTGGGATAAAATGAGTGGTAAAAAAAAGGAATTTTACAGGAATATAAAACTCAAAAAAATTTCATAAAAAATAGCACCTGCTAAACCAGGTGCTAGCGCTGTGAATATCTAACGGTAATTAGCCGCGTAGGTGTTCAGCATCAGAATCAAGTTTTGCAAAGCCTGAGCCAGCAGCTGGCTTAGGTTGTTTAGCACGAGCTTCCATTGCTTTACGTGCCATAGCCTTGCGTTCTTCTTTACTTAGTTTCTTAGCCATAATCCTTCGCCTCTTTCCGTAAAATGTTCCACAAAGCGGTGAAATCATTTCACAACTACATTATAGTTCTATTTTAAATTAGTTCAAGCAAAAGCAACTACTTGAATAATAGGATAAATTTAGCTAAAATAAGGCAAAATTACAGATGGAGTGGATAATATGGAGATCAGGAGCAGTAATTCACTTGAAAGTTCAGTCTATAAAGATGCATTAGCCCTTAGAAAAGAAGTATTCGTCATGGAGCAAGGTGTGAGTTTAGAACTTGAAATCGTAGGTGAAAAAGGACCGTTATATTTTACAGGTTATTTAGCTGAGATACCTGTCGCTACGGCACGAGTTTTTGAAGAAGCGCCAGGTGTTTGGCATGTTCAACGTGTCGCTGTAAAAAAAGCTCATCGTGGTCAAGGCTTAGCTAGGGAGTTGTTGACTAGTATCGAAGCGAGCGCACGTGAGCATAAGATAAATACTTTGACATTAGGGGCCCAGGACCAGGCGCAAACTTTCTATAAAAAATTAGGTTATCAAGTAGTCGGAGAAGGCTTTATGGATGCGGGGATCGCACATCATCGGATGGATAAGGAACTGTTATCTTAACAAACTCTTAACTTGAATTGCTCCTTGATATAAGGTAAAATCACAGTATGCGATGAGTCGAGATAGACCAGGCAACATTTTGTTGTTTCGTTGCGGCGACTAGTGGTCAGTGTCGATAGCAGGGCACATTTAGCTACCGGATGTAGCGTGCTTGAATGGTCTACATTGTGGAGTGTGGCTGTTCTATTCAGTGATGAATACTGCGCTAGCCGAGAGTGATTGGTTTCACCCTTGGCTTTTTTTGTAAAGAGATTTAAGGAGGAGATTTTATGGCTTTGATCGTTTTAGTCGTGATCGTCTTATTGTTAGCTGTTGTCTATATCACACTTTATAACGGCTTGCAAAAGGCAAAAGTTTATACAGAAGAATCTTGGAGTCAGATCGATGTTCAATTGAAACGGCGTAATGACTTGATCCCTAATTTGGTCGAGACAACAAAGGGATATGCTAAGCATGAAAAAGAAACTTTAGCCGAAGTTGTTAAGTTGCGGAATCAATTAGTTGCGCTCCCAGATGGTGATCACCAAGCTAAGATGGAAGTATCTAATCAATTATCAGATACTTTACGTTCTATTTTTGCATTATCTGAGAGCTATCCAGATCTAAAAGCAAATCAAGAATTTACTAAATTGATGGAAGAATTGACAAATACTGAAAATAAGATCGCTTATTCACGCCAATTGTTCAACTCTTCGGCAGCTGCGTTCAACCAAAAGTTATTGACTTTCCCATCTAATTTGATCGCTAAGATCCATCATTTTACGAAAGTCGACTATCTTTCTGTTCCAGAAGAACAAAAGGAAGCGCCAAAAGTTTCATTTGATTAGAGGGATGTACAATGTTATATCAACAGATCGCCTCAAATAAACGAAAAACCGTTTTGGTAGTACTCGGTTTCTTATTATTGGTAGGTATGATCGGAGCAGCGATCGGTTATACTTTTGCTGGGAGTGCGACGATGGGTGTGGTTTTTGCGATCGTCTTGGGCTTTGTCTACATGTTTGTCATGTTAGGCCAGTCAACTGATGTGGTCATGAATATGAATAATGCACATGAGATCACTGATCCAAGTCAAGCGCCAGAATTGTGGCATATTGTAGAAGACATGGCTTTAGTTGGTAAGGTCCCAATGCCACGGGTCTTTATCATCGATGATCCAAGTCCAAATGCTTTTGCCACAGGTAGTGATCCAAATCATGCTGCCGTAGCGGCTACGACAGGGTTATTGGCACGATTGAATCGAGAAGAGATCGAGGGTGTGATGGCCCATGAAGTCTCACATATTCGTAACTATGATATCAAATTGCAAACAACAGCCTTGGCCTTAGCTGCAGTTGTTTCAATATTGGCTAATTTTGGCTCACATTCACTTTTTTGGGGTGGAGCTAGACGCCGCGATGATCGTGAAGGCGGTAATGGGATCTTTGAGATCATTATGCTGGTCTTGGCTTTATTAGCCATCGTTTTGGGTCCATTAGCAGCTTCAATGGCTCAAATGGCGCTTTCGCGTAATCGAGAATATTTGGCTGATGCTTCGGCGGTTGAATTGACCCGAAATCCATTGGGCTTGATCAATGCCTTAGCTAAGATCTCAAATAGTGAACCGATGCAAGCAGCTGATGCAAGTAGCGCTTCGATGTATATTGCCGATCCATTCAAGGGTAAAACATGGGCACATTTATTTGATACCCATCCCCCGATCGAAGAACGGATCGCACGTTTGCAGAAAATGTAATAGTGGAGGGTGCTGTGTAAGCAGTGCCTTTTTTGTAGCTCATTATTGTTTGTGATACAATGGATAGGAATTGACAAAAAAGTTATGTTGATCATTATTAGGTCGACAGAAAGGAAGAACATCCGCATGAAGATGCAATTATCCGAAATTGCTCGTGCTTTAGAGATAGAAGCAAAGGAAACTTGGGAAGATATCACCATTACCAGCGTTAGCTTTGATAGCCGCCAGCTAGAACCGGGGGCTTTATTTGTGCCACTTATCGGCGAACAAGACGGGCACCGCTATGTACAAGCAGCGTTAGATAATGGGGCAAGCGCAGTCTTATGGCAAGCTGATCATCCTGAGACACCAACTGCTATCCCAGCTTTGGTGGTCGAGGATACGTTGGTCGCTTTACAAGCATTGGGGCGTTATTATTTGCAAAAAATAAATCCCAAAGTCGTAGCTGTGACGGGGAGCAATGGTAAGACGACTACTAAGGACATGATCGCTGCGGTCTTGAGTACTCAATTCAACGTCCAAAAGACTTTTGCTAATTTTAATAATGAGATCGGGGTCCCAATGACGATCTTATCAATGGAACCAAATACTGAGATCTTGGTCGTCGAAATGGGAATGGATCGCTTTGGGCAGCTCGATGAGTTGAGTCGGTTGGCCCAACCAGACGTGGCTGTGATCACGATGATCGGGGAAGCCCATATCGAATTTTTCGGTACGCGTGACAAGATCGCTGACGCTAAGATGGAGATCGTTAATGGCTTGAAAGAAGATGGGATCTTGATCTATAACGGTGATGAACCACTTTTAGTCGAACGGGCAGCTAAGATCGAACAAGCGACCTTCACGTTTGGGAATGAACCTAAAGATGATCTTCAAGGGATAAATGTCGTAAGTGACGCTACAAAATCAAGCTTTAGAGTGACTTTATGGCCCGATGAAAACTTTACTATCCCGATGATCGGGGCTTATAATGTCAAAAACGCTTTGGCAGCTTTAAGTGTCGGTAAGGAATTTATGATCGATGTAGCTCAAATGGCTAAAGCGTTAGAAAACTTCGATCTTACCAAAAACCGCACGGAATGGCGTACAGGGACAAACGATTTTATGATCTTAAGTGATGTCTACAATTCTAATCCAACAGCAGCTAAAGAGGTCTTACAAGCCTTTGCTGAGGTCAAAGTTGCGGGAAAACGGATCGCTGTTTTGGGCGATATGTTGGAATTAGGGGAAAATGAACGTCAAATGCATGCTAGTTTAGCTGAAGCGATCGATCCAAATAAGATCAGTGAGGTCTATCTTTGTGGTCCATTGATGGAAAGTTTGGCTACGGCTTTACAAGCTAAGTTTGATGTGGACCAGATCCACTGCTATTCACCCGAGCAAAAAGAACAGTTAGCTACAGATCTATTGGCTAAATTAACACCTGATGATGCCGTTTTATTAAAGGCTAGTCATGGGATCCATTTAGAAGAAGTTCTAACTAGGATTGCTAAGAGTGAATAATAGTGATATGCTATTATGATACGTACAAAATGAATAAGTATGAGATGAACTTTGCGGGCTGGCGGGCTTTGGCGAAGTTTAGTGGTCTGTTATTTTGTGCAGACAGGTGGCATTGACCACCGAAACTAGGAGGAAATAATTTTTGAAATTTGATGAACTCGGTCTTTCAGAAGATCTGTTGAAAGCTGTTAAGCGCAGTGGCTTTGAAGAAGCTACTCCAATTCAAGAGGCAACGATCCCGCTGGTTCTTTTAGGTAAAGATGTGATCGGTCAAGCTCAAACAGGGACTGGTAAAACAGCCGCTTTTGGTTTGCCTATCTTAGAGCATGTTGATCCTAAGGAACATGCTATTCAAGCGATCATCATTTCACCGACCCGTGAATTGGCGATCCAAACGCAAGAAGAACTTTATCGCTTAGGAAAAGACAAGCGCGCACGCGTTCAAGTTGTCTATGGTGGTGCTGATATTCGTCGTCAGATCAAGCTCTTGAAGAATCCACCACAAATTTTAGTGGGTACCCCAGGGCGCTTATTGGACCATATCAACCGTAAAACCGTTGATTTGAGCAAAGTTAAGTTGTTAGTACTTGATGAAGCCGATGAAATGTTAGATATGGGCTTTTTAGATGATATCGAAAATATCATTTCTAACGTACCAGGTCAACGGCAAACGTTGCTATTCTCAGCAACTATGCCAAAAGCTATCTTACGGATCGGCGAAAAATTCATGACCGAACCAGAGATCGTCAAGATCAAAGCTAAAGAATTGACAACTGATCTGGTCGACCAATACTTTGTTAAAGCACGTGATTACGAAAAATTTGATATCATGACCCGCATTTTAGATGTTCAAGCCCCAGAATTAACGATCGTCTTTGGGCGGACGAAACGGCGGGTCGATGAATTATCTAAGGGTTTGGAAGCCCGTGGTTATAACGCTGCTGGGATCCACGGTGACCTTTCACAACAACGTCGAATGAGTATCCTCAAGCGTTTCAAGGAAGGCAAGTTGGATATCTTAGTTGCAACTGATGTGGCGGCTCGTGGATTAGATATTTCAGGTGTTACACACGTTTATAATTATGATATCCCACAAGATCCAGAAAGTTATGTGCATCGGATCGGACGTACAGGACGTGCTGGACGTCATGGTGTTTCAGTGACTTTTGTAACACCTAATGAAATGGATTATCTACGTGTTATCGAGCGCTTGACCAAGAAGCGAATGGATCCATTGCGTCCGCCAACAGAAGAAGAGGCTTTTGTTGGTCAAGTTTCTTCAGCTTTAGACGATATCAAAGAACTAGTTGCTAAGACCCAAACTGATAAATATGAAACCCAAGCTAAAGAATTATTGGCAGAATATGATGCAGTCGATCTAGTCGCAGCTTTACTCAATAATATGACTAAAGATGATGCTAGTTCAGTTCCAGTGAAGATCACACCTGAACGTCCATTACCAAGACGCAAGAACAGCAGTACAGGTAAGTATAAGCGCTACGGCAGTCGCCGGAACAATAAATACAATAACAAGCGTGATCGTGATCGTTCCAAAAACTATCGGGACAATAAAAAGAAACGGCGTAACGAGTCGCGTGAACGCTTTACAAAGAAAAAGAGCGAACGTACCTTTACGATCAGAACAAAAGATTAATAAAGTTAGAGGCCCCTTGTAGTGGGTATAATGCCCTCTAAGTATACAGATGAAATAGAAAATTCATCTTATACTTGGAGGGTATTTTATATGTCTAGGAAATCAAAATACAGTGCAGAACAAAAATTAGCTATACTAAATGAACTGACCTGTAATAGTATCAGTGAGGTAGCTAAAAAGTATGCAGTTGGCAAGAAAACTATTGAATATTTCAACACACAACGTGCATATGCATCAAAAAACGACCTGACTGCAGAAAAATTTTGCCTTCAAACCGCATAAACTGTTTTTCGATTTAAACTGTAGACTTGACAGAACCCAGTGCCAGAAAACAAGGGGATCTTTATTAACATTATTTATATATTTTTTTAATGAATTAATAAGTTTTTATTGAATATAATTAAATAAAAATGATTGAATCTATTGATTATTACTTATTTAAGCGCTAAAGTATGTACAAGTCATCAAGTGTCTCTAAATTAGATGCTTGATCTCAAATAATCAATGGAGGGTGAGCGTATGCTTTCGAAAAAAAATCATCAGCTTCAAGCACAAAAGCTCGAAGCAAAACAACAGCATTTTGCGATCAAGAGATTAACAGTAGGTGTAGCTTCAGTTTTGATCAGTTCAACATTTGCAATGTATGCTGGTTTACATACTGCGATGGCAGACGAGACGGCTCGACCACAAGCAGCCGATACAGCAAGTGAGACCACGGCCGCTGAAAATGAGACCGCTAAACCAAAAGTTGTTTTAAAAGCTACTACACCAAGTGAGGGTAATACCCAAACTGCCACAGCGGGAAGTTCTAGTGCCTTAACAACAACATCGACCAACAAGGCAGAGTCTGCAGTTGGACCAGCTAAAGTAGATAATGCCACTAGCACTTTGGGAAGTTCTAGTGCCTTAACAACAACATCGACCAACAAGGCAGAATCTGCGGTTGGACCAGCTAAAGTAGATAATGCCACCAGCACTTTGGGAAGTTCTAGTGCTTTAACAACAGCTGTTGGTGAAGAGCCGACCGCTAAGCCAATGAATGATCTGGTTTCCCGATCAAAGGAAGTAAATTCTGATGAAAAGCAGAATACGCAAAGTTTAGTGCCGAGTGCGACTGTAGATCCAGATGAAACACCAACATCACCACAATGGCAAGCCAATGCTTCTAAGGCACTTGCAAATAAAAATGGTTTATATACTCCGCAATTGAGTTATAACCGTAAATGGTATTCGATGACAGTAGATCCAGCTATGTTGACATCAGAGGTCATGAAGGGAAATGTTATTCCCTTTACAGCAACTATGCATCAGAGTACAGGAACGATGATCGTATCATCTGACTATAAGTTACGCTTACAATTAGATGCTCGTTTGGCTGATAAGGTCTCTTCAGTATCGCTTAGTCCAGCAAGTAATGAAAATGAGGTTGTTTATTTCAAACGAGTTCTTGGTAGTGATGGTCAGCCTTCAAATATTTGGGAATCCAATGTTGTGTATGCCCAAGGTGGACTTTATGGTGGGACTCCATTAGATTCAGGCAAGCCTTTGTTGGCTAAAAATGGTAAGATCACATTAAAAGACACGCTTGAAAATCTTTATCCTAAATTGCCAGACATCACGACTGAACCACTTGGTTACAACGGATATATCTATGATGCCTCAAGTCGGACCGCATTATTGGCAACTAACAATGAAGGCTATGTAGTCGGACCTAATGACCCGTTAGTTAAAATTCCAGTTACAAGTGCTTTGAGAAGTAAATTTATCGGGGCCCATTCAAATGTCAATTATGATCCAACGGTCGGAGAAAATGGTGCTTTAGTTGTCTATTATCAAGCACAAAAAAGTAGTATGTGGGCGTATCAAAATGACTGGCAATTCCAATTACATTATGCGATCGACCCTGTTTTTATTACCATATTTAGAGAAGAAAAATGGTGCTTACACAGTCGAGTTGGATAAAGCTGTTTCAGTTATGGGGTTAGATGATGGTTCTTATGGATTTGAAGCGATCACAAATAATTTTCTCAATAATTTGTATAAACCGCTAAGTTATAGATCAAAATTGATGAAAAAAGTTGCTGATCTACCTTTGAATTTAGATGGGACAGGGACTTTGAATCCTTCAAATCTTAAAGATTTTGTTGAATTCAATGATGGTTTTTTTTGTTCATGGACGACCAGTAATGGTTCGACTAGTCTACCGTTTGAATAAAAAACTAAATGACATCTATGCTGAGATGCTAAAAAAATGGCATGACGGGTAATAATCTGTTATTTAGTCACTATTATTCAGATTCGACTGGAAAAATGCAAAACCAGTCTTTAGCAACCAGTGTACTTAGTTTTAATGATTCAGATGGCGATACTTTACCGAATTTGAAAGAAGAATCAGATTCTACTAATCCATATGTATCAATGCCTAATGTGTCTGACACTTATGTTTCCGAGAAAAAAGTCCACGGACAGTTAGTCTTTAGTAATGTTGAAAGAAATCCTCAAGTTGTGAAAGTCGTTGATGATAGCGGAAACGTTTTGGGAGACACTGAAG
>PDYJ01000801.1_pt1 | contig 21763 bp, 22 predicted proteins | sample 1430841 | NCBI WGS metagenome assembly PDYJ01 (sample SAMN07237672, study PRJNA390542) | Gut metagenome, whole genome shotgun sequencing project. | isolation source: fecal pellets | host: Mus musculus | place: USA: New York, NY | collected 2016-10 | reverse complement strand
CCGGAGGTGACCGAACCTCGACACTGAGAAGATCAGCGGCGTCGAGGGCACTACCTATCATCTGCAGGCCGATGTCGACGATCTGACTTGGAGCAGCTCGGATGAGAGCGTTGCCGTGGTCGATCAGAATGGCATCGTGACCCTTGTGGGCGCCGGACGGGCCACCATCACCGCCACCGCCCCCAACGGCGTCAAGGCCACCTGCGAGGTGGTGGTTGAGGCTGCAAGCGGCATCAATGGCGTTGAGGCCGACACCGAGGCCGCATTTGCCCCCGTCTACGATCTGACCGGACGCCTCGTGGCCCGCACGCCCGAGCAGATGGCGGCTCTCCGCGCCGGCATCTACATCCAGGCCGGACGCAAGATCTACATTAGCGAATAAATCAAGTGCTGAGTCAATAGCAGTCGCCCCGGGGCCATCCGCGCTCCGGGGCGACGTTTTTTTGCGGCACGGGCGCCGCGCTTAGGAGCTCGGCTGACGCTGAGCCTTCCGCGGGATGGGCGCTCTTATCCCCGGGCTGCGGCGGCTACGCTCGCTCTTGCCCGGGGCAACCCTCAAGGTGCGCCGCTAATGCGGCTTGGCGGCTACGCGCGCTCCTCGTCGCCGCAACCATCGTCGCCGGGCGGATGCACCATGGTGCATCCTAATCTTGGTCAAAATGAGATTATGTAATTCCAAGAGTCGCAACTGAATCATCTATCATTCTGCAAGACAAGTAATTCGTAATGGAACAACGGCAATCTTCCAACTGTATATAGAGGCGGTCCTTGGCCTCGGTGTAACCCAGGTGGTTCAACCTTGCGAACAAGAGTATCAGCATCGCTGTCATCAATATGATGTAAATCATATTAGCGATACCATTTGGAGTGCAGCTTATGAACTTGTTAAGGGACAGTTTCTGCTTCAGGAACCTGAAAAGGCATTCAATGCGCCAGCGAAGTCCATAAAATGCCACGATTTCAAGAGCGGGAAGATTCATGTTGTCCGTGATTAACCAAAGCTCTTCATCCATTCTGTCTCTGTGTCCCTTTCGGCTCATCACCGGAGCTTTGGTCTTCACTTTTATGAGTCGGTATTCGGTGGAATCAAACTGGGTTGACCTTTTTTTGCGAAGATGTACAATCTGGTCGCTTATGACTTCATCATTCTCATGCAGCTTCATTATCTCAGCATCTATGATAGGATGACATTTCGGGATTTTGCTGTTTCCTACCGCTTCATAGGTGCGATTCATGTTAACTCTGCATATGAACTCGACATGATTATCTTTGAGCTTATTAAAATTGTCAGAACTATTAAGCCCCCTGTCAATCAAATATATATTGGTGGATAATGGGTCGTGTTTCCTATAATAATCGATAATTTCATAGAGCGCGTTGTTCTCACTGAGATATTTTTGGCCGGTATATATCAAGGCATCCATCACTCCCCTATCTGCGAACCCAAACGAATATTTTACATTTTTGGTTGCCCCCGGCTTATGCGCCCTCAACGGCTTTTTCACTTCAATGTAATCCGTGAGATATCTGGTTGAATACGAGACCAACGTGCTGTCAATAGCCACCAAATCATGTATTTCAGAGCCTCCGAACTGTTTCTCCATACGCCTCATCTCTGTACGGTCAAGGAGCCTGAACAAGTCGTTGAAAAGCTGGCGGAAGTAATTGTTATCCATACTCCTCAAGCGATAACCGATTGAATTGTGTTTAATCTTCTTATGTTTGAGACCCTCCACCGCTTGCTGAAATTCTTTCGACTCAAATTCCAAGGAAACGCGGCGTTGAGTCAGTATGTCAAAGCGTAGTATACTGAGCACAAGCAGCGTAAACATGAGCCTGCCTGTCAGTATCTTAACTTCGTAATCTACTGCATACTCTTCTGCGAGTTGTGCAAATCGCTCGTCCGGAATAAAATTCAGGATATCTTGCGGGTTAATTGATTGTTGATTGCTTCTATCCATAGTTTGTAGTGTTACCTACTTTAAAACAATCCATAATCCATATTTTCTCCACGATTCTCACATTTTGACCAAGATTAGGTGCATCCCTACAAATCACCCAAGCAACGAATTATCAGCCTATTGCCTCCCTTGTAGGGCTGCTTCCCCGGAGCAGCCGCAACCCGCGACGCCCCCAACGGCCAAAAGGCCGCAAAACCGCGACGCCCACCCGGCGCGTAGCGCCCAAAGCCCCCTTGGGGGCGTCCCTGCCTGGTAGCCCCACTCAAAGGCGCGCGTAGCCGCCGCAGAGTGGGGTCAAGCGACGCAAAACTAAATCGCTCAGCGTCAGCCGAGCGCCACACCGCGACGCCCACCACGCCCAAGGAGCTCGGCTGACGCTGAGCGAGGGCGCGGGGTGCCGCGCCTGACCCGCGGCTGCGGCGGCTAAGCGCGCCTTTGCCGCGGGCTACCCATCAGGCAGCGCCCCTAAAGGGGCTCCTTGCGCTAACGCGCCTCCCGCCTCGGCCGCCCAACGTCGCCCAAGGAGCTCGGCTGACGCTGAGCGAGGGCGTGGGGTGCCGCGCCTGACCCGCGGCTGCGGCGGCTAAGCGCGCCTTTGCCGCGGGCTACCCATCAGGAAGCGCCCCCAAAGGGGCTCCTTGCGCTAACGCGCCTCCCACCTCGCCCGCCCAACGTCGCCCAACGTCGCCGGGCGGATGCACCGGGGTTGCATTCCTACAAGTCGCCACAAATCACCTAAATAACAAATCCGCAACCCACCGTCCCGCGTCGCCAACCCATCGTCGCCCATGCCCTCGTCGCCGGGGTCCTTTCCCGCCTTGAAGGACGCCCACTGCGCCTTTTTGCCAGCATTTAGCCCATCTCTTGTTGCAATTCATAGACACATTGGCAGTTTTTTTGTGCATTTATTTGCTGTTTTATGTCGAAAAACATAATTTTGCAATCTCTCCATTCCCTACACTATTCCAGAAGGACCAATATGGTACATCAATTAAGGAGCGCAGCAAGCACGCAGGGACGCCGCATGGCCGGTGCCCGTGCTTTATGGCGTGCCAACGGCATGAAAGATTCCCAGATGGGAAAACCCATCATAGCGATAGTCAATTCCTTCACTCAGTTTGTGCCCGGCCACACCCATCTCCACGAGATCGGGCAGGAGGTCAAGGCCGAGATCGAAAAAGCAGGCTGCTTTGCCGCTGAGTTCAACACCATTGCCATCGACGACGGCATTGCGATGGGCCACGACGGGATGCTCTATTCGCTCCCCTCGCGCGAGCTGATCGCCGACTCGGTGGAGTATATGGTCAATGCCCACAAGGCCGACGCCATGGTGTGCATATCCAATTGCGACAAGGTGACCCCCGGCATGCTCATTGCGGCCATGAGGCTCAATATCCCCGCCATCTTTGTCAGCGGCGGCCCTATGGAGGCCGGAAAGCTCGGCGACAGGGCCCTCGACCTGATCGACGTGATGATCGACTCGGCCGACGAATCGGTGTCGGACGAGGATGTAGAGGCAATTGAGCGCGCCGGGTGCCCGACATGCGGTTCATGTTCAGGCATGTTTACGGCCAACTCCATGAACTCACTCAACGAGGCCATCGGCCTCGCTCTGCCCGGCAACGGCACTGTGGTGGCCACTCATATCAACCGCCGCGAACTCTTCCGCAAAGCAGCCCGGCAGATTGTTGACAACACATGGGCTTACTACCGCGACGGCGACGAATCGGTGCTCCCGCGCTCCATAGCCACCCGACAGGCAATGCTCAACGCCATGACCCTCGACATTGCCATGGGTGGATCGACCAACACGGTGCTCCACCTGCTGGCCATAGCCCATGAGGCCGGCGCCGACTTCACCATCGACGATATCGACGCCCTGAGCCGCCACACCCCGGTGCTCTGCAAGGTAGCCCCCAACTCCCACTATCACATACAGGATGTTAACCGCGCAGGCGGCATCCTCTCCATAATGAAGATTCTTGCCGACAATGGGCTGATCGACACCTCGGCCAAGAGGGTCGACCGCCTGACTCTTGCCGAGGCAATGGACAGCTACGCCATTGGCGGAAAGAACTACACCGACGCCGCCGACGAGCTATGGCGCTCGGCTCCCGCAGGCCGACGCTCCATCGAGCTCGGCAGCCAGATGAGCTACTACAGCTCGCTCGACACCGACCGTGCCGAAGGGTGCATACGCGACTTCGACCATGCCTATGTCAAGGATGGTGGCATCGCTGTGCTCAAAGGCAATATCGCCCTCGACGGCTGCGTGGTCAAGACTGCCGGCGTCGATCCCTCCATTTTCCGCTTCAAAGGCCCGGCCAAGGTGTTCAGATCGCAGGAAGAGGCTGTCGACGGCATCCTCGGAGGCAAAGTGGTGGCAGGCGATGTGGTGGTGATCATCTACGAAGGCCCCAAGGGGGGCCCGGGAATGCAGGAGATGCTCTATCCCACCAGCTACATCAAGAGCCGCCATCTGGGCAAAGAGTGTGCCCTCATAACCGACGGACGCTTCTCGGGTGGCACATCGGGCCTCTCCATAGGCCACATATCGCCCGAAGCGGCAGCGGGAGGCGCCATAGGCCTCGTGGCCGACGGCGACATCATTGCTATCGACATCCCAGCACGCTCCATCAACGTGGAGCTCACCGACGAGGAGCTCGCCGCCCGGCGTAGCCGCGAGGAAGCGAGAGGCGCCGAGGCTTTCACCCCCGCCGGACGCGACCGCAATGTGAGCCGCGCCCTCCGGGCCTATGCCGCCAATGTGGCATCGGCCGACAAGGGCGGAGTGAGGCTCTGACACCACTGGCCCACCCGCCATCCCCCATCCACCCGTCAACAGATTTCATAACATAACACCCCAAAATACCACTCCTCTCTATGAGCGAGACCATCACAGGCGCCGAGGCTATTGTCCGCGCTCTTATCCACGAAGGTGTCGACCGCGTCTTCGGCTATCCGGGAGGTGCCATCATCCCGTTCTACGACACCCTCTACGACTATTCCGACAAGATAACCCATGTCCTCACCCGCCATGAGCAGGGCGCCATACACGCCGCCCAGGGATATGCGCGCGCAAGCCACCGCACCGGCGTGGTGGTGGTGACCTCCGGACCAGGAGCCGCCAACATCATCACCGGTCTGAGCGATGCCAATATCGACTCCACTCCGCTGGTGATCATCATAGGTCAGGTCAACTCCTCGCTTCTTGGCAGCGACGCCTTCCAGGAAACCGACGTAGTGGGCATCACACAGCCTATCTCTAAATGGAATCTCCAGATCAGACGCAGCGAGGATATTCCCGCCGCCATAGCCCGCGCTTTCTATATAGCCAATACCGGACGCCCGGGCCCAGTGGTGCTCGACATCGCAAAGGATGCCCAGACCGGTCCCGTGGTGTGGGACCGCTACCGCCGCTGCAACTTCATCCGCTCCTATATACCCTATCCCGAAGTGAGCGACACCGAACTCCACATAGCCGCATCGCTCATCAACGCCTCCGAGCGTCCGCTCGTGATCTCGGGCCAGGGCGTCATGATAGCCGGTGCCGAGCAGGAGCTTGCCGCCCTCGCCGAGAAGGCCGACCTCCCCGTGGCTTCGACCCTGATGGGTCTCTCAACCATGCCATCCGACCATCCGCTCTACAAAGGCATGGTGGGCATGCACGGCAACATTGGCCCGAACTTCAACACCAACCGCGCCGACCTGATCATAGCCGTAGGCATGCGCTTCGACGACCGCGTGACTGGCGAGGTGTCGAAATATGCCCCGCAGGCCAAGGTGCTGCATATTGATATCGACAAAGCCGAATTTGACAAAAACATCAAGACCTACGCCCGCGTCCACGGCGACGCCCGCGAAGTGCTCCACCGCCTCTACGGACTGGTGCGCGAGGCCAAGCACACCGACTGGCTCCGCACATTCGACGTAGCCAACGACGTGGAGCGGCGCCGGGTGATGGACCGCGAGCTCAACACCACCGACCCCGAAGGGCGCTGCCACATGGGCGAAGTGGCCCGCAAGGTGAGCATCGCTGCAGGCATAGATCCGATACTCGTCACCGACGTAGGCCTCAACCAGATGCTCTCGTCGCGCTACTTCCGCTACACAGCCCCCCGCTCGATCATCACCACCGGCGGCCTCGGCACAATGGGCTTCGGCCTCCCCGCCGCCATTGGTGCCAAGATGGGCGCCCCGGCCAGGACCGTGTGTGTGTTTGCTGGCGACGGTGGCATACAGATGACCATCCAGGAGCTCGGCACCATCATGCAATATGGGGTCAATGTAAAGATTATAGTGCTCAACAACGACTATCTCGGCAACGTGCGACAGTGGCAGGCCCTCTTCTACGACAACCGCTACTCGCAGACCCCGATGGTCAACCCCGACTTCGTGATGATAGCCCGTGCCTACGGCATAGAGGCGGAGGATGTGGAGCGACGCGCCGACCTCAACGGCGCCATAGAGCGCATGATGGCCACCGACGGCCCATACCTCCTCAATGTGATGGTCGATGAGCAGGACATGGTATTTCCCATGACCCCAAACGGCTGCGCTGTCGACTACATCATGCTCAATACCGATGAGGTATATTCACCCGACATGAACGAACCCTAAACCCGCATGCTATCCATGGACGAAAAAGAACTCTACACCATTTCCATCTTCACGGAAAACCATGTAGGCCTACTCAACCAGCTCTCTATAATATTCACCCGCCGATGCCTCAACATCGAGAGCTGCTCGGCGAGCCGATGCTCGCTCGACGGCGTGCATAAGGTGACACTCACATGCTATTCCGACCGCCGCTCGCTCGAAAAGGCTATCGACCAGATCGAGAAACGCATCGACGTGATAAAGGCTTATCTCTACACCGATGATGAAGTGGTGTATCAGGAAGTGGCTCTCTACAAGGTGTCGACCGCAAAGCTCCTCGAAGAAAACAATCTCGAAGAGATCATGCGCCGCCACAACGCCCGCATCCTCGACATAACAGCCAACTATACCATACTTGAGAAAACAGGCCACAGCGATGAGACCGAGGCCCTTTTCCTCGAACTCAAGCGCTACGACCTCAGCCAATTCGTAAGGTCGGGCCGCGTGGCCATCACCAAGAGCCCCGTTGAGCTCGTCGACGCCTATCTCAAAGATCAGGAGGAGCGGCGCAAGCGCCTCACCCACGAACTGTTTTGACCGCAATGCCAAAGGCACCAATCATGGACTGTCCATTAGAGCTCACACGATCCTACCACATCACCGCTGCCGGATGCGACGCAGCCCGACGGTTGCCTCCCGCGGCTCTCGTGGCCGACATCATCGACCTCGCAGTGGCCCACGCCGATGCAATAGGAGTGGGATATGCAGCCATGGAGCCACATGGCATAATGTGGGTGCTCGGACGACTGAGCATCCAGACTGATCCATGGCCTGAGATGTTCGACAACTACTCGCTCACCACCTGGGTGGAGGGCATCAACCGACTATTCAGCGAGCGCGACTTCGAGATACAGGTCAACGGCACCACCGCCGGATATGTCCGCACGGTGTGGAGCGCCATCGACCTCAACTCGCGCAAGGCCGCTTCGCTCTCGCCAGTCACCGCAGGGCTCGGCAGCGTGGCCACCCCCGGCAGGCCCTGCCCCATCGACCGCGCCCCGAGGATCGCTGTGCCCTCCTGCGGTAATGTAAGGCCCTACACCTTCAGCCTGTCCGACCTCGACTTCAACCGCCACGTCACCACCACCCGATATGTCGATCTGATGGTCGACACCATACCTCTCGACCTCTACGACCGCTCCCGCATTGCCCGCATCGACCTCGCATTCCACCGTGAGGCCCGCTATGCCGACAGCGTCGACATTATATCAGGCATGGAGAGAGAGCCCGACGGCCACTCCACTGTGATCACCGCCGCTCTCACCGTCCCGTCCGATCCCGCCTCGGTCTATTGCCTGGCCCGGATCATTCTTACCGACAAATAACTAATCTTATTTCATACCCCCATTTATTATGGCTAAAATGAATTTTGGCGGAGTTGAAGAAAATGTCATCATCCGCGACGAATTTCCCCTCGAACACGCCCGCGAGGTGCTCAAAGACGAGACCATCGCCGTCATAGGCTATGGCGTGCAGGGCCCCGGACAGAGCATGAACCTCCGCGACAACGGCTTCAACGTGATCGTGGGCCAGCGTCAGGGCAAAACCTACGACAAAGCAGTGGCCGACGGCTGGAAGCCCGGCGAGACCCTCTTCTCGATCGAGGAAGCCTGCCAGCGTGCCACCATCATAATGTGTCTGCTCTCCGATGCCGCAGTGATGAGCGTCTGGCCCACCATCAAGCAATATCTCACTCCCGGCAAGGCCCTCTATTTCTCCCACGGCTTCGCCATAACCTGGAGCGACCGCACAGGGGTGGTGCCCCCGGCCGATATCGACGTGATCATGGTAGCCCCCAAAGGCTCCGGCACATCGCTCCGCACCATGTTCCTCGAAGGCCGCGGCCTCAACTCCTCCTATGCCATCTATCAGGACTACACCGGACGCGCTTTCGACCGCACCATAGCTCTCGGCATAGGCATCGGCTCGGGCTACCTCTTCGAGACCACCTTCCAACGCGAGGCCACCAGCGACCTCACCGGCGAGCGCGGATCGCTCATGGGCGCCATCCAGGGCCTCCTCCTCGCCCAGTATGAGGTGCTCCGCGAAAACGGCCACACCCCCTCCGAAGCATTCAACGAGACCGTCGAGGAGCTCACCCAGAGCCTCATGCCTCTCTTTGCCAAAAATGGCATGGACTGGATGTATGCCAACTGCTCCACTACCGCCCAGCGCGGCGCACTCGACTGGATGGGCCCGTTCCACGACGCCATCAAGCCTGTTGTGGCCAAGCTCTACGAATCGGTGAAATGCGGCAACGAAGCCCAGATTTCGATCGACTCCAACTCCAAGCCCGACTACCGCGAGAAGCTTGAGCAGGAGCTAAAGGATCTCCGCGAGAGCGAGATGTGGCGCACCGCCGTGACCGTCCGCTCACTCCGACCCGAAAACAACTGATTTCTCCCCCTGCATTCACACTCCGAGGGTGTGCCACGACTCCGTATCCGGGTCAGGCACACCCCCGATGTTTTATGCCACCAATTACACTCGCCGCGATGCTGCCGATCGCCGGAAATGTGTTATATTTGTATAGTTTTTATCATTGCACGACCGACAACACCGATCTATATGAGCAGTAAACCTCTGGCTGAACGTATGCGTCCGCAGACGCTCGACGACTATGTAGGACAACGCCACCTCGTGGGCCCCGGCGAGATATTGCGCCGCATGATTGAGAGCGGACGCGTGGCCTCGTTTATACTTTGGGGGCCCCCGGAGTGGGGAAAACCACTCTGGCACGCATCATAGCCAATACCATCAAAGCTCCATTCTACACTCTGAGCGCCGTGAGCGCGGGAGTGAAGGAGGTGCGCGAGGTAATCGACCGTTGCAAGGCCGATGCAAGGAGCATGTTCAGCGACGGTGCGCGACCCATCCTATTCATCGACGAAATACACCGTTTCAGCAAGAGTCAGCAAGATAGTCTGCTTGGCGCTGTCGAGAGCGGGATAGTGACTCTGATAGGCGCCACTACCGAAAACCCGTCGTTTGAGGTGATACGCCCGCTCCTGAGCCGGGCGCAGGTCTACACCCTCCAGCCCCTCGGCGAAGATGATCTCGCCACACTTCTCAACCGCGCCCTCACCCTCGATCCTGTCCTCTCGGAGCGCAACGTGAGAGTCGACTCCACCACTGCTCTTTTCCGCTTTGCCGGAGGCGACGCCCGCAAGCTCCTCAACATTCTCGACCTGCTCGAACAATCGACCCCGGAGGGTGAGGAGATGGTGATCGACGACAAGCTCGTCACCGAGCGGCTTCAGGAAAATCCCGCCGCCTACGACAAAGGGGGCGAGATGCACTACGACATCATCTCGGCCTTCATCAAAAGCATCCGCGGCAGCGACCCCGATGCTGCCATATATTGGCTCGCAAGGATGGTGGAGGGTGGCGAGGACCCCGAATTTATCGCCCGCCGACTGGTGATTCTCGCCTGCGAGGATATAGGCCTTGCCAACCCGCAGGCCATGGTGATAGCCAACACCACTTTCGACATACTCCGCAAGATAGGTTGGCCCGAGGGACGCATACCCCTGGCCGAGTGTGTGGTCTACCTCGCCTCATCGCCTAAGAGCAATTCAGCCTATCTGGCTGTCGACGCAGCCATTGCCCGAGTCAGGGCCGAAGGCAATCTGCCCGTCCCTCTCCACCTGCGCAACGCCCCCACAGCTCTCATGAAAAAGATGGGCTACGGACGCGACTATAAGTATGCCCACGATTATCCGGGCCATTTCGTCAGACAACAATTTATGCCCGACGGGCTTCAGGGTGTGAGATTCTGGACTCCCGCCGACAATCCTTCCGAGCAGCGCATGGCGCAGCTCCACCGCGACCGCTGGGGCGACTGAACATCCCTGTCGGGCGAACCAAAAATCAGGTCCCGGAGCTCTGCAGCGAGCGCTCCGGGACCTGAATGGTTTTGCTATCGTATGGGACGATCAGTCCTTATTGAGGTTGACGCGCTTGAAGCTTACGGCAACCAGACCCTTCGAAGCCTTTTCGAGGAACTGACCGATGGTGAGGGTAGCGTCCTTGACATACTCCTGCTCCATGAGGCAGCTCTCCTTGTAGAACTTGCCCACACGGCCATTGGCGATGTTTTCGATCATCTGAGCGGGGAGGTTGGCAGCCTTTTCAGCCGATACCTTCTCGATGATCTCGCGGCCCTTTGCAGCCTCTTCCTCAGTGATCCAGCCCTTGGAGATGTTGCTCTCGATGTGGGCTTCTGAATCGAAGTGGTTGGCGTTGAGGCCGGCCTTGCCGAGAGCTGCGTTGACAGCCTTCTTGACAAGCTCCTCCTTAGTCTTCTCCACTGCCACGGCACGCTCGCTCTCGACAACCGATGCGGGCACGCTCTCGCGATCAACGGCAACAGGGTTCATGGCGGCTACCTGCATGGCCACGTCGCGGCCCACCTGATAGTCGACATTGTCCTGATTGAAGCCCACGATGGTGGCGAGCTTGTTGCCGGGGTGGTTGTAGGAAGTGGTAGTGGGGCGGTGAGGCACTCGTAGGCGCTGAGCTCCATCTTCTCGCCGGTCTTACCGCTCTCCTCGATGATGAGATCGTGGATGGTGCGGCCATCGATGGTGAGAGCTTCGAGAGCTTCCTTGGTCTCCACGCGAGCTGCAACAGCGGCGTCGAGGATCTGCTGGGTGAGGCCTACAAAGCCGGCGTTCTTGGCCACGAAGTCGGTCTCGCAGTTGAGAGCCACGATTGCGGCGAAGTTGCCTTCGTTTTTGGCGAGGGTGCAGCCTTCGGCGGCATCGCGGTCTTCGCGCTTGGCGGCCACGGCCTGACCCTTCTTGCGGAGGATTTCAACTGCGGCCTCGATGTTGCCGTCGGTTTCGGCGAGGGCCTTCTTGCAGTCCATCAAGCCGGCGCTGGTAAGGTTGCGCAGCTTGGTGATGAGTTCCATTGTTACTGCATATCTATATATATATTGCTGTAAGTATCGGGTAAATGATAGTATTTAATAAAAAGGGCTGCGCGCACCGTCGGCGGGCGCGCAGCCTGATAGGGGGGTTGAGGTGTTGCCTATCGCTTATTCAGCGGCGGGAGCCTCGGCAGCGGGAGCCTCAGCAGCAGCGGCGGACGACGGTCGCGGCTTACACGGCGACGGTCGCGGCGGGGCTGGCGCTCTTCGCCTTCTTCCTGCTCACCTGCAGCGGCAGCGTCGACCTTCTCCACCTTGCGCTCTTCGAGACCTTCGGCCATAGCGGCGCATACGGTGTCGAGGATGAGCTCGATGCTCTTGGAAGCATCGTCGTTGGCGGGGATCACGAAATCAACGTTGTTGGGATCGCTGTTGGTGTCGACCATTGCAAACACGGGGATGCCCAGACGGTTGGCCTCGGCAACAGCGATGCGCTCCTTGAGCACGTCGACTACGAAGAGAGCCGAGGGAAGACGGTTGAGGTCGGCGATCGAGCCGAGAGTCTTCTCAAGCTTGGCACGCTGACGGGTGATCTGGAGCTTCTCGCGCTTCGACAGGTTGTCGAAAGTGCCGTCCTTGGTCATCTTGTCGATGGCGGTCATCTTCTTGACGGCCTTGCGGATGGTGGGGAAGTTGGTGAGCATGCCACCGGGCCAGCGCTCGATGACATAAGGCATGTTGATCGACTGGGCTTTGTCGGCAACAACCTGTTTGGCCTGTTTTTTGGTTGCAACGAAGAGAACCTTCTTGCCGCTCTTGGCAATGTTCTTCAGGCTGCGGCGGCCTCTTCTACCTTAGCGGCAGTCTTGTAGAGGTCGATGATGTGGATACCATTGCGCTCCATAAAGATATACGGAGCCATAGCAGGATTCCATTTACGTTTGAGGTGGCCGAAATGGCAGCCTGCTTCGAGGAGTTGGTCAAATGTGGGGGTTGACATATTGTGTCGGGGAGTTGTAAGGGGATGTTTACGTTCTTTGTTGGTTGCAATCCGGGGGTAGGGAACGTTTTTTCCATCCATCCGGATTTAGATGCTAAACATTCTCGTCGGAGCTGCCTGACTGCGTCAGGCGGCAGCCGCGAGGGGAGCCGCAGGGAGGCGATTAACGCTTCGAGAACTGGAAGCGCTTGCGGGCCTTGGGCTGACCGGGCTTCTTACGCTCTACTGCACGCGGGTCGCGGGTCATGAAGCCCTCGCGACGAAGTGCGCTCTTGTCTTCGGGGTTGATCTTGACGAGGGCACGGGCGATGGCCAGACGAAGGGCCTCGGCCTGGCCTTTGTAGCCGCCGCCGTCGAGATTTACATGAATGTCATATTTTTCAGCGCAGTCGAGGGTGGTCAGGGGCTGACGGACGATGTACTGAAGGATCGAGGAGGGGAAGTAAACGTCGATCGGACGCTTGTTGATGGTGATGACACCGGTACCCTCCTTGACGATTACGCGGGCAACGGCGGCCTTACGGCGGCCTACTGCATTAACTGTTTCCATGATTGATCGTGGTGGGAAGGGGGTTTACTTTATGGTGTTGATGTCGAGCACGCGGGGGTTCTGGGCCTGGTGGGGATGCTCAGAGCCATTGTAAACGTGCATATTCTCGATGATGGCGCGGCCAAGACGATTCTTGGGGAGCATACCCTTCACAACCTTGATAAACAGGGGGTTGTAGCCGGCTTTGAGATGCTTGTTAAACGACTTCTTCTGGAGATCGAGCGGCGAGTTGACGCGCTGGCCACCGGGATAGCCGGTGAAGCGGAGATATTCGCGGTCGGTCCATTTCTTGCCGGTCAGGACTACCTTATCGGCATTGATGATGATCACGTTGTCGCCGCAATCTACGTTGGGCGAGAAGCAGGGCTTGTTCTTGCCGCGGAGGATCTTGGCAACCTTTGAGCAAAGGCGACCGAGATGCTGGTCGGTGGCATCGATTACAAGCCATTCTTTTTCAACGCTCTGAGCGTTGGGGCAGGTGGTTTTGTAGCTTAAAGTATCCACTTTAATTGTTTGGTTATTAATGATTTGTTTGTCTCGGCACGCGATGCGGCGACAGGCCAATGGCGCCACACTGCAGGCCGCTGTCGATATGCGGGCGCATAATCGGTCGGCAAAATTAGTGATTTTCCGTCGATTATGCAAATCGCCCCGCCGTTTTTCTCCCGTTTTTCTCCCGCAACCACCCTTTTTTGAACTTCGGCCCGTGCGGGGCGTTCTCTTTTTGTATTATCTTTGCAGCCGCTCTCCCTCCCTCATCCGACATCATATTTTCATAGCCCACACAAAATGGCCAAAAGCAAATCATCTGACCGAAGCAAAAAATCATCATCAGGCGCCAATGCGGCCCGACTCAAGCCTGCCGACTTCATCAAGCAGAAGGCCCGCACGCTGCCTATCGGCGATTGCTACCTCGGAAGCGACCCCGATAATCCGGGTCGCACAACGGCCGTAGTCACCCGCATACGACCCAGCGGCAATATCGCCGCCTGTTATTTCATGATCGACAAAAAACTGCTTCGGAGTGACCGACGCATTCTGCCGCGTCAACATGACACCCGACAACTGGAAAGACGAACTCGAAGAAAGCACCTCACTCTACCACCTCAAGCCGGCATCTTATGCCGAGATCCACAACCTAATCTTCGGAGCAATAGAGTTTGCCGAAGAAGCCGGACTCGAGCCTGCATCCACCTTCGACATAGCCGAATATATGCTCGACGACGACAGCGACGAATCGATACCGCTCATGACCTTCGACTTCGGACGCAACGGTAAGCACTATGTCGAAATATCCCAGTACACCCCCGAAGCAATGGGAGTGGTGGAGGGCTTGAAAGAGAAGCTCGGCGACAAGTTTGAATTCAAGATCACCGATCCTAAAGCCCCGTGGTCGATCCGCAATAAGCCTACACAGCCCGTATTTCCCATCGAACCCTTCAGCTACGATTATCCCCGATATCCGGCCGAGCCGACGGTGAAACACCCATTCATAGCCGAAACATTCCTTGACCCGGCCAACTATTTCAGCATCCCCGCCGACACAACTGCCAATATCCTTGCCCTCCCGCCCGATGAGGCCGCCGCCGACATTGCAGCCGTGATGCTCTATGCCACAGGCCGCACCTATCGCCAGATCGCCGATGGATCAGACGACAGCTCGCCCAATTCGGCCATAATGCACTCGCTCATCCATCTCACCGCCATAAAGAGCGACAAGGCGCTCGACGCCCTAACCGACCTCGCCCATCAGTCGTTTGACTTCATCGAAGCCCATCTCGGCGACTATGCCACCGAACTGGTGCCTGAAGCCCTCATGACGGCTTCAGGCGACAACATCGGGAGCATAACACGTATCATCGACTCCCCGGGTCTCGATGCTTTCAACCGCTTTTACGCCTTCAAGGCCCTCGCGCTTAAATATAAGCATCAGCCTGAGCTGCGCGACAAGATAAAAGAGGCGCTACGCGCCCATCTGGAGCGCCTCGCCGCCGATCTCCCGGCCACACGCGCCTGCAGCGCCGAATATGCCGGGCTGATAATGGGCCTCTTCGACGATATGCAGCTCAGCGAACTCCTTCCGGAGATAAAGACCGTGTACGACACCGGATTTGTCGACACCTCCATCTGCGGCGACTACACCACCATCGCTGCCAACATGACTAAGCCGGTCAATGATGGCGAACTCACCACCTCATCAATTGAAGAATACTACTCACAGCTCAAACGTAGCCAAGATATCGCCGAATCAAGATAATCCTACCTCACCCATATGGAGCGCCCCCGATGCCGCCATCAGCATCGGGGGCGCTCCCGCTTCCCCCCATCCGAAATTCCCATTGCGATTTGCGCAAGCTCATACCATCTTTTTATACCCTTTATGGTGTAAATCTAATTATATTCACTATCTTTGCACCCAAAAGGGTATATTATGACTCGGTTAGCTCAATATATTAAGGCGAAGCGTAAGGAATACGGACTTACGCAGGTAGACTTATCCCAAAAATCAGGGGTGGGTCTGCGTTTTGTACGTGAAATGGAGCAAGGAAAGAAATCCTTGCGTCTCGACAAGGTAAATCAGGTATTGGCGCTGTTTGGCGCAGAAATGGCTCCTGCAAAGGCTACTGAATCATGAAGAGGGCGAAAGTATTTGTAGGAGAACTCTTTGCCGGAGTTTTGACTGAGGATGATATGGGATATGAATTTCAATACAATCCCGAATATCTTTCTTCTGATAAAGCTGTAGCAGTGAGCCTGACATTGCCATTGTCGGGCCATCCATATAAAAGCAATGTTTTATTTCCATTCTTTGACGGACTTATCCCCGAAGGTTGGCTATTGGATATTGCCGAACAAAGTTGGAAGATTTCAGCAAGAGACCGGTTTGCGCTATTACTTGCCTGCTGCAAGGATTGCATCGGCAACGTTTCAATAATTCATGATTCATAATGCGCAATTCATAATAATCGATTGCCAGGAATTATTGAAAATTCTGGCCTCTATTGCCAAATCCACCTTCAGCAAACCTTAATTTTGAATTATGAGTTACGACAAGTGCCTTTATTGCTACAAACCGTTGTTTGATGGTGAAGTCGATTATCACAATAGTTGCGCACGCAAGATATTTGAATCATCCGTTGCCCCAACGCTTCCATATACCCGCGACAACATAAAAGAGTTGGCACGCAAGATCGTTTTTTGCGAGCACTGCTGTGACAGGTGTTCAGGCAAAGCTGTCGCTCGACATTACCCGAGGCGTAAAAAATGAGCCTCGACGTTTCACCATCGTCGGGTTGTGGGGCCGTTTCATTCTAAAACCCCAGACAGACCGATTTGCCAATCTACCCGAAAATGAGGACCTGACTATGCATTTGGCCGAAGCTGCCGGAATTAAAACCGTTCCCCATTCTCTCATCAGATTCGCCGATGGAGAGCTGTGCTACATAACCCGAAGAGTTGACCGCACAAGGAAAGGGGGTAAAATCGCAATGGAGGATATGTGTCAGTTGTCAGAGCGATTGACAGAAGATAAATATAAAGGATCGTATGAACGTATCGCCAAACTAATACGTGAATACTCATCCGCACCCTTGTTGGATATAATAAACTTTTGGGAAGTGATTGTTTTCTCTTGGTTGACCGGAAACGCCGATATGCACCTGAAAAACTTCTCGCTTTTCAAACCCAAGGATGCTTATATGCTGACACCCGCATATGATTTGCTGTCCACTGCTATTGTGATGCCGGAAGATGACGAGGAATTAGCTCTCACGCTCAATGGCAAGAAGAAAAATATAAAACGCGAGGATTTTGAGAAAGCCATGCTTGACAACGGCATGGACGGGAAGGCAATCGCAAATCTCTTCAATAAATTTGAGAAGGCGATCCCAAAGTGGTCCGCTCTTATCGAAGATTCTTTCTACCTCTTGAGCAGCAGACACAATATCGCAAACTTATTGAGAGCATGGCCGCAAGATTATTCGGGCAGTTGACGCATTAATACAATTGCGCGGCAGATACGCTCATGGCCCTCCCAGGCCACGGCTCCCTTATAGTGACAAAGGGAGCCGCAACACGGCTTGGGCGCTACGCGCCTTATGGGGGGCAGCGCGGTGCGGCTGCTCCGGGGAGGCAGCCCCACAAAGAGAGCCATATGGCGTGCGTTATGCTTTATTCCGGTCTTGATGATTCGAGCTTTACGGTCACGCGGCCCGAGCTATCGACAGGATACTCCTTGCCGTCAATAGAAAAGTAGGAGCATATATAATAACGGTAATTTTTCGGGCTCACGTCATATCTGGCTATGATATGGTGAAATTCACGGTCGCCAAAAATGTGTTCGCACTGAAAATCAAATGACGCATCGGTGGCCGGACTATTTTTTGTCACGAAGTGAAAGCTGATATAATAATCATCTTTTCTCGGATTGACAAAACTCAGATTGTAGACCGGGATTGGCTTACTATCCTTACCGATTGTCTGCCATAACTTGTAGTATCTGTTCCCGATATTAGGGATCACGATAGATTCGCTCATCCCCTTAGCAAGGTTTTGCCCGTTGCCATCAACAAACAACACCGAGAGTGAGCCCTCGTAGGCATCCGGAAGCACGGAAGGAGGTGGGGGAGTATCTAAGACGCAACTGCCAAGTATGGCTGCGCAAAATGCAGTAAAGAAAAAGATAAGAAATTTTCCCATAGTCTGATTGGTTTATGTGTTTCGGTGGCGAAGATATGGATTTATTTTGATTAATACAATATTTTTTGCTAAAAATTAAAAATATTGTAGAGTCGGGCCGGCCACTGCTCCCTTATAGTGACAAAGGGAGCCGCATCTGAGGCGATGCGGCTCCCTTTGAGCGCTTCAGGATGGGCTTGAACCAACGACCCCCTGATTAACAGTCAGGTGCTCTAACCAACTGAGCTACTGAAGCAGATTATGAAGAAACCAGTAAGTTTGGGTGGCGCTTCAGGATGGGCTTGAACCAACGACCCCCTGATTAACAGTCAGGTGCTCTAACCAACTGAGCTACTGAAGCATACTCTACGCGGCGCAGCGCCCTCCGGCGCTCGTTCCTGCGTTTTGTGCTGCAAAATTACTGCTTTTCTCCGACTCTCCAAAATTTTCGGCCATTTTTTTCAAAAAATCTTACAGGAAATATTACCTTTGCACATCAATCACATCCTCCAACCCCAATCTATCACCCCATTACCGCAATGATTGACACCATCCGTAAGTCATTTCTGGTCGTCATGGCGACCTTCCTGACCTCCTTCATGGCCTCTGCCCACGAAAAAGCCATAGCCGATTTTCTAAAACCGGATCGGCGGCGCCGGAGCGGCCGACAGATTTGTGACGCTGCTCGACCCATCGACCGCCGGCCCCGACGGTGCCGAGACCTTCACCATCTCGACCTCCGATTCGGGCAAGCCTATGATCACCGGCTCGTCGCTCTCGGCCATAACCACCGGCATAGGATGGTATCTCAACAACCACGCCCACATCAATCTGGTCTGGAACAATCTCACCACCGACCTCACTTCGGCCCACCTACCCCTCCCCGCCGGGCCCGAGACCCACACCTCGCGCGCCGACTACAGGTATTATCTCAACTACTGCACCTTTTCCTACTCGATGTCGACCTACACCTGGGACCGCTGGCAGAAAGAGATCGACTGGATGGCCCTCCACGGCATCAACATGCCGCTGCAGATAGTGGGTCTCGACGCCGTGTGGCGACGTATGCTCACTTCCGACTACGGCTACACTCCCGCCCAGGCCGACGCGTTCATTGCCGGGCCTTGCTTTCAGGCTTGGTGGGGCATGAATAATATGGAGGGATGGGGCGGCCCAAACCCCGACTGGTGGTATGAGCGGCAGACCGATCTTGCCCGCAAGATCATAGCCCGCGAGCGCGAGCTCGGCATCGAGCCGGTGCTTCCCGGATTTGCCGGCACCGTGCCCTCCACCTTCACCGGCCTCACCGGCATCCCGTCGCTTAATCAGGGCGGATGGTGTGGCTTCAACCGCCCCGACCTGCTCGACCCCACCTCGCCGCAGTTTGAAGAGGTGGCCGCCAACTACTACCGCCATCTTGCCGACGTCATGGGCCCCTCACGCTACTACTCAATGGATCCCTTCCACGAGGGTGCCAACATAAGCGCTTTCCGCGACAAGATAGCCGACGCCTACCTCGCCATCTACCGCTCGATGGACGCCGCCGCCCCCGACAGCTCCCGCTGGGTGATCCAGCAATGGTCGTGGGCGCCCCATCAGTACAACGCCCTGCTCGTGCCAAAAGGGCGCATGGTGGTGCTCGACCTCTTTTCCGACGGCATACAGCGCAACCTCAACCGCTATCAGGGGCATGAGACCGTGTGGTGTTCGCTCCCCAACTTCGGAGCCCGCACAGGCATGATGGGACGCCTCGCCACCACTATCGACAGCTATTTTGCCACCGCAGCCTCCGACTCCTGCAATCTCAAAGGCATCGGTGCCACCCCGAAGGCATCCACCAGACCCCCGTGGCCTACGATCTACTCTATCAATTGCCTTGGCTCGACACCGCCCCCGATCTCGATTCATGGATCGAAGGCTATGCCACCGCCCGCTACGGCCGCCCGGACTCTCTCGCCACAGCAGCATGGCGACTCCTCGCATCCGGCCCCTACAACTGCCCCGGCGCCCTCCAGGGCCCCCACGAGGCCATAATCTGCGCCCGTCCGTCGCTCGATGTCAAAACCGTGTCGTCATGGGGCGGATCCCATATATTCTACGACCCGGCCACGGTGGTCGATGCCGCCTACATGCTTCTCGACGCCCCGCTACCCGAGTCGGCCAATCTCAGCTACGACCTCACCGATGTGACCCGTCAGGCTCTGACCGACTACTCAAAGACTCTCCTCGCCCGCATCAAGGAAGCTCATGAGACCGGCGACTCTACCACATTTGCCGCCAGCCGCGATGAGTTCCTGCAGCTGATACTCGACATCGACGAGCTCCTCGCCACCAACCCCGCTTTCATGATCGGCACCTGGACCGAGGGCGCCCGCGCCATCGCCGACGAGATACCCACGACAACCGACGCCGACCGCCACTGGCTCGAAGCCGACAACGCACGCACGCTCGTCACAACATGGGGACCGGAGATTCCCGCCAACAGGGGCGGCCTGCGCGACTATTCCTACCGCGAGGCGGCTGGTATGCTGCGCGACTTCTACCATCGCCGATGGACCACATGGTTTGACCGCGGCATGACCGAGCCCGAGGGCGGATGGTTTGAGATGGAATGGGACTGGGCACATAACGACTCCACCCGCTACCCCACCGAGCCCACCGGCTCAACACGCGAAGTGGCCTCACGCCTCCTCGCAAAATATCTGCCCCGCAAATAAAAACCCCGTATATCTCTCCCCCATCCATGTCCACCAGCTCCACGTCAACCCGAATCCTGCGCGGTTTTTCCCGCGCAGGCAAGCTCGCCGAGCTCCGTCTCAAGCGGCTCTACCGCCGCAACCGCGCACTGCGCTTTGCAGCCATGGTGGCCGACAGCCTGCTCTGGACTGCTATCATCGGTGTATGGATATGGATGTTTTACTGGGCCGGACAGATCACCTCGTTCTGCTCCTTCCATGTACCCACACAGTCGATGACCCCCACAGTGCTGCCCGGCGACTACGGCATAGTCAACAAGTGGCGGCTCGGAGCACGCATCTTCGACATAAAGAAGGCGGTGGCGGGCGAAAGGGTGACCATCTACCGGCTCCCCGGCTATGGCAGGATAGAACATGGCGAGATAGCGGTGTTCAACGATCCCCTCGCCGCACCCGACAGCATCGGACTCAACCTGCGCCGGTACTATTGCAAGCGCATCATCGGCCTCCCGGGCGATACCCTCAGCATCGTCGACGGACACTATAAGGTGGCCGGCTACGACGGGCCTCTGTGCCCCATATCGGCCGAAGACAATATGGGCTATCTCGTGAGGGCTATGGAAAAGGGAGCGCCTAAGATGGTGGCCCTTAAGGCGTGGCCCTACGACAGCATAGTGGGCTGGACAGTGATGGACTATGGTCCGCTGGTGATTCCCCGCCCGTGGCACACGCATCCCCATCGACCGCACAACAGCCTTGGTCTACGGACGCTACATCGAGTGGGAGCGCGGCGACGGCAAGCGGCCACGCTGGAGCGAAGCCGACAGCTGCGTGATGATCGACGGCCAGCCCCTCACCGAATATATATTTAAGGAAAACTACTATTTTGCCGCCGGCGACAGGGTGGAAAACTCGGCCGACTCACGCTACTGGGGCATTGTGCCCGAGCCTATGATAGTGGGTGTGGCATGGCGTCTGTGGGACAGCACCGACCATTCGACCGGACGCCGCCGCCACTCCCGTATAGGGCGCCATCTCGGCCCGCTCGAAGCGTCAGCCCGGCTTTGACATGCTCACACCCGGAGCCGATGCTATAATGGCTATCTCGTGGCGGTAAGCCTCTGTGAGCGCCCCGCAGCAATCCACCGCCTTGATATTGGCGAGCAGTTGTTCGACCGACGATGCCCCCACTATCACCGAAGTCACCCTGCGGTCGGCAAGCAGCCAAGCTATGGCCATCTGCGCCAGCGACATGCCGCAACGTGAAGCAATATCATTGAGCCGACGGGCGGCCTCCACTCTAGGCACGCTCACCTCATCGCGCTTCAGAAAGCCCTCCGCTCGCGC
>PDYJ01000822.1_pt1:17500-21829 | contig 21829 bp, 24 predicted proteins | sample 1430841 | NCBI WGS metagenome assembly PDYJ01 (sample SAMN07237672, study PRJNA390542) | Gut metagenome, whole genome shotgun sequencing project. | isolation source: fecal pellets | host: Mus musculus | place: USA: New York, NY | collected 2016-10 | reverse complement strand
GCGTAGAAAATCCACTAACGACCCCGAGTGCCCGCCTGTTAAATTACGTTAAAGATGATTCCTTAGAAGAATATGCTTTACGTCGCGCTCGGCGCTATCAACGGGCAGCCCAAGATGCGATCCTCAAATTTGAAGGCTTTGAAGATCGCCAATACACTGCAACCGAACTTAAGCAAGCACTCTTTCGTGGTAACTGGGATCCTGATCTGCGTCGTAGTTGATCGTTGCTTTATTTGTAAAAATAATATATGATTTCCTTGGAAGTACAAAATGCGGGGAAATCATTTATTTAAAACTTTTTTGTAACCGCTAACAAAAACAAAGAAAGGAAAACTATATTTCTTCCTAATAACATAAACCGCTATGTTATTCCGCATTTAATATAGTAACACAAACATATGAAAGCCGTTTCAGTTAAGGACTCTGGGGTTGGGATCGAAATTTCAGAACGCGCTATTCCAACACTTAAACAAGGTGAAGCTTTAGTAAAAATGGAGTATTGTGGTGTTTGTCATACTGACTTACACGTGGCTAATGGGGATTTTGGTAAAGTTCCAGGTCGGATCTTAGGCCACGAGGGGATCGGGATCGTCACTGAAGTTGCTAATGATGTAACTTCGCTCAAAGTCGGTGATCGCGTAAGTATTGCTTTGGTTCTTCAAGGGGTGTGGATACTGTGAATACTGTACCACAGGTCGTGAAACTCTTTGTCGTAATGTACAAAATGCAGGTTACTCAGTTGATGGGGGCATGAGTGAATACGCTGTCGTTGTGGCAGATTATGCCGTCAAAGTTCCTGAAGGGCTCGATCCAGCCCAAGCTAGTTCTGTTACTTGTGCTGGGGTAACAACTTATAAAGCACTAAAAGAGGCAGACGCAGCCCCGGGTAAATGGATCGCGATCTACGGCGCTGGTGGTTTAGGTAATTTGGCTGTTCAATACGCTAAAAAGGTCTTTAACGCTAAAGTTGTCGCCGTTGATATCAACGATGATAAATTAGCCTTAGCCAAAGTATCTGGGGCTGATATCGTTATCAATGCTAAAGATACTCCTAATAGTGCAGAAAAGATCCAAGAGTTAACTGGTGGGTGCACGGAGCTGTTGTAACAGCCGTTTCTAAAGTTGCTTTCAATCAAGCCGTTGAAAGTTTACGCGCTGGTGGAAACAGTCGTTGCGGTAGGTTTACCCTCTGAATATATGGAACTAAGTATCGTTAAAACAGTTTTAGACGGTATCAAAGTCGTAGGTTCATTAGTTGGGACAAGAAAAGATCTAGCTGAAGCTTTTGACTTTGCAGCTCAAGGATCAGTTGTACCAGTCGTTCAAAAACGACCGATCGAAGATGCACCAGAAATTTTTGCAGAAATGGAAGCTGGCAAGATCAACGGTCGTATGGTACTTGATTTCACCAAATAAAATAATATTACTTCACAAAAATAGCTCGCTGGATCGACCCACCGAGCTATTTTTTTTAGTTATTCTTATTATTTTTTTGGGCAACTTTTGCTGCACGTTTGATCAGATCAGCAAAAATATTTTGTGAATCCGATAATGCTTGTAGGTGTTTTCAGGATGCCACTGTAAGCCTAAGATCTGATCATTTTCAAGTGATTCGACCGCTTCGGCTACGCCATCATCAGCTTGGGCTACAACACGTAAAGACGGTGCGATATCCTTTAAGGCTTGATGATGTCGGGAATTGATATACGGCCGTTCTCCCACGAGCTCATAAAGGCGACTATCTGTGATCACATTTGCATGATGAGACGGAAAGTTGCCAGGCGCATCTTGTGAATGCTTAACATAGATATCTTTATCCTCTGAAAGATCTTGATACAACGTCCCACCTAAAGCTACATTGATCAGTTGCATCCCGCGACAGATCCCTAAAATAGCTTTCCCCTTTTCAACTGACTGTTTTAATAATGCAATTTCAAAAATATCACGTTTGCGGTAGGTCATCCTCAGCTTCAAATGAGGTTCTTCTCCAAAAAAGGTCGGATCGACATCAAACCCCCCGCAAAAACGATCCCATCAAACAGATCGATATAATCATCTACAAACTTTGGATCAACACTTGGCAAAATAACAGGCACACCACCAGATTTGACGATCGCTTCGATCGCGGGTCTTGGTGCATAAGGCGCATTACGCTCATTTATTACGTTTGTCGCCTCAGTTAAAGTATCTGCTGGTATTGCAATTCTTGGTCGCATGAAATTTCCCCCTTAAAAATACGTTATGAGAAAAATATCACATTTATGATTTTAAGTAAAGTTAAAAGCCTTAAGAAATTTAAATCATTCTACCAATGACCAAGCCTTAAATTACCGTTTTGCCCATTTTCAACTTTAACAAATGGCAAATAAGCCATGGCATACTCGATCTGGCCTTGATCTCTAACATAACAACTACCTTGGTCACGTAATTCACACATTGCCATTTGAACTTCATAAGGTGTTAGACTAGGACTACGTTGTAAAATATCTTCCACTTGTGCCAATTCATTCAAGTTAAACATCCTACTCATCCTTTCTTATCAGTTACTGATCGTCTCTTGATCTAGGTTTTCTTGCACATCAAATTGTGGTTCAAGTTCTTCACTCGGTCTAACTTTAAGACTTGTCTCCATAGCTTCATTTGTTGGTCTAAGCTCAAGATCATCATGTAAAAAATTACCTTCAAAAAAGAATAGTACTGCAAGTAAAATAATAGCTATTATAACGCCCAAAACATTTAAGTAACCGCTCTCATTTAAACGTTGCTTGATCGGTCGGCTAATGGGCTGATCAGGTCGTTTTCTCATTATTGCTGCTAGATAAATGTATAGACCGCAAAACTGCACAGAAAGAATATCGTTTCCCTTTTTTAACTATAAATATCATTAACTACTACACTGACCAGCTATACATTTATCTTTCTCTGGCCATTTTAACTACAAACTTATTATATCATTATAACGATTTAAAATAGTAATTTTTTGTTTTGCCCTACTTAATATGAATACACAAAAAAAGCCATACCCAAAAGTATGACCCTTACACGATCGGGAAAACAGGATTCGAACCTGCGACCCCCTGGTCCCAAACCAGGTGCTCTACCAAGCTGAGCTATTTCCCGATAAAAAATGCACCCAGCAGGAGTCGAACCTGCAACCTTCTGATTCGTAGTCAGACACTCTATCCAGTTGCGCTATGGGTGCATAATATAAAATATTCAGTTAATGCCGAGGACCGGAATCGAACCGGTACGGTGATCACTCACCGCAGGATTTTAAGTCCTGTGCGTCTGCCAGTTCCGCCACCCCGGCGTGATACACTGATCACAAGCGGAAGACGGGATTCGAACCCGCGACCCCCACCATGGCAAGGTGGTGTTCTACCACTGAACTACTTCCGCATTAATGGTGCCGACTAGAGGATTCGAACCTCCGACCCTCTGATTACAAATCAGATGCTCTGCCAGCTGAGCTAAGTCGGCGTAAAAATGGTGCGGGTGAAGGGACTTGAACCCCCACGTCATAAGACACTAGAACCTAAATCTAGCGCGTCTGCCAATTCCGCCACACCCGCAAAATCGACGAAATGAGTCGTGACAGGCTCGAACTGTCGACCCTCTGATTAAAAGTCAGATGCTCTACGACTGAGCTAACGACTCATGATGGAGGATACAGGGCTCGAACCTGTGACCCTCTGCTTGTAAGGCAGACGCTCTCCCAACTGAGCTAATCCTCCATAATGATAGCGTGGCAACTTCCTATCCTCGCAAGGGGCGATCCCCTAACTACTATCGGCGTTACAAAGCTTAACTTCTGTGTTCGGAATGGGAACAGGTGTAGCCTTTGTGCTATCGCCACCACACTTTTTTGTGAGAACCTTGTTCTCTCAAAACTAGACAATATCTTTATTTCCGAAAACGCTACGTTTTTGACTTGGTTAAGTCCTCGACCGATTAGTAATGGTCCGCTCCATACGTCACCGTACTTCCACTTCCATCCTATCTACCTGATCATCTCTCAGGGGTCTTACTTCCATAAAGGAATGGGAAATCTTATCTCGAGGTGAGTTTCGCACTTAGATGCTTTCAGCGTTTATCTCATCCATACATAGCTACCCAGCGATGCCCTTGGCAGAACAACTGGTACACCAGCGGTATGTCCATCCCGGTCCTCTCGTACTAAGGACAGATCCTCTCAAATTTCCTACGCCCGCGACGGATAGGGACCGAACTGTCTCACGACGTTCTGAACCCAGCTCGCGTACCGCTTTAATGGGCGAACAGCCCAACCCTTGGGACCGACTACAGCCCCAGGATGCGATGAGCCGACAT
>PDYJ01000822.1_pt1:0-12500 | contig 21829 bp, 24 predicted proteins | sample 1430841 | NCBI WGS metagenome assembly PDYJ01 (sample SAMN07237672, study PRJNA390542) | Gut metagenome, whole genome shotgun sequencing project. | isolation source: fecal pellets | host: Mus musculus | place: USA: New York, NY | collected 2016-10 | reverse complement strand
TAGTCCTTCACGGCGAATGGTATTAAGATCTTTTCCTAAAAGATATTTAACACCAAAAGTGATCACCAACGCATGTGCCGTCACTAAAACATTGCCTTTAGGATAACGTTTAGCGATCTGAGTCAAAGCCCTTTTTACCCGTGTGGCTAATTCAAAATAGTTTTCCGCATCGATCTCACTACCATCAAAATTGTGCGGATCATTCAAAAATGCCTGCCAAATACGATCAGCTTGATGCTTAGTCGCCAGATCACCATCCCAGATCCCAAAATCAAATTCTTTTAGATCATCTAAAGTTTCAAACTGTAATGGCTGCTTAAATTGAGCTACGATATTTTTACCAGTGTCTAAAGCTCGCTTTTGCGGACTGGAAAAAGCCGCTACAAAATCGATATCAGCTAAAGCTTTACCAGTTTGCTTTGCATCGGCTATGCTTTGGGGCAATAGTGGTGAATCATGTACAGCACCTTGCAAACGGCCATCACGATTATACTCAGTTCTACCGTGGCGTACTAAAATAAAAAGTTGTCATCTCTTTACGATCCTTTCAAAAAATTACTTGTTACATTTTACGTTATCCCATTTATTCGTGCAACTTCCGTCCCATATTAACAATCCAAAAGACCCAACACGATACAAAATCATGCTGGATCTCTCATCATTTATGCAACATTGACCACATTATTTCAAAACATCTTAATAATTATGCTTTTAGATCATCTTTTGTGATCTTCTCTAAACCACCCATATATGGACGCAAAGCTTCCGGGATCGTGACCGAACCGTCTTCATTTTGGTAATTTTCCAAAATAGCCGCTACTGTCCGACCAACAGCTAGACCTGAACCGTTTAGAGTATGCACGAATTGCAATTTGCCATTTTCATCACGATATTGGATATGTGCGCGCCGTGCTTGGAAATCTTCACAGTTAGAACAACTTGAGATCTCACGGTAAGTATCTTGCGCCGGCATCCAAACTTCAAGGTCGTGTGTCATGGCTGCACTAAAGCCCATATCACCAGTCGATAAAGTGATCACATGGTATGGCAAGCCTAATTTTTCCATGATATCACCGGCATTTTGAGTCATTTTTTCTAATTCGTTATATGACTCTTCTGGCTTAGCGAACTTGACCATTTCAACTTTATTGAATTGGTGCATCCGAATAAGGCCACGCGTATCACGCCCTGCACTACCAGCTTCAGAACGAAAACTTGGTGTCAATGCGGTAAAGTAAACTGGCAATTGGTCTGTTGGGATAACTTCATCACGATAATAGTTAGTCAATGGGACTTCTGCAGTTGGGATCAAAGTCATATCTTCACCATTTACTTGGTAAACATCTTCTTTGAACTTAGGAAATTGTCCCGTACCATACATTGTCTTAGCATTTACGATATATGGTGGTAAAACTTCGGTATAGCCTTCCTTAACATGTTCATCCAACATAAAGTTATAGACAGCACGTTCTAAGCGAGCACCCCAACCTTTATAGTAAACAAAACGTGCACCAGAAACTTTAGCTCCACGTTCAAAGTCTAAGATACCCAGATCTTCACCGATATCCCAGTGAGCTTTAGGTTCAAAATCAAATTTACGTGGTGTTCCCACTTTACGCAATTCAACATTATAATCTTCATCAGGCCCAACTGGGATCGTTTCGTTAGGCAAGTTAGGTAAGCATGCAGCCATATCATGAACGATCGCTTCAACTTCAGCTAATTGTGCATCGAGTTGCTTGATCTGACCACCGACTTCACGCATTGCTGTGATCGCTTCAGTCGCATCTTCTTTGTTACGCTTAGCTTGCGCGATCGCTTCGGATACTTCATTACGCTTTTGCTTCAAAGATTCTGAGCGCACCAAAAGTTCACGGCGTTCTTTATCTTTTTCCAATAATGTATCGATCGTTTCAGCTTCCACACCACGTGTTGCTAAACGCGCTTTGATATCATCTGGATTTTGACGGATCATTTTAATATCTAACATCTTATTGCCCCCTAATTTAGCTAATTATTTTATCTAATCGAAAAAAAGAGCCTTTCCGCCCCCGATATTGGGACGAAAAGACTCTTTTCGCGGTACCACCCAAGTTCGACATAACATCGCACTCACATATAAATAACGGTTTTCCCGTGCGGCATTACCCGCCCATACAAGGTTACGCTGGAGTTTCGGCGTCATGGTTTGCAGCAACCACCATGTCTCTGTCATGCCTACTTATGGCGAACTCAGATGTTTCGATTATTTATACCAGTATCATAATATTTATTCTGTAAAATAGCAAGCCTATTCTAGACTTTCATCGATTTTTTCTTGCATTTCCATTTTTTCTTTGGAAATATCATGGGGGTCAGATCCACTTTATCTAATGGAATAACTTTCGTCTTATATTTGATCTTATAGTAAGCATACAAGATGATAAACAATGGAACTGACATATAGGAGACCCCGATCGCTTGCCAGTTAAAGTCCTTAAATGATTGGATATCTTGACCAATGATGACTAAAATACACAAGACCAAAGCTAAGAGCGGACCAAATGGGAACCACTTAGCCTTATATTTTAACTCACTTAGGTCATGGCCTTGCGCTTTGAACGCACGGCGGAAACGATAATGCGAGACTGCGATCCCGATCCACGCGATAAAACCAGTCAAACCACTGGCACTTACTAAGAATGTATAAACTTGGTTACCAAAGATACTTGCTAAAAAGGTCAACAACCCGATGATCGTCGTCCCGATCAAAGCAAAGATCGGGATCCCACGTGAGTTGACCCGCGCAAACATCTTCGGTGCATCGCCATCGATACCTAAAGCATACAACATCCGCGTTGAAGCATACATCCCTGAGTTAGCAGCCGATAAGACCGAAGTTAAGATAACAGCATTCATCACTGAAGCAGCTGAAGCAAGTCCCGCCCGCTTAAAGACTAGGGTAAATGGACTGATCGCAATATCACTTGCTTCAGAACCTAATAAGTTTGGACTAGTATAAGGAATGATGCAGGCGATCACAAAGATCGACAAGATATAAAAGAGCAAGATCCGCCAAAAGACTTGCTTGATCGCTTTTGGTAAACTCTTTTCAGGATCTTTAGTCTCACCTGCTGTAATACCGATCAATTCAGTCCCTTGAAAAGAGAATCCGGCCACAACAAAGACGCTCAAGATCGTTGGGATCCCCCAACAAATGGGGCATCACCTTTAGTGAAGTTTTCTAAGTAAGTTGCTTGACCACCTAAAATACCAAAGATCGTCAATAAACCAATTGCTAAAAAGACAATAACTGTTACAACTTTGATCAAAGCCATCCAGTATTCAGCTTCCCCAAAAGATTTAACTGATAAAGCATTGATCAAAAAGATGAGTAGTAACGCTGATAAACTAAAGACCCAGGCTGGAACATGGGGGAACCAAAATTTCAAAACTAAGGCGACCGTCGAGATATCGACCGCTAATGTGATCGCCCAGTTGAACCAATAATTCCACCCCATCGCAAAACCAAATGCTGGATCAACAAAGCGCCGCGCATAAGTCGCAAACGAACCTGTCACGGGGAGATAAGTTGCCATTTCCCCTAATGATGTCATCAAAAAGTAGACCATCAGACCAATACCTAGATACGCCACTAAAGCGCCCCAGGTCCTGCGGTCGAGATCGCTGATCCACTGGCCACAAATAAACCAGTCCCGATACTACCGCCAAGTGCGATCATCGACAAATGTCTTGTCTTCAATGATCGCTTCATTGTGTTCTTCTCTGCCATGAAAATTCCTCCTATTTTTTAGAGAAGTCGTGCAAGCATATAAAAAGCGCACCTCCGAGACATCGAAAGTGCGCTTTGATCATCTATCAATTCATTCTTGTAGCAAACTGCCACTCATCTCGATAGCGCTCCGTAGCTTATCACTACGACAGTTCCCGATCTCTTAAACCGGGCCCCAGCCTAGACAAAATAAAGTTTGTCTAGGCTTCGGCAAATCCCCCTTTCACTAGATTTTAGCGTTGCTTTATCAACTCCACCTAGCTACTGATGGTTTTTGCGACCTCTTCTTCGACATTTTCAGTTTATAATTTTAACTTGGATGCGATCTAATTGCAAGCCATATCTTTAATTTTGTCCTTCAGCTTGCTTTATCTGAGCATGTAGATCCGCGATCGCTAAGTCTTTCTCTAAAAAATTCTTGATCTGCCATTGGGAAATGCTGTTCGATCGTAGCAAACGGCTGCAATTGGACTGTAGCTTGCTCGATCTCAAAATCAAGTAAGTGACCTCCCATTGACTTATCATCAGCTAAGAAATGCAAGTGATACCCAGCTGCTGCCATCCCTTGAAACATTTCGGGTGCAAAATAACCAATGACCGTACCGGTGATCGCTTCAGCCTCAAACAAGGCCTGTTCATCAGCCACTTGCGTCAATGTCTTGTACGGACGTGTTTGCTTTTCAACGGCGCGCGTTTTAACTTTGCTAAAACGCCCCGTGATCTTAACTGCAAAGAACAGATTTTTGTACGGATAGTTAGCCAAGATCTGCTCGCCTAACTGTTTTTGGGTCAGAGCACTAGCCGTAAATGTATCTTTTGCTTGCTCAAAGTGGACCGTAGCAAAAGGAACTTTTTCCTCTGGCTTTAAGATCCGGACCTCACCTGTACTTTGAACCAAATAAGGTGTGTGGTCTAATAAGACCATTTCACCATCTAGCCCACTAGCCGTTCCGATCCCAAGCTCACCATGCTCTAACAATTCAGCTACCGTCAATGTGCCTTCAAACAGACCAGGGACTAACATTCCTAGGGTCCCGTGTTGATAGACTTGACTTTCATATTTTTCCATATATCCTCTACCTCGATCAGTGTAATTGATCTTCTAAGATCGTCTTACCTAACTCTTGATTGAAACTGTAATCGACCGGTACGTCCACGATCGTTGGCCCCTTTTCTTTGAAGGCTTTATCTAAGACTTCTTCTAATTCCGAAGCTTTATTGACACGATAACCCTTAGCCCCAAAGCTTTCTGCATATTTCACAAAATCAACTGGTCCAAATTTAACAGCAGCCGACTTGCCATATTTCATCTCTTCTTGGAATTTGACCATATCATAGTTACCATCATTCCAAATGATGTGCACGATATTTAAATTCAACCGGACCGCAGTTTCTAAGTCTTGTGATGAAAACAAGAAGCCACCATCACCTGAAACAGAGACCACTTTGGTATCAGGACGGACCAAAGCCGCTGAGATCGCCCACGGTAAAGCCACCCCTAAGGTTTGCATCCCGTTACTAAAGAGTAAGTGACGTGGTTCATAACTTCTAAAGTGACGTGCCATCCAAATATAGAAACTACCAACGTCAACTGTCACGGTCATCTCATCTGTGACCCGATCTTGCAAAGCTTGGATGATGCTCAATGGATGACTTTGAACTTGATCTTTGGTAACTTCAGGTGGCACATCGCGTTTTTGCAAAGTCTTACGCAATGAATCCAAGTAAGCCTTTGATTCTTCTGGGACCGAGTAACCTTTCATATATGGCAACAAGAAATCTAATGTTTGTGAAATATCGCCCACTAATTCACGCTCTGGTTGATAATTCTTATCGATCTCAGCTCGCATCGAATCTATAACTACGATATTAGCACTACGATCAGAATTCCAGTTACGTGGTTCGTATTCGATAGGATCATATCCGATCGCGATCACAAGGTCACTTTTCTTTAGCAATTGGTCCCCAGGCTGATTTCTAAATAAACCGACCCGTCCAAAGAAATCATCTTCCAATTCACGTGGGATGATCCCTGCACCTTGGAAAGTTTCGACCACTGGTAAATGGGTCGCAGCGATCAAACGGCGGATCGCATCAGTCGTTTCAGGATCAGAAGCCCGCATCCCTAACAAAAGAACTGGTAGCTTGGCAGCTTTGATACGTTGGGAGAGTAAAGTCGATTCGATCGGACTGGCTGGTCCCAATTTAGGTGCTTCAAGAGGCTCGATCACACTGGTCTTGACTTTACCATCTGTCACGTCTTGTGGTACTGAAACAAAACTTGCACCTTGTTTAGCGGCTTCAGCTTCTTGGTAAGCATTAGCGATCACTTCTGAAACATTTTCTGGTTCTTGGACTTCCGCACTGTATTTTGTGATCGGTTCAAACAAAGCTGCATTTTTTCATGCTTTGGTGCGTCAAGCGTAAAAGGTCTGTTCGTTGTACTTGACCAGCGATCGCTAAAACAGGGTCACCTTCCGCTGTAGCAGTTACCAAACCAGTAGCCAAGTTAGACGCTCCCGGACCTGACGTTGCGATCACGACCCCAGGTTTACCTGTGATCCGCCCTACACCTGCAGCCATGAAAGCTGCATTTTGCTCATGACGCGTCAAAACAAATTTTGGTGTGCGTGGATCTTTAGGATGTTCGAGCAATTCAAAAACCCGGTCGATCTTAGCTCCCGGGATCCCAAAAACAAATTTAACATCATGGTTGATCAAACTATCAACGATCGCATCCGCGCCGTAATATTCTTTTTCCGACACACTTAATTCCCCCTACTCAATTTTAAACGTTTTCTTACTTCTAGTTATAACTATATACATAACACAATTTATTTTCAAGTAGAGTGTAAACCAAAGTGTAAGGCAGCCTTTTCAGATAAACAAAAAAAACGCGCCGGTCCCTCCCGTACGCGTTTTGCTCATAATTTCAAACTATTTTTTATCTTCTTGATCAAAGCTTCGATCTGGTCGGGGTCGCCACCGCCCAAATGATTCCAATCGATCCGAGGAATTATCTTGGTATTAAAAGTCTCGCATAGTAATTGATAGATCGTGACTTTAGCTAATTGCTTTATCCAAAGCGCATCTGCCATGGCAAAAGCTCGTTGGATCGCACTATTACCTTCTTTAGCCAGAGGTTTAAAATCCGAAAAGACCGCATTGAATAAGTTGGTACTTGGATAAGATACCAACGGGCCTTCGACTACTTCAACGATCTGCGCTAGATCGATCTCAGCTGGATCACGAGCTAATCTAAAGCCACCATTATTGCCTGAAGCTGAAGTTACTAAACCACCAACGACCAATTTTCGCATCAATTTACGCAGATAAGTCTGCGAGCCTTTGAGTCGGGCGTGGATCACAGTTGAGGATAAGGGAATATCTTGTTCTTGTGTTGCTAGCAACGCTAAAATACAAACTGATTGTTCAAACCCTCGCTTTAACTGCATATTTTCACCCCCTATAGTTGTTTATAAAATAACAATTGTGAACGATTTTCTTTAACAACGAACCACTCGTTGACAACATATTTTTCGACGACTCTAAAGCCACAACGCTCTAGCAATTTGATCGAGGCTTGATTTCGCTTAGCGACTCGTGCTTCTAGACCGACCGCACCTTTTTTTTGAGCGAGCTGGCTAAGTGCCCTGAGCGCTTCGGTCATATAACCTTTATGCCAATAATTTTGATTTAGCACATACCCCACTTCAAAGACAAGTCCAGCTTGGTGGGGAGAAACTTCATACAGGCCGATATTTCCAATGACTTTTTGTTGTTCTTTTAACTCGATCACAAAATGCTTTTTACTTTGCAACATTTTCCCAAAAAATAACGCCTGCATCAGCGTCTCACACGGCATAAAGCCCGCATCTTTGGCCACTTGCTTTTGACTAGTGTATTCTAAAACATCGGCTGCATCTAATGGGTCAAAGTTTCGCAACAAAAGGCGCCTTGTCTCTAACATCGCACCCACCTCGTTTGGCGATATTTATTATCTAAATTATACGCTTGCCCTGCTTTAATTACCATCATCTATCCGGTTTATTTTGATCATTTTGTCGCTTTTTATTTTGTGCTTCAAAGGTGTAATCCAAGTTCGTCACTTTTTGGGGGCGCGTTGCTAAAAATAAGCAAATGATCTCACCAACTACTGTTAAAGCTAAAACAACATAGAGCACAGGGATCTCAGCATCCCGAAAACGTCTGATCAAACCCGTAAACATTTCTAAAATATAAAAACACATCAAAAAATAAACCATAATCTCCATTGCCATCATCGCAGAACCCGGTGCCACCGCCTGCCAAATTTGGACAATAAGCGCAAGGGGGGAACGTCAACAAGACTGTTAACATCGTGATCCCTAAATAGCCCCACCAAAAGTCGGCGCGCCCCATTCGTTTATCAGTTCTAAACGTATCACGTAACATCAATTTGGTAGATGCGATCAAGTTAGGCTCGGGATTTTCATTTTTCCCAAAAGTCCGTTTTTCTTGTGCTGCTTTGGCATCAGCTTGTCTTTTAGCCAAATATTTTTCATTTTCCGCTCTGATCTGGTCGATCAATTCGGCTAGATCCTGAGCATCTTTTTCAAGTTTAGGTTCAGGCGTGATCTTGGCCTTATCTTCCTCAGTTTCTCTTGGTGTCTCACGGTACTCAAAGATCGCTTGATCATGCCCACAATAAGGACAATAATTAGAGTTGACGGGGATCTTTTCTTCACACTTACGACAAGGTTTTTTCTCACCATCTAGCTCACGTTCTTGCAAGACACCGCATAAGGACAATGCAGGTGCGCTTCATCGAGCTTGCGCCCACAGCGTTGACAATAAACCATAATTTTTTTGTATCCTTTCGTTACTTATTTTTACTATTATAACGTAAATTCTTTTTGCGGGTCTAATAGTCTTAAATCTTTAAATCACTTTGAGTAGAGCTTGACCCTTGTTATAATGATTCACGAACATACTTTAATAAATTATTAAAATTTATACTGTGATAATTTGCTAAAATTAATATGTTTAGTATTTTAAATAGATAAAGGGGTAGTTTTAATATGCTACATACAGCACTACTTATGCTCGGTGTCGGTATTTTTGCTGGCATCATGGGATCTATTCTCGGGATCGGTGGTGGGATGATCGTTACCCCGATCGTCACTCTCGCGATGGGCTTGATATCAAATATGCGATCGGAGCTAGTATCATCGCTGTCATCGCAACCAGTTCTGGTTCAACGATCGCTTTTTTAAAAGATGATGTGTTGAACTTACGGGTCGCGATGTTTCTTGAGATCGCAACTACGATCGGGGCGATCATCGGAGCCCTATTGACTGGAGCCTTTGAGCCGATGATCTTATACATTCTTTTTGGCAGTCTGTTGGTCTTTTCTAGCTGGAACATGTACCGCAAAATGCGAAGTGGTCAAGAAGTCTTACAACAAGTCCACGCCGATAAATGGGCGGAAAAATTCAATCTTAATAGCTCTTATTATGATAAAAACACTAAACAACAAGTCGATTATCAAGTGGAAAATGTTCCCGGAGGTTTCTTGATCATGCTTGGAGCAGGTCTAGCTTCTGGGATGCTTGGGATCGGCTCAGGCGCCTTTAAAGTCATGGCAATGGATGGAGCAATGAAGATGCCCCTTAAGCCTTCAAGTGCTACCAGCAATCTAATGATGGGCGTTACAGCTGCAGCTAGTGCAACGGTCTATTTCTTTAATGGTTCGATCAGACCCGATCTAGCAGTTCCCTTAGCCTTAGGGATCTTAGGCGGTTCAACGATCGGGACTCGGATCATGCAGATCTTACCTTCAAAGCTCATTCGTCTGATCTTTATCCCGATCCTACTTTACTTAGGGTTACAGATGATTCTTAAAGGATTTGGGGTGACGATTTAAAATGCCAAAAAATAACTCTACCCGAAAAGAAATGTTAGCAGTTGAGATCGTGATCGGTAAAATAATGCGTATCGGCGTCTTATTCTCAGCTGCCGTAATGATCTTAGGCTTTGCCATGTTTTTGATCACAGGTCACAGTGGTTATCCTAATACGAGCTTTCCAACTACTTTACCTGCGATCTGGCAGGGACTCATAAGTTTTAAGGCGTATGCTTATATGATGGCTGGGATCTATCTTTTGATCTTGACCCCTGTCTTACGCGTTGTGATCTCGATCTATGCCTTCTACCAAGAAAAGGATATGCTTTACGTCAAAATAACCAGTTTGGTCTTATTGATCTTGATCATTAGCGTTATCGTAGGCCACCATTGATTTTAAAGAAAGGAATAATTTTTATGCCAAGTAACAATCAAAATCACTCTGATGACCATTTCACTGAAACTAGCGCTACGATCCCCAGTCGCCGTGAAACTTATCGTAATCAAAAAGCACGTAAAGCGCAAAAAACAGCGCCACGCAAAAGCTAGTTCTAAGCGCCGGGGATGTTTCTTTTGGACACTATTAGTCATTGTGGTCACCTTGATCTTTGGCGGGCACTATGCTTATAAAAAATATATCAGTGCCAAAAAAGCAGCTGATTCGATCTATAATTCTTCAAATATCACCAAGGCACGTGATGTCAATTCGACCTTAAAAGATGGCCACCCGATCTCGGTACTTTTGATGGGGACTGATACTGGGGCTTTGGGCCGGACTTTCAAAGGACGGACCGACACAATGATCGTAGCCGTGTTAAATCCTGAGAAAAAGAAAATGACCGTGGTCAGCTTGCCTCGTGATGCTGAAGTAGCTATTTCGGGTCATGAAGAGTACTTCCCCAGCAAACTAAATTCCGCCTACGAATACGGTGGTTCAGCCACGGCTGTCAAAACTGTCCAAAAATATCTCAACGTCCCGATCGATTTTATGCAACGATCAATATGGGCGGTTTGGAGAAACTGATCAATGCCGTTGGGGGCGTTGATGTTGATCCCTTATTAACATTTACTTATGACGGGCAAAGCTTTGAAAAGGGTAAAAAGACCCATATGAACGGTAAACGTGCCTTAGCTTACGTCCGCATGCGCTATGATGACCCTGACGGTGATTATGGTCGGCAAGCACGACAACGCCAAGTCTTGACGCAAGTTGCGTTTAAAGGCGCAGATCTAACTAACCTGATCAATGAGAAATTCCTTTCCACGATCTCCAAACAAATGGTGACCGATCTAAGTTTTGATGATCTCGTGATCTTGGGTAGTAAATATCGCGTCGCCACTCACGACATGCAAACCGACAGCTTACGTGGCCAAGGGCAAATGATCAACGGTGAATCATTTGAAGTTCCCACGACCGAAGAAAAACAACGGATCACCGATCTCTTACGCTCAGCTCTCAACTTAAAACAAGCTTCGACTGGTAATACCCTTTCAGACTCCGCTCAAGTCGACGTTGAAGGTAATTAAAATAAGCCCTCGCCAAAAACTTGGTGAGGGCTTATTATTTGGTCGCCTAAGCTTTAGGCATACCTTTTGACCTATTTTTTAACTAAATTGAACTGGGCTACCACAATAACAAAGAGCGTTGTGAGCCCCATCAAGGCGATCATCACGGTAAATAGCATATCATACGATGAATTATCCACGATCAAGCCACCAGCTAAGGGCCCGATCGCCCGCCCTAAAGCAGCAAAAACACTGACTGCGCCTTGGTATTTACCCTTTTCACTTAAAGTACTCAAGTTATCAACAACGGCTGGGATCGTTGGAAAAGTCAAGATCTCACCCAAAGTCACGATCACCATCGTTAAGATAAAGTGGGGATAATCGGTAGCAAATAACAAGGTGAAAAAGCCAAGGACAAATAGGGCTGAACCTAAATAAAGCTTATAGATCAGCTTGATCTTTAAAATATCATCCAAGAGCTTATTTAGGACCGGCTGACCACAGACGATCACGATCCCATTGATCGTCCACAAGAAACCATAACTCTTAACGGAGATCCCTAATGATTCCATGTAGATCGACAAGTTGCTTTGCCATTGTGAGTAGCCGGTCTCGATCGCAAAAAAGAGAATTAAGATCGCACCTATGACCCAGACATAGCGCCGTGGTGTCTTATCCTGACCCTTTTTAGCTACCTGTTCTTTGACCAAAGCAGCTTTTGGCACATAATAATGGCGATAGACCACGAACAAATAGAAAGCAAATAAAATAAAGTTGCTGATAAAGATCCATTCGATACTTATCTCAACGAGCACCCCAACAAGTAACGTTCCGATCACGACACCGACATTTTGCATAAAATATAGCATGTTAAAGACTTGACGTGAGCTTTTTTCTTTGATCCCAGTAGCTAATGAGTTTCCGATCGTGATCGCGATCCCTCCACCAAAGTTATCTAAAAATAATAACACCGCAAATGTCGGCCAGTCATTGAAAAAGATCAATAAAAAGACCGCTGACGTCGATAAAAAGATCGCACCTAACAACCAGCGCCGAGCGTTTTTGCGATCTTTATCATACATCCGGCCCCCTAAATAACTACCCGCGATCAGCGCTAGTGAATTGATAAAAAGCACGATCCCAGCTGTCGTCAGACTTTGACCAAGATAGTTATGCATGTAGATCGTAGTCAGTGGCCACAACAAACTACTGCCGACTGAAACGATAAAACTTCCACATAATAACCAACTTAATTTTTAATTCCTTTTTAGCCATAAATTCCCCCTAGAATAGCAAAAAAGAGACCGTACAAGACAGCCTCTTTTCGATTCAAAAGTC
>PDYJ01002326.1_pt1 | contig 21842 bp, 20 predicted proteins | sample 1430841 | NCBI WGS metagenome assembly PDYJ01 (sample SAMN07237672, study PRJNA390542) | Gut metagenome, whole genome shotgun sequencing project. | isolation source: fecal pellets | host: Mus musculus | place: USA: New York, NY | collected 2016-10 | reverse complement strand
GATGCGGATCTCCTCAAGTATCGCGTCGTTCTGGCTCAGGCCGGAGGCCATCCGCTCGTCGACGGCTTTCTTGAAGAGTATGAGCTGCTCGGCCACGGCTGCGTTGAGCGCTATCATGGCGGCGCCGCAGTTGGCCGATGAGCCGACGGCGCGGAATTCAAACCTGTTGCCGGTGAAGGCAAAGGGCGAAGTGCGGTTGCGGTCGTGTTGTCGCGCATGATCTCCGGTATCTGACTCAGGTTCAGCTCCAGCTCCTTGCGTGCGGCCAGATTGGTAAGTTCGGCGTTGGTGGAGTGCTCGATGCGCTCAAGTATGCCAGCTATCTGCGAACCCATGAATATCGATATGATGGCCGGGGGAGCCTCGTTGGCGCCCAGACGGTGGGCGTTGGTGGCCGACATTATCGATGCCTTGAGCAGGGCGTTGTGGCGGTGTACGGCGCCATCACGTTGACTGTGAAGGTCAGGAATCGCAGATTGTCGGTGTGGCTGCGGCCGGGAGCGAAGAGCAGGGTGCCCTTGTCAGTGCCGAGGCTCCAGTTGTTGTGCTTGCCCGAACCGTTGATGCCCGCGAAGGGCTTTTCGTGGAGAAGCACGCGGAAGTGGTGGCGGCGCGCCACCTCGCCATCACGACATGATCAGCTGGTTGTGGTCGTTGGCCAGATTGGCTTCCTCGAATACCGGCGCAAGCTCAAACTGGTTTGGGGCAACCTCGTTGTGGCGTGTCTTGGCGGGAATGCCGAGCTTGTGGCACTCTATCTCGAGGTCGAGCATGAACGCCTCCACGCGCGAAGGTATGGCACCGAAATAGTGATCCTCGAGCTGCTGGTTCTTGGCCGATTCATGCCCCATGAGGGTGCGGCCTGTGAGCATCAGGTCGGGACGCGCCGAGTAAAGGCTCTCGTCGACAAGAAAATACTCCTGTTCCCAGCCAAGATACGTGCGCACATGCTCCACCTCCGGATCAAACATCTTCGCCACAGCGGTTGCCGCCTTGTCAACGCTGTTGAGCGCGCGGAGCAGGGGAGTCTTGTAGTCGAGGCTTTCGCCTGTATAGGATATGAATATGGTGGGTATGCACAGGGTGTTGCCTATGATGAAGGCCGGCGACGATATGTCCCATGCCGAATATCCGCGGGCCTCGAAGGTGTTGCGGATGCCGCCGTTGGGGAAGCTCGACGCGTCGGGCTCCTGCTGCACGAGCAGCTTGCCGTTGAAGCATTCGATCACTCCGCCCTTGCCGTCGTGCTCTATGAAGGAATCATGTTTCTCTGCGGTGGTTTCGGTCAGAGGCTGAAACCAGTGGGTATAGTGGCGAGCGCCGTTGTCGAGCGCCCAGCGCTTCATCCCTTCGGCCACGCTGTCGGCCACTTCACGCTGCAGAGGCTGTTTGTTGTCGATTGCGCTGCAGAGCGCCTGATAGGTGTCGGCCGGAAGGTATTCAAACATCTTCTGGCGGTTGAACACATACTTGCCGTAATACTTTTCGGGTCTTTCACTCGGGATTTCCACCGGGTCGGCCTTGCGGTTAAACGCTTCATCGACCACTTTGAATCTCAATGATTCCATCTTTTCGTTAGCTTTAACGGTTAATATTTATTGTTGTTCCGGCTTTCGAGCTATCTACCGGCCGGGTCTTTTGTCATGATTGTCAGCCTGATTTTTTTTCTATAGGCTGAGTGACGCTATGCGGCTTGCCGCCTCGGCTGTCGCCTCATGGGTGGCAAACGCTGTCAGACGCAGATAACCCTCGCCCGACGGGCCGAATCCGCAACCCGGAGTGCCCACCACGCGGCAGCGCTCCAGCAGCATGTCGAAAAAGCCCCACGACGTCATGCCGTCGGGAGTCCGCAGCCATATGTAAGGAGAGTCGGTTCCGCCGTAGGCCTCCAGACCCGCTTCGCGCAGAGATGTCAGCAGTGTCGACGCATTGTGCTTGTAGTAGGCTATCGTTTCAGCCACCTGACGGCGCCCTCCTCGGAGTAGATCGCCTCGGCGGCGCGCTGCGTCAGATACGATGCGCCGTTGAATTTCGTGGTCTGCCTCCGGAGCCACAGGCGGTGCAGGCTCACCTCGCTGCCATCGGCAGCAAGGCCGCAAAGTTCGCGCGGTATCACCGTGTAGCCACACCGCAGGCCGGTGAAACCCGCCGTCTTGGAAAAACTTCTGAATTCTATCGCCACACGTCGCGCGCCCTCTATCTCATAGATCGAGCGCGGTACCTCGGGAGAGCTGACGAAGGCCTCGTAGGCGGCGTCAAACAATATCAGCGAACCCTCCCGGAGCGCATAGTCCACCCACACTTTCAGCTGGCTGCGGGTGAGCACGGTGCCGGTAGGATTGTTGGGAAAACAAAGGTAGATAACGTCGGGCCGCTCCGACGGCAGCGAGGGCGCGAATCCGTTCCCGGCCGTCACCGGCAGATATATGATGCGGCTCCAGCGTCCGTCGCTTCCGAGTGTGCCGGCGCGTCCGGCCATCACGTTGGTGTCGATATATACGGGATACACCGGATCGGTCATAGCCACCCGTGTGTCGGACGCAAGTATGTCGCCTATGTTTCCGGTGTCGCTCTTGGCGCCGTCGCTGACGAATATCTCGTCGGCGCTCACCTCTATTCCCCGGCTGCGGTAGTCACCCTCGGCTATCGCCTCGCGCAGGAAGCCATAGCCCTGTTCCGGACCGTAGCCGCGGAATGTCGCCGCCTCGCTCTCGTCGGCGGTGGCGCGATGCAGAGCCTCCGAGGCTGCGGGGCATATCGGCCGGGTCACATCGCCGATACCCATTCTGATGATCTTCTCGCCGGGATGAGACGCGGCGAACGCTTCCACCTTGCGGGCTATGTCGGAGAAGAGATAGGCCGACGGAAGCTTGGTGAAATTATCGTTGATATGTACCATTGTGTAAATCGTGTGTCAGTTTCTGATATAAGTGCCGGTAAACACTTCTGTGGCCGGCCCGGTCATCATCACGTGACCCCCTTCGCTCTCCGGCAGCCACTCTATCGTCAGCCGGCCGCCCGGCAGACTTATCTCGGCCTTGCGACCGGCCAGTCCGTTGGTTGCCGCCGCCACCAGTGTGGCGCAGGCGCCGGTGCCGCAGGCCATGGTCTCGCCTGAACCGCGTTCCCATACCCTCATCGTTATCCGGTCGGGTGCATCTGTGCGTGCAAACTCTATATTGGCGCGGTCGGGCCACATCGGGTGTCTTTCAAGTTCCGGGCCGTGGCCGAGCACCATTGCGTCGGAAAGATCGTCGGTGAATATCACTCCGTGGGGATTGCCCATCGACACGGCTGTCAGTCTGTGACGGCTGCCGTCGGGCAGCGCCACCTCGGTGTCGACGACACCCACCTCCGGGCGTCCCATGTCGACGGTCACGCTCTCCACCTTGCCGTCGGACCCTTTGCGGGCCATCAGCCGGCGTATGCCTGAAAGTGTTTCGAGAGTGAGGTCGGTGCGGTCGGTCAGCCCCTGGTCTATCACATACTTGGCTATGCAGCGCGAGGCGTTGCCACACATCCGGGCTTCCGAACCGTCGGCGTTGAATATTCGCATCCTGAAGTCGGCTTTGTCCGACGGACAGATCATCACTATTCCATCGCCGCCCACGCCTGTATGGCGGTCAGACATCTCCCTCGCCAGAGTGTCGGGGGATTCCGGTTCCGACTCCATGCAGTCAATATAGATGTAGTCGTTGCCGATGCCGTGCATCTTTGTGAATCTGATCTCTTCCACAGCAGGAAAATTGAAATTCGTAAAAATTAAGGCGCAAAATTAATCAAATAATTCAGAAATGACGTCGGACGACCATTTTTTAACGCAAAAAAAAATCTACTCATTGCATCCTTGACGGCTTCTTCTGACGGTTTAGTGCCTTGGCTTAACGTTTTCGTTGTATGACAGTAAACGTTTTCTGGCAGATTTATTTGGTAAAAAAGTTTGAATTTTGGCAGTTTTGGCTGCAAAATGTTGCCGTTTGTTACAAAAATATTAATTTTGTGCGGTCGGATGGATGGTCCGGCTTGCGTTCAATTATGCCTCACGTTGCGCCTCAAGGCTGCGTGAGTAGTCTGTGTCAACACACGTAACCGAATTCATACGTTATGATGGATCATGAAATCAGTCGTTCACAGAAGCAGGATCTTCAGCGCTACGCTTCCGATTTCAGCAATTTTGGCGACGACTATTTTTTTTGCACGCTTCGACAGGCTGCCGATCGAGGGTATTCTTTCGGGGACGCCGACGCGTGTGACCGGGCTGGCGATAATACTGATGCTCAAGGGCAGGATGACGGTCGATGTCAACCTTGCCACTTACGGTATGATACCCGACTCTGTGCTGCTTGTCGGGCCGGAAAGTCTATTTCAGCCTCGGCATATCGACGATGGCGACTTCGATATATGCCTGTTTTTCGTATCGCATGAATTCATGCGCGACATAAACCTGGATATCAATACGCTCAATTCCATTGGAGTGTCGGGAAGCCACTCGCCGCTGATGCTGCTTACGCCCGAAGAGATGATGCTGCTCAGGCGATATTTTGCACTTGTTAAGGAGAATACGCGCGGCAACACCGAGGCCGTGTTCATCCGGTCTATAGCCCGATCCGTCATCGCGGCCGCATTCTATCAGCTCATGCAGTTCGGCAAGCGTCGCGAGGTGGCCGATGACTCGTCGGCAGAGCGGCCTTCGACACGCCGCCACAACTATGTCAAGGAGTTCATGCAGCTTGTCAGGGAATATCACCGCAGAGAGCGGTCCATCAGCTTCTATGCGTCTAAACTCTTCATATCGCCCAAATATCTGTCGATAGTGGTCAGAGAAGCCACCGGACGGCCGGCATCGGCCTGGATCGACGACTATGTGATACTCGAGGCCAAGAACCTGCTGCGCTTCTCCGGCAAGAACGTTCAGCAGATAGCATATGAACTCAACTTCACCAACCAGTCGTCGTTCGGCAAATATTTCAAGCACCTCACAGGCATGTCGCCCACGCAGTTTCAGCGCAGCTGACAGATCCCCGACAGACTATTGGCGAGGCCGCCCTGGCGTCGTATAACTATTGTTGGATATTGTTGGCTAAAAAAAACGCTTCTTGATGAACGTTGATTACGAAAATATCGTTACTTTTGTGAAATCAAGCGCGGGGTGGCATAGGAGCCCGGTGCTTGATGCGAAATTCAAGGATATATAATAGTTATAACTTCTTAATACTCTAAAAAAAATGAACTTTCTGACCGACGAAAAACTCGTGATTGTTGGTGCCGCAGGCATGATCGGCTCCAACATGGCTCAGACCGCCCTCATGATGGGTCTGACCCCCAACATCTGTCTCTACGACCCCTATGCTCCCGCGCTCGAAGGAGTGGCCGAAGAGCTTTTCCACTGCGGATTCGAAGGCGTGAACATCACCTTCACTTCCGACATCAAGGAAGCCCTCACCGGAGCCAAATATATCGTCAACTCGGGCGGCGCAGCCCGTAAGGCCGGCATGACCCGCGAGGATCTCCTCGTCGGCAACGCCAAGATCGCCGAGCAGTTCGGTAAGGACGTCAAGGCCTACTGCCCCGACGTGAAGCACATCGTCGTGATCTTCAACCCCGCCGACATCACCGGTCTGATCACCCTGCTCTATGCCGGCCTCAAGCCCTCGCAGGTGACCACACTCGCCGCTCTCGACAGCACACGCCTGCGCAGCGAGCTTGCCAAGCAGTTCCACATCTCGCCCGACAAGATCGTCAACAGCCGCACTTACGGCGGACACGGCGAGCAGATGGCCGTTTATGCCTCCACTACAAAGGTCGACGGCAAGCCTCTGACCGAAATCATCGGCACAGCCGAATTCCCCGACAAGGCATGGGAAGAACTCCGTGTGCGCGTGGTGCAGGGCGGCAAGAACATCATCGACCTCCGCGGCCGCTCTTCGTTCCAGAGCCCCTCTTACATCTCTATCGAGATGATCGCCGCAGCCATGGGAGGCAAGCCCTTCACATGGCCCGCAGGATGCTATGTTGACGACGACCGCTTCAACCACATCATGATGGCTATGGAAACCGTCATCGACAAGGACGGCGTACACTGCAAGGAACCCCAGGGCACACCGCAGGAGCAGGCAGAGCTTGAGCAGAGCTACAAGCACCTCTGCACACTCCGCGACGAAGTGATCTCTCTGGGCGTGCTTCCCCCCGTCAACGAGTGGCACGCACTCAACCCCAATATCAAGTAAACCGTCTACACGGTCTTACATACCTCTATGCAGAGCGGTCGCGCCATCGCGCGGCCGCTCTCGCTATATTCGTGTCAGCCCGGGCCACCTGCTTGCGCGTGATATTGGCATCCACGACATACCTCGCCGAACAGCGCCGGGCTCGGCTCTGCAGCCTTTGATTATTCTGATGGTTCCGATTACTCCGATGGCTCTGGCTGCTCCCGTCCTCCTATGGGAGAAGGTATTTGCAAGGAAATTATAGAAACGTTCCGTTAAGTAGCGTGATGTTACTGAACTTTATAATATTCAATATATCAACGTGATAATATTTGATGAATGTTCGATGTAACAAGGCTGTAACTGATTTAACTTCGTTTAACACAAAAACACTTGTAGAGCTGTAATTCTCCGTAACTTTGCATTGTCAACGAATTGTAACATCAGCGCTGACAAACCCGACATAACAACCCATTACACCTCTAAAACCTCACTACAATGGCTACAGCAAACTTTCAATCCAGACTCATGGGACTCCAGGCAAACCTCCTCAACTTCGCCTTCATGCTCACATCGAACCGCGACGATGCCTACGATCTGCTTCAGGATACCACGCTGAAAGCCCTCGACAACGCCGACAAATATGTCGAGAACACCAACTTCAAGGGATGGGTGTTCACCATCATGCGCAACATCTTCATCAACAACTACCGCCGCGTGGTGCGCTCGGCCACGGTCATCGACCAGACCGACGATCTCTACCATCTCAACCTCAGCCAGGACTCGGGCCTGGAAACTCCCGAAGGCTCGTTCGGCGCCAAGGAGATCACCGACGCCATCAACGAATTCCCCGACAAATACCGCATACCCTTTTCGATGCACGTGGCTGGCTACAAGTACGGCGAGATCGCCGAAAAGATGCAGTTGCCGCTGGGCACCATCAAGAGCCGCATATTCTTCGCGCGCCAACAGCTCCAGACACGCTTCGCCGACTACCGCTGAGCCGTCGGGTCGATGCAGATAAATGATTAAGAGAGTGTTTGAATTTAACACGAAGAAATAAATAGGGACTTCTTTCTATCCCCTCAAAGGTTTTTTCGGGCGATTTGCGTCAAGTTTCATCGGTCACGATGCCCGCATCGCTCCCTCATCAACTCACGCAAATCTCTACGAAAATCCTCTTTGAGTGAATAGAAGTGAAGTTCAAACAATCTCTAAAAAAAACGCAATCCCCGCCGGATGCCCTATGAGCGTCCGGCGGGGATTGTATTTGTGGGTCTGATTCGGAATTACTTCTTGAAAGCGTGGCGGTAGCCTTTCACTTTGTCCCATCCGCCGCGGGTGAAGTCGGGCACTTCCACGGGGGCGCTGCCGTTGGCAATCGAGATCTCCGACAGGGGAGTCAGAGCGCACCATTCAGCCAGGTCATACACGTCCATGTCGAGGGGCAGACCGTTGAGCAGGCAGTAGACGAGGCGATAGTCCATGATGTAGTCCATGCCGCCGTGGCCGCCTACCTTCTTGGCTACGTCGCCCACCTCGCGGATGATCGGGTGAGTGTATTTCTCCACCAGTGCGGCCTGCTGTTCGGGCGAGATGGCGCCGTGGGCCGAGAGGTTCTGATGGTCGGGAACTGTAGCCGAGTCGAGCTGTTCGGGCTCGAAGGCATACTGCGATACGGGATACTTGTTGGCGAAGCCCTTGGTGCCGGTCAGCTGGTACATGCGGCTGTAGGGGCGCGGGTTCACGACGTCGTGCTGTATCTGGATGGTCTTGCCGTTGGCGGTGCGAATCATTGTCATTGTGTGGTCGCCGTTGGCAAATGTGTCGGCCTCTTCGCCGAACATCTTCTTCCATGCGGCCGGACCGTTGACAGCCTTGGTGTCCATGGCCACGAGAGTGGTCATGCGGTCGCCGCGGTGGATGTCGAGCAGCTGGCAGGCGGGGCCTACACCGTGGGTGGGATATACGTCGCCGCGACGCTCCTTGTTGAACTCAAGGCGCCAGTTGTTGGCATAGGCAGGCCAGAATTCGTCAAGATTGTGGATATAAGAACCTTCGGTGTGGAGCACCTCGCCGAACAGACCCTGCTGGGCCATGTTGAGGGTGTTCATTTCGAAGAAGTCATACACGCAGTTTTCGAGCATCATGCAGTGCTTGCGGGTTTTCTCAGAAGTGTTGATGAGATCCCAGATCTCTTCGAGGGTAGAAGCGGCAGGCACCTCTATGGCGGTGTGCTTGCCCTGCTCCATTGCATATAATGCTATGGGAGTGTGATGTTTCCAGTCGGTCACCACATATACCAGATCCACGTTGGGATCCTCACAGAGCTGTTTCCACGACTCTTCCTCGCCGCCGTATGTGGCAACGGGGCCATAGTTGCGTGATGCATAGCGTGCCATTACTTTGTTGATACGGGCTGTGTCTATGTCGCAGATGGCTGTCACGCGTGCGCCGGCACAAGGGTGAGACGGTTGGCGGCATCCGCTCCGCGCATGCCGAGTCCTACCACGCCGATGCGTACTGAATCCATCGGTTCGGCGGCGAAGCCGAGCATGTCGGTCTGTCCGGCCGGACGTTCGGGTACTTCGGTGACAATCGTGCGGTTGGCGTCGGCGGTGCCACACGATGCGAAGAGCGCCATCGCACAGAGCGAGGCTACCATAATACTCTTGAAGCTCATGTCTTGACTGATAATTGTTTTAAGGTGTTGATTGGTTTGTTGAAATTCGTAATGAATATTTTTACAAAGATAGCAATAATTTGTTATCCGACAGCGGTTCAGCTTTGAAAAAAATAGCACAGCCACCCCTGCGATGGAGTGGCTGTGCTATTATGGATTGTTTATTGTGAATATTGCCAGATAGTTAAGGTATCGCGTCGTAGGCACGCAGAGCCTGCTCGAAGCGCGATTCCACGTCGGAGAGCAGATAGAGGCCGTCGGCGTTGCGCTCCAGTCCTTCGAGCGACAGCGGATACACCATCGGCGGGTTGTCGAGAGTTATCAGCTGCAAGTTTCGGAGCTGCTCGAGAGTCGGATACACGATGTTGATGTCGGCGTAGGTCTTGCCGTCTTTGCCTTCGAATTTCTCCACCACGATCTTTGAACCTATCGGGGTCTTTTTCTCAATGGCGGCGGGCAGTTCGTAAGGCTCCACGCCCAGAGCGGTGGCTACCGACGACAGATTGCTGTCGTGGCCTACGAGGAAGGTGAACCGGCGGTCGGGCGAGCGAAGTTCGTCATACATATACTGGATGAGCGGACGGGCCACGTTGACTGCAACGATCGGAGCTGTGAACAGGGCGTCCTGATACACGTCCTTGATATGGGCGAGACGTTCCCAGTCGGCGCGTGTCAGTTTGTGGCCGAAGGCTGCCTTGAGCGTGTCGGGTTCCTCATAATACTGGAGGATGAAGGCGTCGCTGGCGCCGTTGAGGGTCTTCAGGGCAGAGCCCGATTTCAGTCCCGGTTCCCGGAACTGCTCGAACACAAATTCCGTATCGTAGTTGTCGAGAGCCTTAAGCTTCGGATCGTTGTCCTTGGTCATCGGCGACTTGTCGACGTCGAGCACGTCGATGATCAGCTCATAGTCGGGGCGAAGCTGCTCGCTGATGCCGCGTATGCCGTTCTTGCCGCCCTGCTCGGCTATCTGTTTCATCGCGATGGCCACAAATTCGGGCGACACCTTCGTGAGCTGAGGGTTGAACAGAGGATCCATCTTCGAGGGCACGTAACGGTGGTTGACCTCCACGCCACCCACAGGCATGAAGCCCGAAGTGAAATACTGGGCGGTGGCAATGCAGCGCTGCATGGAGTTGGCCTGCACATTGACGTCGTCGGCCGACGGCTGATGGTTTTCGGGGAACAGACCGGCATCCTCGGCCCATTTGCGGAAATACTGGCCCATCATTGTCTCGACGGCGCCGCCGCGGAGGGTCAGTTCGCTTTTGGGCGCCGACCATACGGTCCACTGATGAGGGGTCATGCGTCCCAGATCGCTCTTGGAGTCCGACAGTGGAGAGCGGATGTTGTGGCGGCTGAGCACTACAGCTTCTTTAAGCTGATATTTCTGTTTGAATTCGGGTGAACGCTGCTGTTGGGCTACGCTTCCCAGAGGAAGTGAGAGGAGGATGGCTGCGAGAGCCGTGTTGAAGAGTTTCATGTTATTTTATGATTGTGAGTAAGTGAATGGTCGGATTCAATATCGGATTAATATCGGATTAATATCGGATTCAATATTACAAACAATGTGAACAAAAAAAGGTTTTAGCTTGTTAAAGTTTTATTAATTTTGCAATCTCTAACTAAAAACGGATATTTTTTCAATCAAATTAATAAAAAAATGAATGGAATTGCTAAAGTGATGACTGTCATGGCTATAGTTGCCATGCCGGCTCTGCAGGCAATGGCTGCCGACGACGAGCCCAAACTGACAGTAAAACCCACCGGACGTGTGCTTATGGACGGTGCTGTCTATCTTCCCGACGGCGACGGACTCGCCGACGGAGTGGCTCTCCCCGACATACGTATGGGTGTCAAGGCCTCATACGGCAAGTGGTCCGGAAAGATCGATGCCGGGTATTCGTTCAACAAGCTCAGCATGAAGGATGTCTATATACAGTATTCCTTCAACAGTGAGAACTATCTCCGTGCGGGCTACTTCGTTCATCAGTTCGGACTCAACGCCGCCACATCGTCGTCGATGAAGCCGCAGATGGAAGCCGCCACCACTGATACCTATTTCAATGCCACCGGACGTAATATCGGTCTGGAATATGTCCACGACTGCGGCCCGGCATTCCTTAGCTTCTCGGGCATCGTGGCCGGAACGTCGATGACCTCCCCTCCAACGAGCAGGGCAAGGTGAGCGTCGGAGCGCTCAACCGTGCGGTGTGGCGCCCCTGTCACGCCACCGGACTCGTGGCGCAGGTGGCATGTCGCTCTGGTATCAGTCGGCTCTCCACAAGGCAGAAACTGCCGAAGACGGAGAGACCGTCGCATCAAAGGGCTACTTCAACTGGTCGGCCGGATTTCCCACGCGTGTCAGCAAGGAGGGAATGCTTGGAGCCGATGTCACCAATGCAAAAGGAGTGTTCAAACTTTCGCCCGAATGGCTGCTCATGAAGGGACGCATCGCATGCGAGGGACAGTATTACTATATGAACGTGGCGCGCCGCACCGGATTCGAGTCATATCGCGCGCAGGGTGTCTACGGCCTGCTCCGCGGCATTCTCATCGGATCTGACTACGGCTACTCGCATGGCGACGCCGGACTCGCCACTCCCGGCAAGGGTACGCTCGAGATGGTGCTCGGCTACAACTACACCGATGCCAACCAGGGTCGCAGCGGCATACATGGCGGCATCTCCAACGATGCGTCGATGACACTCAACTACTACTTCAACAAGTATGTTATCGGACGTCTCCGCTACAGCTATACCGACGTGCGCTCCTCCGACGCGCAGCGCAACCGTCACGTCAACACCATACAGGCCCGCATTCAGATCCTGTTCTGACACGCGGCCTGACAATATCGATGAATTGAATTTTTCTATTGGGCGTGCTGCAGCGGGAGTTGCGGCACGCTCGTTTTTATAATTCAATTAATTAAGTAACTCTTAGAAACTGTTTAAAATTAGAATTGAAAAAATGTTATAGGGCATAACAAACCCTCAGCCAAAGTGTTGAAGGAGAAAAACATTGTTCATATGCATAGAATCAATCTCTATCAGACACTTTTGACCGAGGGTCAATGGTCTTATATAAACGAAGTATTCTTCGAAAATGATTGTCGCAAACGTAAAAATTCACTACGGAGCCTATTCGAAGCGGTATTATACCTACTGGTCACAGGATGTCAGTGGAGGATGCTTCCGCACGATTATCCCAAGTGGCAATTGGTGTACTATTACTTCCGAAAGTGGTCCAAAGAAGGTAGAATCGAACATTTGCTCAACAAACTTGTACGAAAGGTGAGGAAGAAACGAAATCAATCAGAAAGTCCCTCTGTGGGAGCATTGGATGCCCAGAGCGTTAAATGGGGCAACCGTAAGAGTGACAATGGATTTGACGCAAACAAGAAGGTCAAGGGCATCAAACGTAACATCGTGGTTGACCGCAATGGCTTTATTCTTGCCCGGACAGTATGCAGTGCATCGGTTCATGATTCCCATCAGGCTCACCCATTGTGTAATGCAGCAGACAGAGAGTGGGAACGGCTTGAAAAGGTTCTTGTTGACCGTGGTTACCGGGGGAGATTGCTAAAGATATTGAAAAAGATTTTGCAATCAGCCTTGAGGTTTCCAATACTCCAAACGGGACTAAGGGATTCATACCGAAACCTCTCAGATGGGTAGTCGAGAGAACTTTCTCATGGCTTGATTGGTTCCGTCGCCTTTCACGCAATTATGAAGAATCAACAGAGGTCGCTGAAGAAATGATTGATTTGGCTGCCATAAAAATTTTATTGAATCAAATTTAAACAGTTTCTTAAAAATTAGTTGATATTATGAAACTCGCCAGTAACCCATGGTTTGCTGCGGTACTTTTTGATTTTGTCCGGCGTTTTTTGCTTTCATCCTCAGTTGTGTAGCTCGCTACACGCCCTCGTCTTCAAGCAAAAACCACTCGAACAAATCTCAAAAATCACTCGCAGCTAATTTTTGCGAGTTACTTATGTGGGCAAAAGATGTGATAAAGGATGCGGTGTGAGGGATCATTCGTTGTCGGTCGAGAGCATCGCCAGCAGCTTGCGGCGCGATTTCACCCTGATCTCGTGCTGGTCATACTCTATGATGCCGCGTTCGCGCATCGACTCCAGAGTGGAGATAAACGATGTGCGCTGCACTCCGAACAGCGAGTAGAGGTCGCGCTGGCGTCCGATGAGCTTCACGTCGGTGCCGCCGCGCTGTGTCAGCGCTATGATCCAGAAGGCTATGCGCTCCTCAAGCGATCCCGCAGCCACGGCGAGAACGCCGTCGATAGCTTTCTGGGCGTTGACCGACAGTGTGTTGAGGAAGTTGAACAGAAACACCTTGTCGGCGTTGAGTATATCCACATAGTCGTTCTTCGAGATCTGCATGATTCCGGCAGGCTCCATGGCCACCACTTCGGCCGGATACGTGGTGTTGCGGCCGAAAAGAAATTCGGGAGCTATCACGTTGGGAGCCTCCAGGGTCTGCGACACCTGAAACCGTCCGTTGGAGCTTGTCACAGTGGATCTGACCGAGCCTGATATCACGAATTTGATATGGGTGCATGGCTCGCCGCGCTCTATCACTCTCTCTCCTTCGAGATACTTCAGGAAGTGGAAGGGAGCGCGTCCACCACCTCGCTGATGCGTTCACGGCTCACTCCGTTGAAGAGCGGCAGTCCCATCAGGATTTCATACATGCTGTCCATATCGTTGTGTCTTTGATAGATTAACACGCTGATTTTGATTAAAGTTCCCTCAGGCAGGCTATGTCTTTGCAGTCGGCGGTCATGTCCACGCCCGTGGGCACGACTGTCACGTAGCCCCGGCCGAGCCAGTAGTTGTCGGTCGTGGAGTCGTCGGGATCGCGGTCCACGTATTCGCCGGTGAGCCGGTAGGCGGTGCGCCCGTCGGGAGCGGTTGTCTGCGAGTATTCGCCGATCCAGTGTCCCATGGATGCCCTGACGAGCTTTATCCCATTGGGTTTGCATCGGGCGGGGATGTTGACGTTCAGGCAGATGCCCGACGGCAGACCCGACGCGGCCACTCCGCGGGCTATCTCGTCGACATAGCGGCCACACTCGCTGAAGTCGGCGTCGGCGTGATGGTCGAGCAGCGAGAATCCCACCGACGGGATGCCGAGCGTGCACCCTTCGATCACGGCGCCCATTGTGCCGGAGTACAGCACCGAGTTGCCCGAGTTTGAGCCGTGGTTGATGCCCGACAGTATCAGGTCGGGACGGCGCTCTCTGAAGAGGGCGTGCATCGCGAGCTTCACGCAGTCCACCGGTGTGCCGTTGACCGACCACACCTGAGCGCCCTCTTCGTCGGCCCGGCGGGTAAGATACAATTCGCTGTTCACCGTTATGGCCGACGATTGACCCGATCGGGGGCCGTCGGGAGCCACCGTCACCACATCGGCCCAGCGGCCGACGCATTTGGCCAGATACCTGATGCCTGCGGCCTCGAAGCCGTCGTCGTTGGTTATGAGTATGAGTGTGCGCTGATCCATCTTTTTTCGGTTAGTGATGACAAAGTTACAAAATATCCGCCGATTTTGTTTAATTTTGTCGCGCCGCAGAGTGCTCGCTGCGGTTAAATTGGATTAATTGGAATGTGATAAGTGATTCGCGGCAAGCCACGGGTTACTGATGAGCTTAATAATGTCAACTGATTTTTACGAGTTACTTAAGATTTACAATATGATACAGCGTGTTCAATCTCTCTGGCTTCTTGCTGCCGTGGCCGTCATGGCGGTGTTCTGTGTTCTCCCCTTCGGCTCTGTGGCCGGAAAGGCTATTGAAGTGGCTTCCGACATATTTGTGCTCGTGCCGGCGCTCGTTTCGGCGCTGCTCTGCCTCGTGGCGATATTCCTCTACCGCAGCCACGGGCGTCAGAAGGCTGTGATAGTCGCTTCGATGGCGTTCGCGATCATATCTGAGGCGTTTGCGCTTGTAGGGGTGCTCGTTGCCGACGGAGCCGGCTTCTCCTCTCTCTCATGGACTCTGCTGCTCCCTCCGGCGGCTGTCGTGGCTCAGATTGCAGCGTGGCGCGGTGTGAATGCCGACCAGCGGCTGCTCCGTTCCTACGATCGTCTGCGCTGATCCGTCGCCCCCTTTACATTGACCGGAATATGTCGAGCGACTTCACCCCCTCCAGACGGGTGTGGTGGAGAGAGTAGAACTGCATTATCCGGTCGAGCACGGCGTTGCGTGCCGCGCGGTCGAAACTGTATAGATGCATGTTGGCATACGTCATCCGGCAAAGAGCCGCAGCCACCCGCGCCTCGTCGCTGCCTATCCACCGGTTGTGGAGCGGGGCGCTGAGACGCCAGATGCCGTCGGCCATGTCAAACACCATGCCGCTCCTGTAGGCTCCCGCGTCGGGCTCTATCCCCAGACACACGGCCAGACCCCTCAGAAAAGCTATGTGATAGTTGGAAGTGCGCTCGCGGGGCAGCTCGTCGAGCACCGCCACCGACTGCGCCACGAAGTCAAACGTCTGTGCGTCAGGCTGGCTGCTGCGAAGCACTATCCCCAGCACCTCCGCCAGAAACATCGCCACAGTCTGCTTTACCGGCGACGAAATCACCCCGTGCATAGGCCGCAGAGGCCTGACTGACATTATGCGGCTCACATCGCGCCCCGGCACGATGTCGGCCACGCACTCCACCACCGACATGGGCTGCAGCAAAGCCCTGCGACGGCTTGCCTCGCGCCCTTTGCCGCCGCGCACGAGCAGCGACATGAACCCGCGGCTGCGCGTGTAGGCCGAGAGTATCGAGCGGTCGTCGGCGTAGGCCACTGTCCTCAATGCTATCATATGTAAGGTTTCCTGCATGGTCGTCGTGGAGCGGGGTAGTTCAGTGTCGGTCGTTGCAGTCCACTAATCCGAGCGACTCAAGTATGTAGCGGGCCACAGATTCCTCGCTGTTTGGCCCTATCACCGTGTCGGCGCGTTCTATCACCTCCGGCATGGCGTTGGCCACGGCCACAGCCTCGTCGGCCACCTCCATCATCGGCAGGTCGTTGAGATTGTCGCCGAACACCGTCACCCACTCCGCGCCGGTGCGTTCGGCCATCGCCCTCACCGCTGCAGCCTTCGACACTCCCTGTGCGAACACCTCCAGCACTCCCTGGCGCGGATCATAATTGTCGGGATAGGCTTGCACGGTCAGACCGATGGAGAGACGCATCGTTTCGCCAAGCTTCATCACATCCTCCACCGGACCCATGGCCAGCAGCAGCATCGTGGCGTCGAAACTCGATGTCGGAGCCATCTCGCTGTGGAAGTGAAACTGCTTGAGCAACAGCTGCGACCGGTCACGGATAAACCGTTGCTCAAGCGGCGAGATGTCGCCCACATGGTGCACGTGGAGCATACCGTCGTCGGTCAGATTATACACAAACGGACTCAATCCCGCGCTCAGGCACAGCCTGTAGGCCTCCCCGGCCAGATCCGGGCTATCGGATGCGGATCGGCATAGCAGCGGTGCGGGCGGTCCCACAGCGCGGCGCCGGTCATCACTATCAGCGGCAGGCGCGTGAAAGTGTGTGCGAGTATGCGGTCCACCGTCGCCGGAGTCCGCGCGGTGGCCACGGTGATGAGAGCGCCCATGTGCGACAGGTCGGAGATCACCCTCGCGGTCATCGGAGGCACACGCCCCTCATTGTCCAGAAGCGTACCGTCGAGGTCGGTGACAAACAGATGTCGTCGCGCGGCCTCGCATAGCATGTCAGAATGCGTTACATCGTCCATTGTCAGATATATTGCAGATATTGCGGATATAGTGTTGTAGATGTAGCAGATATGTTTTGCAAATGTTGCAGATATTGGGCCGTGACTGATCGTTGGCGGCATGAATCCCACATATCCGCCCTATGCACCCGCAAAATTAGCCATTTTCTCCAATATATCCAACCCCACCAAGGCGATGCTCACCCACCTCCCCCCTCTCCTCCTGCGCTGCCCCCTCGGTGCGGCCTCGTACCCTCCGGGACTCGCCGCGCGTGGTGTGCGGACTCTCCTTTCCGGGGTCTCCGCCTCGCTCGGCCACCGCTCCGCTCCGCGTCCGGCGTCCTCCCTCCGCTCCGAACCCCGGTTACTGACTGCCCGCACGCTCCGCGGCTCCGTCCCTCCCCGCCTTCACGATCGCCTCCCTCCACTCCGCCGTCAGGGGGGGAGTGGTCGTAGACCACCGACCTTTGTAAGCCCCGCCATGACGCCCATAGGGCGGCTTGGTGGGGTGTGAGTCATGCCGCATACGGATCTTCGTAGATGAGCCGCAGGGACAGGCTGCCCCATCCCCCCGCTTATCCCCTTGCGTCCTCTCTCCTCCCCGCCGGATGGTGTCGACGCCCTCGGCACCCCTTGCGCGCCCTTGCCCCTCTCCCTGCCGGATGGCGTTTACGCCCTCGGAGCCGCGGAGCGTGCGGGCAGACAGAATCCCCGGTTCGAAGCGGGCGACACCCCGCGTCAGCGGAGGTGGCGACCTGCGTAGACCGGGGTAAGTCCCGCACCCTACATTCGGCCGAGCCGCGGAGCGTGCGAGATCAGCCGCCCCGCGCCAGCCCAGGCTTCACAGATTATGTTAAAACAATTATGCTATTAGGATAATTCAACTCAAATTATTATCTTTGCAATAAAATCAAAGCCTTATATGACATATCCTCTCAATCCCTTTATAGTCGCCGGTCGGATAGAGCCGGAATACTTCTGCGACCGTCGGACGGAGGCACGGCGGCTCGTCAAGTCTGTCACCAATGGCAACAATATCGTCCTGATCTCACCGCGCCGCATGGGCAAGACCGGACTCATACAGTATTGTTACGACCAGCCCGAGATCAGCAACGCCTACTACACCTTCTTTGTCGATATTCTCCACACTTCGAGTCTGCGCGAGTTCACATATATGCTCGGGCGCGAGATATTCCGCACGCTGCTGCCATTCGGACGTAGGATTGTAGCCCGTTTTGTCAGTACCATTCGTTCGATCAGCGGCAAATTCGGCTTCGACCCTATGACGGGCATCCCCACGTTCAACCTCGAACTGGGCGACATCGAACGTCCGGAATACACCCTCGAAGAGATATTCTTATACCTTGCCGAAGCCGACCGTCCCTGCATCGTGGCGATCGATGAGTTTCAGCAGGTGGCGCGCTATCCCGAAAAAAACATTGAGGCATTGCTCCGCTCCCACATCCAGAGGCTGCGCAACTGCCACTTCATTTTTGCCGGGAGCGAACGCCACATGATGCAGGAAATGTTTACATCCTCAGCGCGTCCGTTCTACCATAGCGCCGACTTGCTCGAACTAAAGGCCATTCCGCCGTCGGTCTACGTGCCGTTTGTCGTTGGCCATTTCGAAAAACGACATCGCGCGATCGATCCGGCCGATGTCGAGCGCGTCTATGAGATGTTTCAGGGGCATACATATTATATCCAGAAAGCCTTCAACGAGGCTTTTTCTGACACACCCGAAGGATCGCGCTGTTCGATCGATATCATCCGTCGGTCCATCGACACTATCGTGGAGTCAAACGACACCATTTTCCGCGAGATACTGTCGAACATCCCCGAGAAGCAGAAACAGCTGCTATATGCCATTGCGCGTGACGGCGAAGCCAAAGCCATCACATCTGCCGCATTCATCCGCCGCCACCGCCTCTCGTCGGCCAGCTCGGTGCAGTCGGCTCTGCTGCGCCTTGTCGACAAAGACATCGTCAGCTGTTGCGCCGATTCGTGGACTATCAACGATCGCCTTTTCGCCTTTTGGCTACGCCGCCTCTATGGCGCCCCCACCCACCCCCTCGCCCCCCTCTGATCTCTCACTCTCTCCTCCCCGCCGGATGGTGTTGACGCCCTCGGAGCCCCGGAGGGGGCGGGCAGACAGCATCCCCGGTTCGGAGCGGCACGCTACCGCCTGCCAAGCGTCAGCGGGCAGGGGAGCGTGACGCGCCAGCCCAGGGGAAAAACGCAGAGGGCGCTGTGCCCATCGGCACAGCGCCCTCCGTCTATAGGATGATCGTTCAGATTCTCACCTTCACGGCCTTGCCGTCGGGGGTGCGCACGATGTAGATACCGCTTGCAAGACCGGTCGGCCGCACGCGGCGTCCGGCGATGTCATACACCTCCGAACCCGCCGGAGCCACGATGTCGTTGCCCTCGGCGCGCACCGACTCCTGACGGTCGGCGTCCACGTCCTCGATGCCGGTCACCACAGGCACCACCCACACGTTGGTCTCGTAGGTCTGGCTTGCCGGACGGCCGCCTATCACCATCACCGCGATGATCACGCCGCTCTCCTTCATCACCACCGGACCGTCATATCTGACGCCCTCGCCGGGGAGCTTCTTGCCAGCCTCGGTAGTGTAGTAGATAGTACCGCCGGCCACCGGAGTCACAGCCTCGATCGTCACCTTCACGAAGCCCTCTTCGGTCACCTCCTGGCTGAACTGCAGGATGTTGCCCGTAGTCTCGATGTCGTCGGGAGTAGCCTCCTTCACCATCACCAGCATACGGCTGACAGGGCCGCGGCCCATGCCAGGAGCCTTGGCGCACGCATATAGCATCGTCTCCTCCTCGAATGTCAGCTTCTGGCCGGCGGTGTAGCGCTTTTCGCAGCCGGCGGTGCCGGTGGAATACCATATCTCCGATCCGGCGGCAGCGGTGATGGTCACAGTGGTCATGCCCGGCTCGGCGTTGACGCTGAACTCCACGTCGCCGCTCATCGTCGCCGGAGTGAGTATCACGTGAGTGTGGTCGCTCTCGGCCATGCCCTCGGCCTGCGACTTGGCGTGGATCTTCTCCTGGCCGGTGATTATGAACGGACGCTGATACGTGTACCACGTAGCCTTGCTCTCGTCCGTCTCCTCGCTTTCGAGCCAGTAGTAGATCGTGGCGTTGTGGCCGGTGGTGGAGAGGCTCACCTCGGTCATGCCGTTGAACGTGGCGCGTATGTCGCCGTTCTCGTCGGTCACGGGTTCTTCAGCCAGATTGGTCATTTCGGCGGTCACGGGAGCGGAGCGGGTCACGCGCACGGCGCTCATCGGCCAGAACTCCACGGTCGACTCCACAGTCGGCTCGCTGTCGGCATCCTCCGGGTCGGAGGGCACGGTGCGTAGCTCGCCGAGCATCACGAAGCCGGTGATGTTGTACGTCTCGCCGTCCTGAAGCGTCTCGCCCGTGGGATTCCCCTCGGCGTCGGTCACCTCTACCTCGCCCAGCAGACCCGCCATCAGCGGATGCGTCTGACCGTCCGACAGCTCGGTGATGGTCCATTCCCCGCTTCTGCCGCCGGCCGCGTTGACGCGGACGTTGCTTATCCTTACCAGACGGCGGGCATTGGCGGCCGATATGCTGCTCACCTCGTCGGGAGTGGCTTTGATTACGCTCTCGCCGTCGTCGGCCACATTGCCGAACGTATGCTCATAGCCGGTGGCCACGGCCATGCGGTTGCCGTACTCGTCCACCTTGTAGCCCACGGTAAATCCTTTCAGATACTGTCCCGGCTTTACGGCCATGTTGCCCCAGCCGCCCTCGCGGTAGATAGGCAGGTAGTGGCCCACGCTTCCGGCCACAAACAGGTAGTCGCCACCCTTGGCCACAGCCTTGACGCTTGAAGTGAAGCGGTAGGCGTTGCCTTCGCGGGCGGTGTTGAGGAAGTTGAGGATATATTGCACGTCGTTGCTCTGCTTGCGGAAGCGGCGCACCACCACGTCGCTCGGAGTCATGCCCGGATAGGAGGCGAAGGCGCGTATCTCCACGTCGTGGTCGGCGAGTTTCAGCTCGTCGGCGCCCTCTTCGTATTCATGGCGCGAGCCGAGATTCTGAAGCGGGTCGAGGCCGTCGATCGAATAGTGGATCGTCACCTTGTTATCCTCCGACTCATTGATGGCGGCTCCGTCGGTAGTGAGCTTCACGGCATCCATCTTTATTGTGCCGGCCACAAACGGCTGCTCCGTCAGGGTCTTGTCGGCGATTCCGTCGAGATACACCTCCGGCATCGCCACCTTGGCCGAGCCTTCGAAGCTCAGCAGGGCGAAGGAGAATGTCTTGTCGGTGCCGTTGTCGGAGTCGAGAAGCACCACGCCCGTCAGATCGAAGCCGGTGTTCTCGGCGTAGGCCTCGGCGAAACCCGAGCGGCGGAACACGTCCATCCTCATACGCGGCGTGCCGTCGATCTGCAGAGTGTAGTTGTAGGGATACTCCTCGCGGTCGGCGCCGGTGTTGGTGGTGCGCTTCACCTCCACGCCCTTCAGTGTCACCAGGCGCATGCGGTGGATTTCCTCGAATAAGAAGTTGTCGGTCGGAGCGGCCTGGATCTCTTCAGGGGCGAAGCTGTAGGCGGCGTCGTGTTTATCCACCTTGAAAGTGCGTGCAAAGCCTGTCGATTCGCTCAGCAGGTTGCCGTTCTTGTGCTGAGGGTGTATCGCGAAGCCGGTGATCACGTCGTTTTTCTTCAGCGGGCGGGCCTCGCCGCCGTCGGGATCAGCCACGAGGGCATTCCAGCCGTTGGAGTTGTGAATCAGCATCCGGTGCATGTGCTCGTCCTCGATCAGCTCGGCCATGGGGCTGTCGTTGTAGTCGCGCACATAGAGATATTCCGGAGTGATCTCCTCGACGATGGCCTTGCCGGTCATCTGGTAGTATTCGGTCTGCCCCGCATCAGGGTTGGCAAAGTTGGCAAATTCCTTGGTCTTGAACTCCTCGATCGAGGCTACCTTCTCCGGCGTGTGGAATATGAATTTCACCTTGGCCGGGTTAAGGCTTCTCATGCCGTTGAGTTCGCTCCAGATCACGCGCTTCACTGTGTTGTTGCTGCTGGTCGGGCGCTTTATGGTCAGAGTGTTGTTTGTGATCGGTTGGGTGTTGTTCCCTTCTTCGTTCGACGCCCAGCAGAACTTCGACTCGCCGTGGGCGTTGCCCGTGATCGTGATCTTCA
>PDYJ01000823.1_pt1 | contig 21844 bp, 19 predicted proteins | sample 1430841 | NCBI WGS metagenome assembly PDYJ01 (sample SAMN07237672, study PRJNA390542) | Gut metagenome, whole genome shotgun sequencing project. | isolation source: fecal pellets | host: Mus musculus | place: USA: New York, NY | collected 2016-10 | reverse complement strand
ACATTATATGCAGGCATGATACAGGTAATTTCAGGAGTTGAAGCCATCATCCGTTTTTCTTTAGATAACTGATTTATATTCTCTGTTATTGCGCGTTTCCGGGTTCCTTGCTCCGAAAAACATCCGGGCATATTTTCTTGTTATAAGCAGGCGTGATATCTCCTTTTCATATTCCATCACTGTGTCCCGCTCCGATGGCTCATCGTCTGCATGCAGGATACTGCGTCCCAGACCACTGTACGGATATCCCATGAATCGACAATCCTTGCCGAATATTTCAAGAATCGTAGGAAACAGATCCACCTGCCGCACCATGCTCTGCACATTTCCTCCAACCGGACTGTTGAGTATAATCCATGGTATATATGGGCCGATTATCGCCGGAGAAGCCGCCTCCTCCCTTATCTGATGGTCGCTTGCAATGACTATGAGACTTTTGTCGAAAAGTCCACGGGCCTTCAATCCGGATATAAACCGACAAAGTTCATTATCAAAATAATTCAATCTTCTGAGGTAGTTGATATCCTCAGCAGTAAAGCCGGGCATGGGACCGATTTCAGCCGGATTGTCAACCTTTGCATCCGTGTAAGGGTCGTGCATAGTCAGCGTGCTGACGAATAAAAAGAATCCCTCTCTGAATGAATCGCAGACATCAAGTGCCTTTTGAAATATCTCCCTGTCTTTGTCTTTGGCTGTGGAGGAGGCGTTGTCATAAAGCGATCCGAAACCATAGCTGGCGGTCGTGACATTGTGCTTCCAGACACTTCCTGATTCTCCTATCACCTCGGCCGACTCTTTTCCCAGGGCTTTGGCCAATGAAGGATAGTCTTTATCTCCATAATTCAACACCAGGGCCTCATCCTGAAGCGGAAGCAATCCGGTATTGTACATAAACTGGCCGTCGGACGACTGCCCGAACAACACTTGCGGTACCACCTTTGTCACGACAAGAGCTGCCGGATCTTTCTCCATCCCTGACAGACACGACATATATATTTCCTTTTCAGGATAATCAAAAACCTTGCTTGTGAGTGACTCCACAACAATCAGTATCAGATTTTCCAAGTTTCCGTTTCGGCAACATTCGCCGCCATGAAAATTGTCCTGATTTTTCCGATCCAGACAGGCTTTGACCCGTTCCGTTTCCTCATCGCTCATTTCTTTCGGCTTATTGAAAATATCAATAGAGCACCGCGCCACATATCCACACAAGCCGCCGAGTTCCATATACGACTCCCAGTCGGATTTAACCGGACTGACAGTTTCCCTGATTGCATCCAATACCGTAAACTCTTCGTGCCACTTATGCATTCTGCGGCTTGATCCGGCAAATACCACAAGCATCAGCATAAGAACGATACCGATAAGCCGGATAAAAAACGGCGCCTGACTTTAAACGAAAGCACTGATTCCCTGTAAATCACGAGCATACTTACTGCGGCAATAGGCAATAATAGAAGCGAAAAGTCGCTCATCCGGAACGATGCCCGCGCCGCTTCGATGACTGTAGGATCCGCAATCTGACTCATAAAATACATCCTTCCGGGAATCATATCTCCATAATTCCTCAAGAACAACACATTAGCCAATGCAACCAATGGAATCAAGACAACCGGCAACAACTCCAGAAATCTCCACTTCCCTCTGAACAGTATCAATGGCAGTACGCCTATCGTACCATCCATTATACCGACCAGTATCTTGAAAGGTACAGAAACTCCATTGTCTCCAAGCTGAAACAACGAGATATAGAGTGAACTCCATGCCATACTCAGAAAACAGAGCAGACAGACCAGGTAAAACTGACAGTTCCGATTTTTGCTGTTCATTATAGCTGCAGACGGTAGTAGCGGTGAAGCACTGCGGTGGCTCCGTAGGAGAATTTCTGTCGCAGGAGTCCCGCGTTCAGGAAAAGGCCTCCATTCTCGTTACTGGTGCCGAAATCGAAGTAGGCGCGATCTCGAAATGTCTCTGTTATCAAACTTATGGAAAAGAGGCGTCAGAAGATTTAGTTCCCGCCCCTCGGCAGTGGTGGCGATGTACTGTGCATGTGCCACTCGTCCCGTATCGTAGACACACACTCCGGCTGCCATGCGCGGCGATTCCGATGGACAGTGCGTCTCTGCATGAGGCAGCATTGCTGAGAAAAAACGTATGTTGCCGGGGAAACGTGATTTCAACAGGCTCATCTCTCCGGCGGTATGCACGGGCGCCGTTCCGTGCCGCTCTCTGAGACAGTTCTCAAGCATCGACATAAATTCCTCCACGTCATCGGTCTCACATATAACAGGATTGAGCTTTAAAGCTTTTGTAAGATGGCGGCGCATCTGCTGGTTGAGCAACGCACCGCGACACTGGTTGATCGAAGAGCTGACATCAGTCCTCACCATCCCGGCACCCAGCCGGAACAGTGCATATTCCGCCTCCTCCGACGGCTGACCAGTATAAATCCATGGAACCGGCCGGTAATCGAGTTCGGTTATGCCGCAATCGCGCCACATTTCCACAGCCTCTTCAAAGAACCCGAGGACATCAGCCGCATCCACGTGTGCCGGCGGAAGAATCCAGCCTCCGTAGGTCAACCCCTGATGCGAGTGCAGAACCATATCGGAGGTAATATTGGCGGGGAGCATCGCCACAAGTCTGCCTCCTTTACGGACCATCCAGGAACAGTCCGCGAAACGATCCGAGTGATAGTCCATGTAACCGCGCATGAACAGGAATGTTCCGTTGCGCGAACCGGTCACAAACCTATCCCATTCCTCCCGGTTCGAGGGGCCATATCTTTCAATAATCCAGTTTCCCATGGGTTCATCAAGACTTGATCCAGCCGAGCGGATCAAGTTTATCACGGTTTTTCCACACCTCGAAATGAATCGATCCTTTGCCTGGATCGTCCTCTCCGGCAGCGATACGCCCGAGACCCTGGCCCTGTTTCACAACATCGCCCACTTTAACCGAGGCTCCCGACAGATTGCCGTAGACTGTATAATAGTTCCCATGGCTTACTATCACCACTGTGGAGAATCCCGGAATCATATACACGCCTGATACTTTACCGGCATACACGGCCTGGGCCACCGACCCGGCCGTCACTTCGGCATCAATGCCAGGATTGTCATACATCACATCTGGAAGCTCCGGCAAAGAATGGCGTCCGAAACGGCTTGTAACCTTGAACGGACCTGATACGGGACGCGGCAGCGCACCTCGCATCTTTTCGAATCCGCCGGCACCATGACTCCGGTTCGGAGCATTGGATGAAGCCGTGGAAGCAGCCGAACCTGAAGAGGAACCTGCGCCACGCGGACGGCGTTTTCTCGCGTCGGCGTAATTCTTTGACTGTTCCGCATCCGAATTCTTTACGGTCTTCTTCTGCTTATTTACCGCATCGTTATCCTTGCGGGGCTTCTCTTTCCGTTTGCGTGCCGGTTCGGCCTTCTTCTTTGTCGAATTGTCGGCCGTTACGGACTCCTTTTCCCGCATCTCCTCTTTCTCGGCAGCCTGCTCCCTCGCTGCCTCTTCGCGTGCAAGCTGCGCCTGACGCTGCTCCTCGCGCCGGCGTTCCGCCCCCTCGCGGGCGCGACGATCCGCCTCGGCCTTGCGCTGCTCTTCGGCAATGAGGGCGGCTATACGGCTGTTGAGCGCGTTGGCCTCCTTCTGCTTGGCCGCAAGATGTGACTTCAGAGCCGATCCGTTCTTCTTAAGGTCGGTCACTATCACATTCTGTCGCGAGTATTGCGTCTCGAGCTCGCGTTGCGCGGCAAGCCGGGTACCGAGCGCACGGTCGTGCATCGCTTTGCTCTGGGCAAGCTGCTGTGTCTCCTTTTTCAGGGCATCGACACGCCTCCCGATCTCCCCGGTCTGTTTGTCACGCCAGTCGGCAAACTGCCGGAGATAACGCATACGCCTCATAGCCTGGCTGAAACTGCCCGACGAGAAGATAAAAGCAAGATCGGAGTTGCTCTTTTTCTTAGACCTTATATTTTTGACTGCCTTGAGATACTCCCTGCGGAGTTTCTCCAAAGTCGCCTCATTGTCAGCAATACTCTTCTGCAAACCACCTATCTGCTTTTCGAGTGCATTTACCTGTGCCGCCGCCGAAGCAACTTTTTTCTTGCTGTCGCCGATTTCAGTCTCAAGTTTTCCGAGTTCATTTAGACCCTTCCTTACAGCTGCGTCATTCGCTTTAATCTGCTCCTGTGTAAGCTTTATCTCCCGCACAGTCGCTTCGTGACGCCTGCGGACATCTGAGGAAGTCTCGCTCTTCTTCTGCGACTTGCCGACACCTTTCTTCGCCGACGGCTTGCCGGAAGATTTCTTCCGCGCCGCCTTTTTATTTTTCTGCGACTTACCGCCGTTCTGATTCTGTTTCTGATCAGCAGTCATCTCGACCCCGGCGGTAGCGGCAGACGCCATTTCCCCACCCGGCATTACCGTAAAAACGAGCATCAGAGCGACACATCTTTTTAAGAAGAATCCCATCAGGCTTTCTATATCGTTCGTTTATTTGTTGTTATTGTTTTTATTCTCCGGCATGGCGCCCTTACTTGAAAATCTTGGTTATCGGCACTCTGGTATATGCGGCGCCGGGCACGAAAGGATCGAACGGACTGCCACCCCATTTCACCGAATTGAAATCGAGAACGGCATTGACAGGTTTCCCTTTGCCGATCACCCGCACCCCGATACCAAGACCGTTGCCGTATGTGTATTCGAGCGTCCCCTCTATCTTCTGGGACGGAATCTGTACGGACAACATGGAGGTCCTGCCTCCGGAAGTCACCGAATAGCAATAGGAAAGAGCCGCCAGCCCTTCAGACTCCGGAGGTATGACCGTCCAACCGGCACCTTTGCCTTTTGACTCGAATTTTACCATTGAGGCATTATGCAGGTCAAGCTCTCCAGCTCCGAGAATTATGATTCTTCCCAGCAGTAGGCTCTGCACGTCGCCGATGAAATAGGGATAAAACTCCAGGAGGCGCTGCACCGGCTCGCGGGCATAAGTCTTTGCCAGCTTGTTCACTACCAGCACGCTGTCCGTATCTACATCTGCCCGAAACACTTCCCCTACAAATGGCGCGCGCACGGAAATCTGGATAAGCTTGCCTCGCTCCATATATAATTTCACACGAGGTGAAACCGGTGCGGAATCAATCTTCGCCTTACCGTCGAATTCGGCGGAATTCCAGGCCTGATAATTCCCTAAAATCGTCATCAGCGCTTCATTTGTTGCAGCGTCTCCTCCGTCGGCACGCATTGTCGCGGCCGCCATTATACCCACCAATATTATCAGGAACTGTTTCATTTCTTATATTTATTTTTCATCCGATTCCAAATCTGATTCACCCGAATCCCCAGGAGCCGCATTTTCACCACCCCTCTCTTTGAGTATTTTCTCCGCCTCAGAGATCTTCTTATCAATATCTCCGATTTCCGGATCCAGTTCGCGAGCCTTCCGCCAGTTGGCAAGAGCCTCCCGTTCATTTCCGAGTTTCATGAGAATATCTCCGTAATGGTCGAAGAGTTCAGGGGACTCATATCCCTGCTTTTCCATTGCCTCCACCGCCATCTTCTGATACCTCTCCGCCTCCTGATTTTCTCCCGACAGATGCAGAATCCATGCGTATGTATCGAGATTTGTGGCGTTGTCGGCGTTCTCTCCCGTTATGGTCTGGGCACTGAGTTCCCGGGCCTTGACGAGGTCACCTCCATCAATACTCAGGAAATAAGCGTAATTGTTTTTGGCGAGAATGTTTGAATCATCAAATGCTATCGCATTCTCGTAAGCCATGTATGCGCTGTCTCGCTGTTCGGCGAGATGCCATGTGTCGCCCATCGCGGTGAACAGCTGACTCAGCCTGTCCAGTTCGCCGAGCGATATATCGGGCCGGACATCGCTCAGGGTTACAAGCGTGTCGGTGCGCAATGTCGAGTCTACTTCTGCTGCCATCGTGCGGTATGTAGCAATGGCAAGGTCGTAGCGTTCCGCCTGCATCGCCACCGATGCCCGCAGATGGCGAAGGTCATTGTCCGGCTCCACGTGCCGCATGGCCTCATCGTATGTCGCCAGCGCCTTGTCGGTGCTGTCGGCGGCAAGCTGGTATGTGATCAGCTGCCCCCAGTATGTCCGGTTGCCAGGTTCCATGTCGAGGGCATAGAGGATCTGCTCCTCAGCTTCCGCGAACTCCTGTTTGGCGGCGCTGTACCGCGCTGCCAGGTCAAGTACCTTGGGCTCATGGGGATATTGATCTCGGAGAACGGAAAACAGATAGTCTCCCCTGCCGGTGTCATGCCTGTCGGAAAGCAGCGACTGGAGATAACCTGCCACTATCTCGGTCTTGCGGTCAAGGTCCACATCCTCACAAAGCAACATCTCGTACATCTTCTCGTCAAACTTAGCCGAATCGCCCTCCTGCCGGTAGAAATCGGCCAGCGAAAGTTTCGCCGCCCCGGATCCGGGAGCGATTCTCTCGGCACTCTTGTACCAATACAACGCTGAATCCCTGAGATTTATGACATCAAACAGATTCCCCTTAAGAATCATGTAATTCGGTTCGAAGGGGTTTGTCTCTATCAGTTTGGAAGCCTCTTCGACGGCCGCTGTCGTGTCCTGCATCCCTAGCAACATCGACATCTTTCTGAGCGACAGCTGCGGAGAATGTCCTTCTACCCGCTCATACTCACCAAGATTGGCCAGAGAGGCTTTAAGGCTGTCGCGAGCCGCGTTCACTTCCGAGAGTATAAGAAGAGCTCCGGTAGCTTTCGGATTCCTCGCGTAAGTGCGCTCGAGCACGCGCACAGCTTCCGGTATGGTGTCGAGCCTGTACGCCATGTAGCCATACGACAGCGCCTCGTTGACATCATCAGGATAGAGGTCCACATACGGAGCCGCCAATGCGAGCGACTTCAGTTGCTCCGCGCGCGACTGCATGGTGTCGGTCATCACCGATGACCTCATGGAACCGTAAGCCGAACCGGCCTCCACGTATGAAGGATCGGCATGATACGATTTCCTGTAATACTCATACGAGGCCGCAACTTCAGCCATTGCCTGGCGACGCGCTCCCTCCATAAAATAATACCGGGCACACTCACGCGCGGCCCCCTTCTTTCCAGAAGAGTCCGCAGCAGCACAGCAGATGGCCGCCAGCAGGATCGCAAATATTATTGTCAGACTTCCTTTTCTCACGTTTCTGTCATTTTGTCCCGGTATGGCCGAAAGCTCCGTCCTCGCGGCGGGTGCGGTCAAGCTCCCCTACGACCTCCCAGGAAACATGGGAATATTGCTTGATAACCATCTGGCATATACGATCTCCGTCATTGACGGTAAAATCCTCCTTGCCGAGATTGACAAGAATTATACCCACCTCTCCGCGATAGTCGGCGTCAACAGTGCCCGGACTGTTGGCGATGCTTATGCCGCTCTTCAGAGCCAGACCGGACCTCGGGCGGATCTGGCATTCATATCCCGAAGGCAGTTGCATGTACAGTCCTGTATGAATCAACGCCCTTTCAAGCGACTTGAGTACAACCGGGCCATCCGGAAGGTATGCCCTCACATCCATTCCAGCCGCCTCGAATGTCGCGTAGTCCGGAAGCGGATGATGACTTCGGTTGATTATCTTGACTTTAATTCTATCCATAATTACTCGTAACGATTTACATAAAATGCCGGATAACGGCCGACACGATTCCGGAAGAACCGTACTTGCGTTCCTGAAAGGAACGTAAACGCCGACACCCGTCACATTAATAACAAACCAGACAAGACTTTTACCAAAGATAAAAAAACATGGCTGCCCCCATACGAAGACAGCCACAGTTTGCCTTTTGCCCTTTCCTTATCCCTCCTCGATAGCATCGCTGGGACAAACAGAAGCACAGCTGCCACAGCTGATGCAGGTGTCGGGATCAATCTTGTAGATGTCTCCCTCGGAGATAGCCTCCACCGGGCAAACTGACTGACATGTACCGCATGCCACGCAGCGGTCTGTGATTACGTAAGCCATAATTTTACTTTTTTAGTTTCTTTTGGTTAGTTACGCAAAATTAATGGTATTTTGCGATTCTGCCAACAATCCATGCAGATAATTTTAAAGTTTTTCTTAAATTTGCGCAAATTTAGCTAAATAATCATGACCGGCCAACCTTTGATCTCGATAATCACAATCACTTTTAACGCAGAGAAAGTAATTTGCCCCACAATCGAATCCATCTCGCGACAGACTTTTCGCAACTTCGAACATCTCGTGATCGACGGGGCATCCACTGATTCCACCATAGCATTGGTGCGCCGGAACGGCTGCGCCAGAATTCTCAGCGAACCGGACCGGGGACTATACGACGCCATGAACAAGGGGTTGCGCCTGGCAAGAGGAAAGTATCTGCTCTTCCTCAATGCCGGCGACACTTTCCACTCGGCAGACACTCTCGGCAAATATGCCGAAAGGGCACTCGCAGGCGATGACATCATATATGCCGATACTGTGATTGTCGGACCGGACAGAACAGAACTGCGTCCGCGACATCTGTCAGCACCGGCACTGCTTACGTTCGAATCGTTCGCGCAAGGGATGCTCGTATGTCATCAGGCATTTATGGTCCGTGCAGCAATCTCACCGGAATATGACCTCACATGGCGTTTCTCGGCCGACTACGACTGGACCATCCGCTGCATAAAGGCTTCCGATCCGCGACACTGTACTAATCTGGGCATCACAGCCATCGACTATCTGTCCGACGGAATGACCGACCGCAACAAATACGCGTCACTCCTGGAACGCTTCCGCATAATGACGCGCCATTACGGTACCGTCCCGACCCTTCTCCGTCACTTCGGCTTCCTGCTGCGCGCGCTTCGCCGCAGATAAGCCCACGATAACGGATACGCGGACCGCCTCCATCGGGCGGCCGGCATAAAAAAAGAGACAGGCGCTTCCCGAAGGGAGCGCCTGTCAGAAAGGTGGCGATTACCTACTCTTCCGCTTTCGCAGTACCATCGGCGTGATAAGGTTTAACTTCTCTGTTCGGAATGGGAAGAGGTGGAGCCCTTATGCTGTCATCACCTGAATGTCCTTCAGAAGAGACCCAGGCAGGAAGCCAGGAGAAGATTCAGATTCACTCCGAGTCCCAGGAACAAACCAGAGACTTTCTTTTATGAAACATTCATATTTCTATGCGTTCTCCGGAACTTCGGGCAATTAGTACCGCTCGGCTGAACGTGTCGCCACGATTGCACCTGCGGCCTATCGACGTCGTAGTCTGCGACGGCCCTCGGCGAGATCTTATCTCGGAGTCGGCTTCGTGCTTAGATGCTTTCAGCACTTATCCGGTCCAGACGCGGCTACCCGGCGGTGCCCCTGGCGGGACAACCGGCACACCGGAGGTCTGTCCAACACGGTCCTCTCGTACTAGTGTCGGATCTCCTCAAATCTCAACGCCCACAACAGATAGAGACCGAACTGTCTCACGACGTTCTGAACCCAGCTCGCGTGCCACTTTAATAGGCGAACAGCCTAACCCTTGGGACCTTCTCCAGCCCCGGGATGTGACGAGCCGACATCGAGGTGCCAAACCACTCCGTCGATATGAGCTCTTGGGAGGGATCAGCCTGTTATCCCCGGAGTACCTTTTATCCTTTGAGCGACGGCCCTTCCATGCGGAACCGCCGGATCACTATGCTCAAGTTTCCTTCCTGTTCGACTTGTACGTCTCGCAGTCAAGCACCCTTATGCCATTGCACTCTGCGGCCGGTTGCCAATCGGCCTGAGGGTACCTTTAGGAGCCTCCGTTACGCTTTTGGAGGCGACCACCCCAGTCAAACTACCCGCCAAGCAATGTCCGCGCTTATCGCGCGTTAGAAGCCAAATGCGCGAAGGCCCGTATTTCAACAACGGCTCCCCGACGACTGGCGTCGCCGGCTCATAGCCTCCGGACTATCCTACACATCGCGCACCCGGCCCCAATGCTAAGCTGCAGTAAAGGTTCACGGGGTCTTTTCGTCCCGTTGCGGGTAATCGGCATCTTCACCGATACTACAATTTCACCGAGCTCACGGTCGAGACAGTGTCCGGATCATTACACCATTCGTGCAGGTCGGAACTTACCCGACAAGGAATTTCGCTACCTTAGGACCGTTATAGTTACGGCCGCCGTTTACCGGGGCTTCACTTCACCGCTTCGCTTGCGCTGACGGCTCCGCTTAACCTTCCGGCACCGGGCAGGTGTCAGGCTGTATACCGCGCCTTGCGGCTTCGCACAGCCCTGTGTTTTTGCTAAACAGTTGCCTGGACCTATTCTCTGCGCCTCCCCTTGTCTAGGGGGGAGGGCCCCTTATCCCGAAGTTACGGGGCTGATTTGCCTAGTTCCTTGACCGTGAGTCTCTCGAGCGCCTTGGTATATTCTACCCGACCACCTGTGTCGGTTTACGGTACGGGCCGACCCTGTCTCAAACGTCAGCAGCGGATTTTCTCGGGAGTCTGCTCCTCCGTGACTGTCACCCGGCCCGAAGGCCTCGTGTACTGTCGGGGCTCGCCCCGGACGTTTCCGCCGTCCGGTTATGGCTACCTCCCTTCAACGCGCCATTCCGTCGGCGCGCGCACGTTTCGCTTCTCCGTCTCCGCGCTTACTCGACAAGGACGGGTTGCGGAATATTGACCGCATGTCCATCCGCCATGCCCTGACGGGGTGGCGTTAGGTCCCGACTTACCCTGAACCGATTAGCGTTGTTCAGGAACCCTTGGTCTTACGGCGATGGGGTTTCACGCCCCATTTGTCGTTACTTATACCTGCATTTGCTTTTCATGAGGCTCCAGCATGGCTCACGCCTTACCTTCTCCGCCGCATGAATGCTCCCCTACCAATGTATCATCCGATACATTCCACGTCTTCGGCACCGGACTTATGCCCGATTATTATCCACGCGGGGCCGCTCGACTAGTGAGCTGTTACGCACTCTTTGAATGAGTGGCTGCTTCCAAGCCAACATCCTAGCTGTCTCTGCGGCCCCACCTCGTTATTGTCTTCAACTCAGCCCGGATTTCGGGGCCTTGGACGGTGGTCTGAGTTGTTCCTCTCTCGGACGCGGACCTTAGCACCCGCGCCCTCACTCCGGGGAATCCTGCCGCGGCATTCGGAGTTCGTCAGGACTTGACAGGCGGCGAAGCCCTCGCATCCTATCGGTCGCTCTACCTCCGCGGTAGTTTCGCCCGGGCTGCACCTAAATGCATTTCGGGGAGTACGAGCTATCTCCGAGTTTGATTGGCCTTTCACTCCTACGCACAGGTCATCCGAAAGCTTTTCAACGCTTACCGGTTCGGACCTCCAGACGGTGTTACCCGTCCTTCATCCTGCCCATGCGTAGATCACTCGGTTTCGCGTCTGCCCCCGCCGACTCTGCGCCCTATTCGGACTCGCTTTCGCTCCGGCTCCGGACCTCAGGCCCTTAGCCTCGCCGGCGACGGCAACTCGCAGGTTCATTATGCAAAAGGCACGCCGTCACCACATCACGTGGCTCCGACCGCTTGTAGGCGCATGGTTTCAGGGTCTATTTCACTCCTCTGTCCGAGGTGCTTTTCACCTTTCCCTCACGGTACTCGTTCGCTATCGGTCTCTCGGTAGTATTTAGCCTTTCGGGATGGTCCCCGATATTTCAACCGGAATTTCTCGTGTTCCGGCATACTCAGGTGGCGTCTCGCTTATCTTCCGCTTCGCGTACGGGGCTCTCACCCGCTGCGGCCCGACATTCCAAACGGTTCCGCCCGCTTCCGACTCACTTCTTGACGCTCCTATTACCCCGGCTCATGCCTTGCGACACCGCCGGTTTGGGCTCCTCCCCGTTCGCTCGCCACTACTGGGGGAATCGTTGTTACTTTCTTTTCCTGCGGGTACTAAGATGTTTCAGTTCCCCGCGTTCGCCTTGCGCTATCCGCGCAATGTCGGGATCGCTCCCGACGGGTTGCCCCATTCGGACATCCGGGGGTCACGGTGCATTTGCCACTCGCCCCGGCTTTTCGCAGCTTGTCACGTCCTTCTTCGCCTCCGAGAGCCTAGGCATCCCCCATGCGCCCTTCTTCGTTCCGTTTTATCTTCATTACGGATTTAACCGCAATTTCTAAACGCGGACTGAAGTCCGACTTTTGTTCGCCTTTGGTTTGCTCGTTCTTGTGAAACTCGTTGTGTTTCTACTCTTCTCTCGCGATATATACGGTTTAAGCCGCATACATCCGCTTCCAGCCTTGTCAATGTTCTCTTCTGATGGTGGAGAATAACGGATTCGAACCGTTGACCCCCTGCTTGCAAAACAGGTGCTCTAGCCAGCTGAGCTAATCCCCCGTTGACAGCCATCAAGACTTCCGCAGCCCGGAATCCCTTCTCCAGAAAGGAGGTGTTCCAGCCGCACCTTCCGGTACGGCTACCTTGTTACGACTTAGCCCCAGTCACCGGTTTTGCTCTAGGGCGCGCCTCGCGGCGACGCACTTCAAGCACCCCCGGCTCCCATGGCTTGACGGGCGGTGTGTACAAGGCCCGGGAACGTATTCACCGCGCCATGGCTGATGCGCGATTACTAGCGAATCCAGCTTCACGGAGTCGGGTTGCAGACTCCGATCCGAACTGAGACCGGTTTTCGGGTTCCGCTCGGCGTCGCCGCCTGGCTTCCCGCTGTACCGGCCATTGTAACACGTGTGTCGCCCCGGACGTAAGGGCCGTGCTGATTTGACGTCATCCCCGCCTTCCTCGCGGCTTGCGCCGGCAGTCCCGACAGAGTCCTCGGCTCTACCCGTTAGCAACTGTCGGCAGGGGTTGCGCTCGTTATGGCACTTAAGCCGACACCTCACGGCACGAGCTGACGACAACCATGCAGCACCTCGGAAGACGTCCGTGGAAGAGGGCGTCTCCGCCCCTGTCGTCTCCCGTTTGAGCCCGGGTAAGGTTCCTCGCGTATCATCGAATTAAACCACATGTTCCTCCGCTTGTGCGGGCCCCGTCAATTCCTTTGAGTTTCACCGTTGCCGGCGTACTCCCCAGGTGGAATGCTTATCGCTTTCGCTTCGCCACCCAGCCCTTTTCCGGGCCGGACAGCCGGCATTCATCGTTTACTGCGTGGACTACCAGGGTATCTAATCCTGTTCGATACCCACGCTTTCGTGCCTCAGCGTCAGTCCGGCGCCGGTACGCTGCCTTCGCAATCGGAGTTCTGCGCGATATCTATGCATTTCACCGCTACACCGCGCATTCCGCGTACTTCTCGCCGTCTCTAGTCCGACAGTTTCAACGGCTCGCCGGGGTTGAGCCCCGGGCTTTTACCGCTGACTTTCCGGACCGCCTACGCACCCTTTAAACCCAATAAATCCGGATAACGCTCGCATCCTCCGTATTACCGCGGCTGCTGGCACGGAGTTAGCCGATGCTTTTTCTTCGGGTACACTCACAACGCCACACGTGGCGCCCTTTGTTCCCCGACAAAAGAAGTTTACGACGCTTGGCGCCTTCTTCCTTCACGCGGCTTGGCTGGTTCAGGCTCCCGCCCATTGACCAATATTCCTCACTGCTGCCTCCCGTAGGAGTCTGGTCCGTGTCTCAGTACCAGTGTGGGGACCTTCCTCTCAGAACCCCTACGCATCGTCGGTTAGGTGGGCCGTTACCCCGCCTACTGCCTAATGCGCCGCATGCCCATCCTCCACCGGTAATCCTTTCCTCCCCCAAGGATGCCCCCAAGGGATATACGCGGGATTAGCCTCCCTTTCGGAAGGTTGTCCCCCTGTGGAGGGCAGGTTGCATACGTGTTACTCACCCGTGCGCCAGTCGCCGGCAGAGAGTGCAAGCACTCTCCCCGTTGCCCTTCGACTTGCATGTGTTAAGCCTGCCGCTAGCGTTCATCCTGAGCCAGGATCAAACTCTCCGCTGTTAGTATCTTGTTTCCAAAATTCTTCGAATTGTTCTTTTACCGGTCCAGGATCCCTTTTCATTGCTGGAATCTTGACGGGACTTTTTTATTTGTCCCTGTACTCTTCAAACAACTTTCGCTGCTTTGTCTTGATGGCATCATGTCAATGTTCTCCTGCTGTCCCGGGGACTTCCTTTCACCTCCTGTGCCTTGCGGCTTCCCTGGTGTCGTTCCCGAAACGCGAATGCAAAATTACAGCCTTTTCTGACATTGTGCAAATCTTTTCGTCGAAAATTTTCAAAATCATGCACGATATCCGTTTATCTTGTTGATATATCGCGAATTAAAAATATGTTAATTTTTGTTTTGATTTGTTAATTCGATGTTCTGAAACATTGTTTTACACCGCACCCAGTCCTCCAAAAAAACGAGACAGAGCAAAAAAACACCGTCCGGATGCTTTTATGCATCTGCGGACGGCATTAGAGATTCCGACTCAGCCCTCCAAATTTACGTGAAGGGTCCTAATTACAATGGTCAGCGATAATCTTTCAGGAGCTCGCGAAGACGCTTGCGGGTGAAGAATATACGACTTTTCACGGTACCGAGGGGCATACTGAGACGAGAAGAGATCTCCTCATACTTGTATCCAGCCACATGCATCGAGAACGGCACACGGTAATCATCGGGGAAGCCTGCGAGAATAGCAGAAATCTCGCGGGCAGTGTAAGCTCCATCAGGGGTATCAAGACCCGAATCCTGCGGAAGATTGAGATGATAGAGGTCTTCTGTGACATCAACAACTGTATTTTCACGCACACTTTTGCGATAGTTGTTGATGAAGATATTGCGCATGATGGTAAGAATCCATCCCTTGAAATTGGTGTCCTCGGCAAACTTCCCCTCGTTGTCAAGAGCTTTAAGGGTTGTATCCTGAACCAGATCGTGCGCCTCTTCCCTATTGGTGGTGAGTTTCATCGCAAATGACATAAGATTACCCTGCATACCGATTACGGAGGATTTGAAGGAATCGTTCTTGTTCATCTGATGTAAGGATTAAAATGGGTTAGATGTGTGTGTTGACTCGCTCTTAGTTCGAAATCATTTTCACGTGTCAAAGTTACTTATTATATTTTATTCACGCAATACTTTTCTTTAAAATCAGTCATTTTTTTAAAGAATCCAAGGTAATCTTCACACTTTTGTAACAATTGAGCCGCCAATCCTTCTTTCCGCTACTTTTCGCTGTTGATCCGGTCGACTCGGACAAGTTCGATTCTGGTTGTTCCCATTCTTACGATGGTGAATTTCAGACCCGCTATTTCCAGTATGTCACCCTGTGCGGGAAGAGCCTCAAGGTTCTCGAGTATGTATCCGGCAAGCGTATGGTATTCCTCGCTCTCGCGAAGGTCGAGTCCGAACTCCTCATTGACAGCCGAGATCTCAACTCTTCCGGAAAACATGAAGGAGTTGTCGTTGACCTTTCTCGCCACGATCCTCTTATGATCATGTTCATCCTCGATCTCTCCGAAAATTTCCTCCACGAGGTCTTCGAGAGTGACAAGACCTGAAGTCCCTCCGAATTCATCCACCACGATCACAAGGCTGCGCTTGTCGGCCATCATGCGTCGCATCATCTTGTTGGCCAACATAGTCTCGGGAGTAAAGATGACCGGCTTCAGACGGCGGCGCCAGTCGGCATCCATGTTGAACAGCTCCGAAACATGTATGTAGCCCACCACATCATCGATATCCTCTTTATATACCACCACTTTTGAAAGGCCGGTGTCTATAAATTTTTTCATAAGGTCATCGCGGGAGGTGCCATCAAGGGGCACAGCCACTATCTCGTTGCGCGGGATCATGCAGTCCACTATTTCTGTATCCTTGAAATCGACAGCCCTGCGGAAGATTTTGACTTCGTTTTCCTCGGCCCTTTTGTCGACCTGCTCCTCAAACGACTGCTGGAGATAGCTGTCAAGCTCGTCGATGGTAAGCCGCTGGTCGCCGCTCTGGCCCGGGCCAAGGCCGAAAGCCTTCATCAGCCCCCTGGAAATCATCGACACCAGCCATGACACGGGATATAGAATAAGATAGATCAGATAAAGCGGAAGAGCCAGAAGACGGATCATGAAGTTCGGATTTACCCGGAAAGTAGTCTTCGGAAAAAACTCACCTGTAACAAGGATTAGCCCGGTAGAAAGGATGGTGTTGGAGACAAGTACCAATGCATCGCTTCCCTCCCCGAAAAACTGTTCGAGAGGACTGTTGACAATAGCGGAGAATGCGATACCATATATTACAAGCACCACATTGTTGCCTACAAGAAGAGTCGAGATAAACATATCCTCATGACGGGAGAACATCTTGATTATCCGGTCGACGAGTCCTCCTCTTGCGGCATCTATCTCCATCCGGACCTTGCTCGACTGCACGAAAGCTATTTCGGTACCGGAGAACAGACCGGAGAAAACTATGGCCACAAGTGTGATTATTACAGCAGGGACAAATTGGAGATCCATTGTCTTGTCTTTATTATTGCCTTATTATAGCCTTTCATTATCATAACCGGCAATCCCTGTCATTGATCCTGTCATTGATTATGTGTGTCGGTTTTTGCCGCATCGTCCTCAGGAACGGGGAATATTCCCTGAGGTTTCAGCACCCGGTACGAAGTGAGCCGTTCGTTCGATTCGAAACCGATTCCCTCCAGCACATGGGTTGCTGTCTCTATATGAATAAAGGTGTCGCTGTAGATGCGTCCCTGACGCTGGTCCCAATAAAGCCTTTCCGAAAGGAACAGATCTTGTGGAACTTTTGTCATCTCCACGTTTCCTTCAAGTCGCCAGAGGCGACGATCCCTGAAGTAGCGCGCCGAGTCGGCAGCGACCGTCGCCACCACATGGAAATAGGGATCGTATTTCTGTAGATATAGCCCTTCCGGAAAAATCCAGTACGCGGGGGTCGCCTCATCGTATACCTTCCACACCGGCGCCACAATCTTGTACTGTATCACTCCCGAGTCAGAGATAAGAGTAGAGACATTGCGGGTGGTCATAGTCGCCATTTTCATGGGGTCAAGACTCGCCGCGACATTTATCTTCTGTTCCTCCACACAAGCGGAGAGCAACAACGACACCGCAAGCGATATGGCTGATATGCGGGAGAGGGCTGAGCCGCGCGCGAATCGGCAGATCACTTGATTTTACGTTTGAAGAACCAGACCTCGTTGAAATTCACGCCGAGCGTGATATTGAAGTAATTTTCACCGATAAGCGCTACCGGTGCGGCATGCCTCCGCTTCCACTCAAGACCGAGATTGACCATGGTCTTGCCCTCGGGGGTGGGGAATCCGACTCCGCATGACACGCCGTATTCTTTCACTGAATTGCCGTTGATAAACAGATAATCGTCGGTGTAGTAAGCACCAAGACGGTAAGTCATTCGCTCGCCGTAACCTCCGCGGATCTTAGGCGTGTATTCGGCACCGGCCGCATAGCGGAGACGATTGTTGAACTTCATTCCCTGAAACACCACCACTTCAGGATGCTCCTCCATATATAAAGGAGAATATTCGCAGTCTTTCCAGCCCTGCCATGTGAAATCGGCCTCCACCATGAACCGGCCCTGGCGCTGATGGACATAGCTGATGCCGGCGCCGACGGTGTTGGGCATGTAGTATTTCCCTTTCATTTTCATGAAAGCCACCGTATCGGGGCGCGAGTCCTGAGAGGTTTCCTGGATTGTGGCCCAGGTCTTGCCGAGGAGAGTCTTCCGCGGACTCCAGGTGACACCGAGAGTGATACGGTCATTCTTGGTAATGTTCTGCGTATATTGAGCACCTACCAGGATATTCCAGTCTCGGATTTCCATCACATGCTCGAATTTGGAGCGTCCCCCTCCCTCGGGAACAGAGAACACATCGTTTGCAATTGTACCGAAATTATAACTGACGTTGAATCCGAGTGAAAATCCTTTGATTTTTCCGCTCAGACCGAGATAGAACTCGTTGATACCGCCCGATCCCTGATTCTCCATCGCGCCGTGCCGGATTTCATTTCCGAACGCATAACCGACAGAACTTAGAGGAACGAGCCCAATCGAGCCTCCCATAAAACTTACTGATCGGAAACTGCATGGTTACATAGTCCACGCCGCCGCCGATCGAGTGATCACGGACAGACCCCTCCTTGCTCCAGAGCATAGACATGTCGGCGCCGAGATCGAACAGGAACGTCAGCGAATCGATTGCCGCATACGAGGCTGGATTCATCACATTGATCTGTCTGCCGGAGTTCATGGCGTAGCCTACACCTCCCATCTGCCGCTGCATGGATGTGGCCCTGTCGCCGAGAATACCGTACCCGTACATCGAATATGGAGTTGTGACGTTCTGGGCCGTCGCAGCCGCAGCCAAAACAGCCGCAGGAAGGAGAAAAAGGAGTTTTATCTTATTCATTGTCATCATAATTGTCGTTATAATTGAAGATCCGTACCAGACCGCGACCCACAAGCGCATGGTCTACATCTGCATCGATGTTTTCATCTGCGAGCAACCGTGCGAGAATATCGCATTGCCGCCGGTAAGAATGATTTTCACATTTCCTAATCTGCGTTCCGCCATGTCGCGGATACCACGGATTTCAGCCACAAGTCCTCTGAGCACACCGCACGTATGGCCGTGACCGTATCGTGCCCGAAATCCGGGAGTTCCCCCTCCGGATCCACGAGCGGAAGGCGGGAAGTAAATCCGTTGAGAGCCCGGAACCGGAGAGAAAGTCCCGGCGATATGTTGCCGCCGAGAAAGCGTCCGTCGGCCACAAGATCCTCCGTGACAGCTGTTCCGGCGTCCACCACCAGCACCGGCACACTGGACAACGCTCCAGCCGCCGCCGCCACTCGATCTGCACCGAGACTGCCCCGGCTGTCGTATTCCACATCCAGAGGCAACGGAGTCGACGGACAAAGTCTCAGATAACGGTTGCCGAATCCGCGTTCAAGAAAATCCTCGAGACCACGGGAGTCCTCCCCAACCCTGCAGGATACGGCACATTCCGGGACATGCCGGCGCACCATGCACTCGATATCCTGCTCCGACAACGTGCCGGAAGAATTGCATTCGAGAAGTCTTTCCCCCTCGAACACGCTCACCTTGGCGCGGTGTTGCCTATGTCCAGCGTAAGGACTCTTTCCTTCATTCTTATACGGGACGGTTTTGTTTCGATGATATTCCTATCGTACCGAATCTTTGTGCTGCTTTCTGAGAGCGAAGACAAGCATCCATGATGAGATGATCTGTATCAAGGCCCCAGCGAGAGTGAAGAGAATAGTGTCGCGGAGTATTCCGAGCGTTATCCCGTAAGCGCCGAAGCGCGCGGAATTATAGAACCAGAAAGCGGCTCCTACACAGAAACAGACACCGGACCAGACCTCCATGCGACGAATGCGCCGCACGCGCAGACTGTCACCTGGAGCGCCGACCTTCACCAACCGCGCCACTATGTACACAACCGCGCCACCCGTGTACACCCATTTGAATATATCTCCCAGTGTGCTGTTGTCCATGCTCACAATGGGAGCTATCATGCCGACGCACACAAGAATCAGTCCCATGGTCGCCGCGGTCTCTACGATCCTGCGTCGCCGCATGAGCGCGGCATCCTGCGCAAGGCTCCTTCCTGTTTCTTCTCTCCTGCTCATTTTATGACATATACATCTTCAGTGGATTTCTGCATGCGGTATTGTTCCCTCGCAATTTTCTCAAGGTCTTCGGTGCCGGTCAGCAGCTGCTCGCGACGGTTACGATAATAGTCGGCAGAATCTTCGCATGCCTTGATCTCTTCCTGGAGGCTCTTGATTTCCTCCTGATAGCGTATGTTGTTCTTCCAGGACACATCGTCGTTGAGAAACAACATAAGCAGTATCATGCCTCCTATCAGCAACAACGCAAGGTGCGACCGTCTTCTCAGCCAGAAATTCCACTTTTTGATTTTCCTGCTCATTTCAAACTTCAAAATTAGTGATTATGCCCGACTATTCAAAATTATAAAGGATTTTTAAGGAACTTTTAGAAGCTGTTTAATAAAAAAAGTTAACTCCGGGCAGCTATGAAATAAAAAAACCCGGGCCGCAGCTCGGGGAATGATTCGGGTTATGTACATTATTCTGTTTTGACTGTCTTTTAAATATCGGACGTCAATGCCTCGCTATCTGTAGTCCTTCAGAAGCCCCTGAAGGCGTTTGCGAGCGAAAAAGATTCTGCTTTTCACCGTACCGAGAGGCAACGACATTTTTTCCGCTATCTCGTTGTACTTGTATCCGGCGAGGTACATGGTGAAAGGCACCTTGTATTCATCGCTGAAATTGTTGATGGCCACCGATATCTCCTTGACAGCCACAGATCCCTCGGGAGATGTCAGACCAGACTCCTGCGATAGATTCACATGATAAAGATCCTCCGTAGTGTCGATTATCGTGGAGTTTCGCACCTGTCGCCGGTAGTTGTTTATGAAGATGTTCCGCATGATCGTGAACACCCATCCTTTGAAGTTGACATTATCGACGTATTTCGACTCGTTGTCAAGCACCTTGAGCGTGGTGTCCTGGACCAGGTCCTGGGCTGCGTCAGGATTCGATGTTAGCTGGCAGGCGAAATTGAACAGATTTCCCTGAAGTCCCAGCAATCTTTGTTTGAAAGATAATTTGTCAGTCATAGCAGTGGAATCTTAAATAAAAGTTTTTATGAACCTGTTCAGGTATGCGACATCCATTAAAGTTAGCCTATAGGTGAAACCGCCCTGTGACAGATCTACTGAACTATAACAACACTGTCGGAAAAAAGGATATGAAAATCATCAATTTTTTTATATTATTTTATGCTACAAAACACAACTCATTGAGTACAGCACACATACAAATGCCATGGATTGGCAAGGGGAATATATTCCCCCCTTTCCCGATTGGCATAAAGATCGAAGCGGAGTGCATCGGCGCGCCGTTGGCGTCGCTCGTCGGCGTCGCCAAGCGCGAAATGCATAGGAAAGAAGCGGGAGATATTGAAAGCTATGGTAATCTCAGCCGCTCCGGTGAAGTAATCGCGCCCGATGCGGGAATCTACCGGAAAAAAACAGAAGTCGATGTCAGCCCCTGAATCCGGTTTGGGAGAGGTCTCGATATAGCGGCGTATGTCGCGCAGACATGCGTGGAAGTCGCCCATGGCTTTGCGGACTTCCTGCGGACTGCTTTCGTCAAGCCATATCCATGCGTTCAGGTCACCGGCATGGAAAATGCGCATCCCGCCGCAATCCGCAATGTAGGAATTACCTGTGTCCGTTGATGGAAACGCCGCCACACGCACCGTGTCATCGCAAAAGATTTCGCCGGGACGGAGCACGGTTACAGCCGAAGGATCGGGACGCGGCCCCTTATAGACAGATGTGGGGCTGACTATGTGACGCATCCGCTTCCACACGTCGGAACTCACCACATACCTGATACGTGGAAAACGTGAGGCCCATGCGAATATGTCAGGGTTATAGTGATCCTTATGACTATGGCTCACAAGCACATATAGCGGAAGCGAGGCATCTATGCTATCAAGAAGCCGCGAAGCATCGGCAGTACCGTCAGGGCCGAGCCAGTAGTCGAACACGAATGTCGCGTCTCGCATATAGACCGCAAAGCAGTCATGCCAGACATATCTGATTGCAATCATAAACGTAAATACGCCCTCCGAGCCAACACTTTGCGGAGGTCGCTGTATATAACAACTTCAGGATACTGCAGATTGTTATAACGAATGAGTCTCTATATGGGATATTTTTACTAATTTTGCATTTCGGGCGAGACTGCGTCTCACAGAAGCCGCTGTTTCCCGAGCCGGAAGCCCTATCCGATTAAACAGTCAAGACATGATCACAGCATCGGCAAAGAAGAGAGAGAACATAGCTGAGTACC
>PDYJ01000050.1_pt1 | contig 21901 bp, 20 predicted proteins | sample 1430841 | NCBI WGS metagenome assembly PDYJ01 (sample SAMN07237672, study PRJNA390542) | Gut metagenome, whole genome shotgun sequencing project. | isolation source: fecal pellets | host: Mus musculus | place: USA: New York, NY | collected 2016-10 | reverse complement strand
CGTAAATACTTTTCCATTTGTTTTGCTAAATCTGGATTACTGTTTTCAATTAGCTTTTGTTTTAATTCTTGATACTTATCTATTTCTTTCACTTAAGTTTCCTTACTTGTTAAAATACATGTAGTAATTACTAGAGGAGAATAATCATGAAAATTTTAATTGTTATCGATGATTATTTCAATAAAAGCAATGGGATGTCAATTTCAACGCAGCGCTTTGTTCACGAATTAAAAAAAATGGGTCAAGATGTTCGTATCCTTTCTTCAATTGCAGGTGGAAAACCAGATTATCCTCTTCCAATAATGACAATCCCAATTTTTAAAAATATTATTGCCAAAGAAGGATTTCATTTTGCTAAACCTAAAAAAGAAATAATTAAAGAGGCTATTAGATGGGCAGATTTAGTCCACTTGGAAGACCCTTTCCCGGTTTGCTGGCTGCGGCTAAAATTGCCAAACAAATGAGAAAGCCAATTACAGGTACTTTTCATCTTTATCCTGAAAATCTGACTGCTTCAGTTCCAATTCTAGACCATGCTAGCATCAACTCTGCTTTATGAGATTATTTCGTGATACTACTTTTAATTACTGTAGCTATTTACAATGCCCAACTACCAAGGTCGAACACCGTTTAAAAAAAATATAACTTCAAATCCAAGTTAATAGTTATTTCTAATGGCATTAGTGACTATTATTTACAGAGTAATCAACGAACAACAACGACTGATCCCTTTACAATCCTTTCAATCGTCGTTTTTCAAATGAAAAAGATCAAAAGACCCTAATTAAAGCTATCGGACGTAGTAAATACAAAGATAGAATCAAATTAATTTTAGCTGGGAAAGGCCCCTTAAAGAATGAATATATCTCCCTTTGCCAAAGACTAAAGCTTAATGCTCAGCTTGGCTTTTATTCTAGAAATGACTTAAAACAGATCATGGATCAATCCAATATTGTTGTTCATTGTGCTAACGTGGAAGTTGAAGGGATGGCTTGCATGGAAGCTTTTGCGACTGGTTGTGTACCCATAATTGCCCAAAGTCCTCTCTCTTCTACCAGTTCATATGCTTTAAGTCCTAACAATCTTTTTCCAGCTGGTAGCAGCGAAATTTTAGCTCAAAGAATTGATTATTGGATTAATCATCCTAAAGATTTAAAAATGATGAGTGCAAATTACCAAAATTATGCTAAATCTCTTACAGTTCAATTTTCTGCCAAAAAGCTCCTAACAATGATGAAAAACGCTCAAAAAAATTATCTTTCAAACTAATATTCAAACATAAAAATATGTGTTATTCTTATGTTAAATCTTTCACAAAAAGGAGGAAACTTTTTTAATGTCCATCAAGAAGTTAGAAAAATAGCAGCGATCATGCAATGGTAGCTGAAGAAGTTAAAATTTTGACCAACTTACTTAACGAAAGTACACGTCAATTAAGTGGGGATGTGATTTTTAATAAAATTCAAGATTTAATTAAGATCTCTGCCCAAAAAGACTATGATGCTCTTGAAAAGCAAATTGCTAGTCTTACTAATCAAGAAATGATTGTCGTTGCACGTTATTTTGCAACTTTACCTTTATTAGTTAATATTTCTGAAGATGTAGAGTTAGCTAGTGAAGTTAACTTACTCAATAATACGGATCAAGACTATCTTGGTAAACTTGAAGATACGATTGACTTAGTTTCTCAAAAAGAAAATGCCAGTGAAATTCTTAAGCATGTTAATGTAGTTCCAGTTTTAACTGCTCACCCTACTCAAGTTCAAGAAAAACTGTCCTTGAACTAACTGACCAAATCCATGGTTTATTACGTAGTTATCGTGAAGTTAAAAACGGAACTATTAACCAAGCTGAATGGACTGAAAAACTCCGCGCTTACATTGAGATTTTAATGCAAACCGATATTATTCGTAGCCACAAACTACAGGTTTCTAATGAAATTACAAACGTTTTAGCATACTATCCTAAGGCTTTGATTCCAGCTATCACTAAATTTACAGCTCGCTATCAAGAATTAGCTAAAAAACATAATTTAAATCTATCTGGTGCCACCCCAATTACCATGGGAATGTGGATCGGAGGCGATCGTGATGGAAATCCATATGTTACTGCCGAAACATTAAAGTTGAGTGCCACTTTGCAAAGCCAAGTAATCTTTGAATACTATATTAAACAGCTAAACAAGCTCTACCGCACGATTTCAATGTCTACTTCTTATATGAAGCCTTCATCCGCTGTTGAAAAATTATCAGATCTCTCAAATGATGATTCACCATTTAGAACGAATGAACCATATCGTCGTGCTTTCTACTATATTGAGAGCCGTTTACTTCATACTGAATATACTCTTTTAGGCACAGCTGATAAAAATAGTTTTGTTAAAAAACGCGATTTGGAAAACTTAGACAAAATTCCTGTTTACAAGAATCCACAAGATTTTAAAGCTGATTTAATTACAATTAAAGAATCGCTCGAAGAAGATCATGACCAAGCTGTAGTTAGAAGTTTCTTTACTGAGCTATTAGAAGCAATTGATATCTTTGGTTTCCATTTGGCAACAATTGATATGCGTCAAGATTCTAGTGTAAACGAAGCTTGTGTTGCTGAATTACTCAAGAGTGCCGGAATTTGTGATGATTATAGTGACTTACCAGAAAAAGATAAGGTTAAAGTTTTACTTAATGAGTTAAACAATGATCCACGTAATCTTCACGCTAACAACAAGCCAAAATCTGAACTGCTCCAAAAGGAATTAAATATCTACAAGACTGCTCGTCAACTCAAGGATTGTATTGGTGAAGATGTAATTAAACAACACATTATTTCTCATACTGAAAGTGTCTCTGATCTTCTTGAACAAGCAATCATGCTTAAAGAATATGATCTTTTAAATAATCAAGGAGCTCGCATTCAAGTTGTGCCATTATTTGAAACAGTTGAAGACTTAGAAAACTCTCGTGAAATTATGAAAGAATTTCTAAATCTTGACATTGTTAAAAAGTGGCTTGCTTCTCAAAATAATTACCAAGAAATTATGCTGGGCTACTCTGACTCAAATAAAGATGGTGGCTACTTAGCTTCTTGCTGGAATCTTTATAAGGCTCAGAAAGACTTAACTGCAATGGGCAAGAAATTGGGTGTTAATATTACCTTCATGCACGGCCGTGGGGGAACTGTTGGACGTGGTGGTGGTCCTTCTTATGAAGCCATTACTGCTCAACCTTTTGGCTCAATTAATGACCGTATTCGAATGACTGAACAAGGTGAAATCATTCAAAACAAGTATGGTAATCAAGATACTGCTTACTACAATTTGGAAATGCTGGCCTCAGCTACTATCGACCGTATTGTTTCTAAACAAATTGTAAGTGAAGATGATATTGGTGGATTCCGTTCCTCAATGGATGAAATTGTTTTAGACAGTAATAAAGTTTACCGTAAGCTTGTTTTTGAAAACACCAGCTTTTCTTGACTACTTCTTGCAAGCTACACCAATTAAGCAAATTTCCAACTTAAATATTGGTTCTCGTCCAGCAGCAAGAAAGAAGATTACTGATTTTTCAGGCTTAAGAGCTATTCCTTGGGTATTCTCATGGTCACAAAGTCGAATTATGTTCCCTGGCTGGTATGGTGTTGGTTCTGCCTTCAAGCACTTCATTGATGCCAATCCTAATAACCTCCACACCTTACAAAAGATGTATCAAGGTTGGCCTTTCTTCCACTCCCTTCTCTCCAATGTTGATATGGTTCTTTCCAAATCTAACATGGATATTGCCAAACAATATGCGGACCTATGTGAAGATGAAGATACTAAAAAAGTCTTTGATACTATCTATCAAGAATGGAAACTTACTAAAGAAGTAATCCTTCAAATTGAAGGTAACAAAGAATTACTTGCAGATAACCCAAGTTTAAAGATGAGCTTAAATTACCGGATGCCATACTTCAATATTCTTAACTACATTCAAATTGAAATGATTAAACGAGACCGCGTCGATGAGATTGCCGGCGTTTATGAAAGTATTTTACCGATTACCATTAATGGGGTAACCTCTGGCTTACGTAATTCGGGATAGTTTTAATTTTTAAGGACAAAATATGAAAAAGGCACTATTAATTATTGACTACACTAATGACTTCATTGCAGACAATGGTTCTCTTACCTGTGGAAAGCCAGCTCAAGCTTTAGAAGATTATTTAATCGAATTAGCAAATAAATTTTATGATAATGGAGACTATGTAATTTTTCCAACTGATGGACATACCGGTGATACATTTAGTCCGGAATATAAGCTCTTCCCACCACATAATATTGTTGGTACACCAGGACAAGAGTTATACGGTAAGTTAAAAGATTGGTATGAAGCTCACAAGTCTAGTGACCGAGTATATAAATTTAACAAAAATCGCTATTCTTCTTTCCAAAATACTAATCTTGATAACTACTTACGCGAACGTAAAATTAACGACCTATGGTTAACGGGAGTATGTACAGACATTTGTGTTCTTCATACGGCTATGACTGCCTATAATTTAAACTATAATTTAACTATTCCAAGTAAAGGTGTTACTACCTTTACTGAACATGGTCAAGAATGGGCCTTAGATCATTTTAAAAATGCCTTAGGCGCAAAAGTAATAGAATAAATAGAGCAAAAAAACTGTATCATCTGATTTTTCAGAATGATACAGTTTTTTTTACTTTAATTTGATTAACTCAATACTATCAATACCATCGATTTCTTTAACATTAACTGCTACTTGTTCGCTCAAGGCTGTTGGAATGTTCTTTCCGACAAAATCTGCCTTAATTGGTAACTCTCGATGTCCTCGGTCCACCAAAAACTGCAACTGCAATTGACTTTGGACGTCCAGTTGCAATCAAAGCATCCATCGCAGCCCGAATAGTTCTTCCGGTATAAAGGACATCGTCTACTAATACAACATGTTTATTAGTAATATTTAAATTTTTGGGTTCTAAATTTGAAATCTTTTCTTGATTAATATCAACTCTACGATCATCTCGATAAGAGGTTATATCTAGTTCGCCTACTGGAATAATCTTCTTTTCAATTTCTTCAAGTCGATCCCCAATTCTACGTGCCAGATAGACCCCACGAGTTTTGATTCCAACTAAAACCAGCTCATCTACGCCCTTATACCTTTCAATAATTTCATATGTAATCCTCACAATAGCTCGCTGCATTGCAGGCTTATCCCAAATTTCTTTTACCATTGTATCTTTTCCTCAATCAGGGATTATTTCTACTATTTTAAAGCGTCTGTTGCAAATGATCTATTTTCAAGAGATGTTAAAAGTGCGTCAGCTGTGTCCAGTGCTGTCAATAATGGGACATTCTGTTGTATAGCCATTTGTCTAATAATGAAGCCGTCAGAATTCTTTTCAATATCATGCCCCATCGTATTAATCACTAAGTCAATTCTTCCCTCTCTTAATTCATTTAAGATATTGTCATCTGCATTTTCGTTTTCATGAACTTTAGTTACAAGATCAACATGTAACCCATTATTCTTTAAGAAGTCTGCTGTACCCTTAGTAGCAAAAAATTCGATAACCAATTCTTGCAAATCTCTTTGCAATTGGAAGAATCTTTTCTTTATCCTTGTCTTCAATTGTTAACAAAACATTTCCATTTTCAGGTAACTGCATTTTAGCTCCGGCAAAAGCTTTATAAAGAGCTTTCGCAAAAGTATGGTCGCTTCCCATTACTTCACCTGTTGATTTCATTTCTGGTCCAAGATATGAGTCTACATCAGCTAACTTGCTAAAACTAAAGACTGGAGCCTTAACACTAATCATTTCTGGTTCAGGTGCAAGACCATCACTATAGCCCTGCTGAGCTAGACTTTCGCCCATAATTACCCGAGTTGCAACTTGTGCCATTTCAATTCCAGTTATCTTACTTAAAAATGGAACTGTTCTACTTGCGCGAGGATTTACTTCAATTACATAAACTTCACCATTTCTCACAATAAATTGAATGTTCATAATTCCCACACAATTCAAAGTAAGAGCAAGCTTACGCGTAACATCCATAATCTTATCTTTAACTTCATCCGTAAAGTTCTGTGGTGGGTAAACCGCCATTGAATCTCCAGAGTGAACACCAGCATGTTCAATGTGTTCCATAATTCCGGGTAGTAAAACATCCTGTCCATCACAAATTGCATCGACATCACACTCACGACCGTCTAAATAGTCATCTACTAAAATTGGATGATCAGCTGCAATATCTACGTGATCATGTAAGTATTCTTCAAGCTCACCCTTGTTGTAAACAATTTCCATTGCTTTTCCGCCAAGTACATAACTTGGACGGACCAAGACCGGATATCCTAACTCTTCAGCTGCTTTAATAACTCCTTCATGTGTTGTTGCAGTTAAGCCCTTTGGTTGATTTAATTTAAGTTTCTTAATTATCTGATCGAATAGTTCACGATCCTCTGCACGGTTAAGATCTTTAACACTAGTTCCCAAGATTTTAATTCCATGATCTTGTAAGCCAGCAGCTAAATTAATTGAAGTTTGTCCTCCAAACTGAACAATTACACCTTCGGGCTTTTCCAAATCACAAACATTCAATACATCTTCTAAGGTTAAGGGTTCAAAATACAATTTATCAGAAATTGAAAAGTCAGTTGAAACAGTTTCTGGGTTTGAATTAATAACAATTGCTTCATAGCCCATCTTTTGAAGTGCTTTTACGCAGTGAACAGTTGCATAATCAAACTCGACCCCCTGTCCGATTCTAATTGGACCAGAACCAATAACAATTACTGATTTTTTACCAGACTTATGTGATTCATTTTCACCATCATAAGTTGAGTAAAAGTACGGTGTCTTTGATTCAAACTCTGCTGCGCAAGTATCAACCATCTTGTAGACTGGAATGATCCCATTATTTTTGCGCAAATCTCTAATCTGATCAATACTCTCATTCCATAAAGTAGCAATGGTTGCATCACTAAAACCATATTTCTTAGCTAAACGTAAAGTTTCAAGATTATCCTTATTTGCTTGGATATTTTTCTCCATCTCTACCATGTGACTAACAATATCTAAGAAATAAAAGTTAATTTTGGTTAATTCATGAACATCTTCAAGACTATAACCTCTGCGAAAGGCTTCTGCTAAATAAAAGAGACGGTCATCTTGTGCTTTAACTAGCTTTTGTTCTATCTCTTCATCACTTGCATGATGAGCTGCTTCAGAATAGAGATCTTTTTCGTCAATTTCAAGGGATCTTACCGCCTTTTGCATTGCCTCTTCAGCTGTTCGGCCAATTGCCATTACTTCACCCGTAGCCTTCATTTGGGTACTTAAAGTACGGTCGGCCTTAGAAAACTTATCAAATGGCCAGCGAGGAATTTTGCAGACGACATAATCTAAAGCTGGTTCAAATTCAGCATAAGTTGTTCCAGTTACTGGATTTTTAATTTCATCTAGTGTCATACCAATTGCAATTTTTGCGGCCATTTTTGCAATAGGATAACCTGTTGCCTTTGAAGCCAATGCACTTGATCGTGAAACTCGAGGGTTTACCTCAATAACATCATAGTCAAAGCTGTTAGGATCTAAGGCTAACTGAACATTACAGCCTCCTTCAATCTTAAGAGCTCTAATTAAACGTAAAGAACAATCCCGAAGCATTTGATATTCTTTATCACTTAAGGTTTGACTAGGTGAAAAAACAATCGAATCCCAGTGTGAATTCCAACTGGATCAAAATTTTCCATACAACACACAATCATTGCATTATCATCATGATCACGCATTACTTCGAATTCAATTTCTTTATAGCCGGCAATTGATTTTTCAATTAAACATTCAGTAACAGGTGACAGTTCTAATCCATTCTTGGCAATCTTTGCTAGCTCTTCATGATTATTACAAATACCACCACCAGTTCCGCCCATAGTAAAGGCGGGACGAACGATAATTGGATAGCCAATTCTATCGCCAAACTCTAAAGCTTCTTCAACCGTATTAACAGTTGTTGATGGTGGAACGGGCTCACCCAATTCTTTACATAGCTCTTTAAACTTCTCTCTATCTTCCGCTTGTTCAATTGAAGAAAGTCTTGTTCCTAATAACTCAATATTTAACTCATCTAAAATTCCTGTTTTAGCTAATGAAAGAGCCATATTTAATCCAACTTGACCACCAAGCGTTGGTAAAATTGCATCAGGATATTCTTGTCTAATGATTCTTGAGATTGATTCTACGGTTAGGGGTTCAATATAAACCTTATCTGCAATGGTAGTGTCAGTCATGATTGTAGCTGGGTTTGAATTAACTAATACTACCTCATAGCCCTCTTCGCGAAGAGCTAAGCAAGCCTGAGTTCCTGAATAATCAAATTCTGCAGCTTGGCCAATAATAATTGGACCAGAACCAATTACCATAATCTTATGAATATCTGTTCTCTTAGGCATGACGCTCTTCTTCCTTTCTTTGATCAATCATTGACATAAAATCATCAAACAATGAGTCTTCATCATGAGGTCCTGGGGTTGCATCAGGGTGAAATTGGACTGAAAAGGCAGGATATTTTTTATGACGTAATCCTTCAACTGTGCCATCATTTACTTCAACATGAGTAATCATCAAATTTTCTTTATCAATAGATTTAGGATCTACCGCATAACCATGATTTTGCGAAGTAAAACCAATATTGCCAGTGGCAATTTCTCTTACAGGATGATTAAAGCCGCGGTGTCCAAACTTCATTTTGTAAGTACTAGCCCCATTTGCGAGTGCAAAGACTTGATGGCCCATACAAATTCCAAATAGCGGAACATGTTTTTCAACTTCTTGGACCATTTTTGCAGCCGTAAGCATTTCTTCTGGATTTCCAGGCCCATTTGATAAAAGCACTCCGTCTGGATTAAGATTTAAAATTTCTTCGGCTGTTGCAGTGTAAGGTAAGACAATGCAGTTACAGTCTCTCTCCGCTAATTCTCGTAAAATACTGTGCTTAATACCAAAGTCAACAACAACTATATTTCTTTTTGAGCCAGGTACTGGATAAGAGTTCTTCGTTGAAACACGGCTAATTACACCCTGTGTAATGTTTCTTTGCTTTAATTCTTGAGCAATACTTGCTGCATTTTCTTTTGAATCAGTAATTCTTCCTTTTAGAGTACCGTGAATTCTTAATTTCTTTACTAATTCACGGGTATCAATTCCTTGCAAGCCAGGGATGTTCAAGTGCTTTAAAAATTTTGGTAAGGTTGTTTGCATACGCCAATTGTCTGGGCGTCGCGCTACTTGGTGGCAAATTACACCCTTAATTTGTGGCTCAAGTGATTCATAATCTGCCAAAGTAATTCCATAGTTTCCAATTAACGGATTAGTAAAAACTAAAATCTGATCGGCATAACTTTGGTCGGTAATTGCTTCTTGATAGCCCGTCATCCCTGTTGTAAAAACAACCTCACCGCTACTTTCACAATCAGCTCCAAAGCCTTCGCCTTGATAAATGCTACCATCTTCTAAAATTAAATAGCGTTTCATTTTGTTCCCCTTTGATATACAACTTTACCATCAACAAATGTCATCACTGTCTCGCCATATACTTTCTGACCAGTAAATGGTGTATTTACTCCTTTAGACTTAAAATCTTCTTCTTTAATTTCTTTTTGATGCTCAATATCAAAAATCGCAATATCTGCATTCTCACCAGGTGCAAGAAGACCTGCGCTTTTTATCCCAAATACTGTAGCCGGCTTATCAGTAAGAAGAGATAGTAATTGTTCAAGCGTGAAAACTTTCTCTTCCTTTACAAATTTAGTATAAAGAGTGCTAAATGCTGTCTCACTTCCTGTAATTCCAAAAGCGGCTTCTCGCATACTACCTTGTTTTTCCGCTTTAGCATGGGGAGCATGATCAGTAGCAATTAAATCAATTGTTCCATCTAGCATCCCAACTAAAAGAGCTGCTTGATCTTCTTTACTTCTTAGTGGTGGATTCATTTTAAAGTAAGGATCGTCTTCTGGAATATCGCTATCTGTCAATAAAATATGGTGTGGTGCAACCTCACACGTTACCTTAATTCCTCGTGCTTTTGCTAAACGAACTAATTCTACACCGGTTTTTGTAGAAACATGACAAATATGGTAATGGACTCCTGTTTTTTGTGCTAAAAGGAGATCACGAGCAATTTGCGTAGTCTCAGCAAGTTCTGTAACTGGTGGTAAGTCTAATTTTTCAGCTGCTATTCCTTCATTAACAATTCCTTTATTAAAAAGCGAATCATCTTGGGCATGGGCTGCAATAATTAAGTTGCTTTCTTTCGCCTTTTGCATGGCTAGATACATTGTCTGTGCACTTTGAACCCCATGTCCGTCATTACTTAATGCAAATGCACCTGCTTTCTTAAGTTCGGCATAGTCAGGAATAATATCAGTTGTTTCATCATTAGTGACGGGGCCATACTGGAGAATATGGACTAATCCCTTTTTTTGATTTTCTCTAACCATCTTCTTCATTAATTCAGCTGTATTAGGAACAGGAGTGACATTAGGCATGGCACCAACTGTTGTAAAACCTCCACGTGCTGCCGCTTGGCTACCAGTTTTGATGTCTTCTTTATAAGTTTGACCGGGATCACGATAATGAACATGAACATCCACTAAACCAGGGCTAACTATCATCCCGCTAGCATCAATTGTTTCTTCCCCTTCTAGGTCAGTTCCAATAGCCTTAATTTTTTGACCATCGATTAAAACATCAGCTTTGATTAGGTGGCCGTTTTGATACACAGTTCCATTTTTAATTACAGTAGTCATTACTTGAGTCCTCCTAATTTTCTTCCTCGTAAGACTGCTTCAATCATTGCCATTCTCATAAACACACCATTTTGCATTTGACGAGTAAATATACACTTGTCGCTTTCCACCAAATCTGCACTTAATTCAACATCGTGGTTAATTGGGCCTGGGTGCATAATAATTGCATTCGGCTTTAATGCTTGATAGCGCCCCTTATTAATTCCGTATTTTTCATGATATGCTTTTGCATCAAAATTCTTTTCATTAGGATCATCACTGTGTCTTTCATGTTGAACTCTTAAGAGCATCATCACATCCATCTCGGGAATTAGCTTATCTAGTTCTTCATATTTTCCATACTTATCAAATTCCTTCGAGTACCAATATTCAGGTCCTGAAAAGTAAACTTCAGCTCCTAACCGGTGGAGTAATTCCATATTACTTTTAGCAACTCGTGAATTAGTAATATCGCCAACAATAGCTACTTTTAGACCTTTAAATTGCTTAAAATGTTCATGAATTGTCATCATGTCTAACAAACATTGACTTGGATGTTGTCCACTGCCATCTCCGGCATTAATTATTCCAATATCTAAATGTTGATGATCTTGAGGGCGGATTAAATTTTGATAGTATTCATTTTGTGAGTGACGAATTACTTCAATATTCACTCCCACAGCTTCCATAATCAGGGATGTATCATATAATGTTTCTCCCTTATTAACTGAAGAATGAGCAGGATCAAATGGGATTACGGTTAAACCTAATTTTCTTTCAGCCATTTCAAAACTAGTATGCGTTCTACTTGAATCTTCAAAAAACATATTAGTAATACAGATGGGCTCTGTTAGATTAGGCGTCGCTCCCCCATTTTTAAAATATTCTGCTCGATTAATTAAAGCTTCAACTTCTTCAACACTCAGATTTTCTACACTAACAAAATGTGGTAAACTAACAAGATTTAAATTTTCCATTTTTTATTCTTTCTAAAGCAAAAAGGCCTGAAGCATTTAATTACTCCAGGCCTATTTTTCATATTCTTGTATACGAAAAATATAGCAACCCTTCTGGCCCTCTCTGGAGTCAATTAAATGGTTGACTATTAAATTAATATTTCTCAATTATTTTGATAGAGATTTCAGTTCAACTGAATCCTTACCATCTTTTTCTACCATGTTAACAGCAACTTGTTCGTTAGCTGCAGTTGGGATGTTCTTACCAACAAAGTCAGCTCTAATTGGTAATTCGCGGTGACCACGATCTACCAAAACTGCAACTTTAATTGAACTAGGGCGTCCATCATCCATCAAAGCATCCATTGCTGCTCTAATTGTTCGACCAGTATAAATTACATCGTCAATCAAAATTACTTTCTTCTCGGTAATATCAACATCAATTTGGTTAGAGTTGACTATTGGATCTTGTTTTAATGAAGCATCATGACGATCATCACGATAAAGCGTAATATCTAACTCATCGATTGGCACATCGACATTTTCTAATTTTTGAATTCGGTCATGAATTCTCTTAGCTAAGTAAACTCCTCTTGTCTTGATTCCAATTAAAACAAGATTATCAGTACCCTTATTTTGCTCAATAATTTCATAAGTAATTCGAGTTAATGCACGCTTCATTGCGAGTGCATCCCAAATTTTCTTTGCCATATTTTTCCTCCTGATTTTGCCCATAAAAAAGCTCCTAGTTCTTGAGACTAGGAGCTTATAGTAAATTCATACTTATTTAAGCCTGCCTTGCTAGCCTCACGGGACTAATTTTAAAGGACATTTATTGTTTTAAAATTACTGTACTTCATGATTTTTGTCAAGCCATTTAATTAAAATTGACTTTATTCACCAATTGATTAATATCTGTAATTCCTAGCTTTTCTAATTCCTTTGGTAAGTCATCAGCAATATGCTTTGACGCAAGACTATCCTTAAAATGAGCCGTTCCAACAGCAACTGCATTAGCACCAGCTAAGATAAATTCAATTACATCTTTAGCAGAACTGATTCCACCCATCCCAATAATCGGTAAAGTTGTACTTTCTCGAACTTGGTGAACCATTCTAATAGCAATTGGTTTTACGGCTTCTCCCGAAAGACCACCAATATTGTGACCTAAAACAGGCTTTCTAGTTTCAACATCAATCTCCATTCCCAAAAGAGTATTGATTAAGGATAATCCATCTGCGCCACCATTTTCAGCTGCTTTCGCAATCTGCGTAATATCAGTGACATTAGGGGTTAATTTTACATAAATTGGAATTTTTACGACTGACTTAATTTTTTTAGTCAATTCTTCCACTACATCAGGATGAACGCCAAAGCTCATTCCGCCCTGATTCACATTCGGACAAGAAACATTAATCTCTAAGGCATTTACTAGTCCAGAATCAGATAGCTTCTTAGCTACTTCAAGATATCCTGCTTCATCTTCTCCACCAACGCTAGCCATAATTGGCAAGTCAGGATATTCATTACGCAAAGGAGTTAATTTATCTTTGATCACCGCATCAACGCCGGGATTAGTTAATCCAACTGAATTCAAAACCCCAGTATTCAAAACAGCTATTTTGGGTTGCGGATTACCTGTTGTACTATGAGGAGTAGTCGTCTTTATTACCATTGCTCCCAAATCATTTAAATCAAATTTCTTGGCTGCCGGTACATCCCCAAAACCAAAGGTACCACTTGCTGGCATAATTGGATTTTTTAAATCTAATCCTGGTAATTTTACGTGTGTATTAATCATATTTTCCTCCAAAATGAATGCTCTCTGTCATTCAATTATTTTTCAAGAATTGATTGTACACGCTTTTTTATTTTTTTCAAAGTCAAAAATTTTATTTGTAATTCTTTCTCGAAGATGCTAAACTTCATTTTGATTAAACTTTAAACGGTACAGAGAGACCGCAAGTTAGAATTATTGGCTTAAATTATCTGGGAAAGTCTATACCTAGCGTCTCTCTGCGCTCGGTATAGACTTTTTTTATGGAGGAAAAATGAGTAGACCTGTTATCGTTGCCTTAGATTTAGACAATGAAAAGAAATTAAATGAACTATTACCGAAACTAGGTAAACCTGAAAATGTTTTTATTAAGATCGGGATGGAACTCTTCTTTAACGAAGGCCCTAAAATCGTAAAACAATTATCAGAACAGGGTTATCAAATCTTTTTAGACTTAAAAATGAACGATATTCCTAATACAGTCTATAACGGTGCAAAGGCATTAGCTCGTTTGGGTATTACCTACACCACGGTTCACGCACTTGGTGGCAGTCAAATGATTAAGGCAGCAAAAGATGGGTTAATTGCGGGAACTCCGATTGATAAAAATGTTCCCAAATTACTAGCTGTAACTGAATTAACTTCTATTTCAGACGAAATTCTACATTATGAGCAAAATTGCAATTTATCGATGAATGATCAAGTATTAAGCTTAGCCACAACAGCTAAAAAAGCAGGTGCAGACGGTGTAATTTGTTCTCCACTCGAAGTTAAAAATTTACGTCAAAAAGTTGGAGAAGACTTTTTGTACGTAACTCCTGGAATTAGACCAGCTGGTAATGCTAAAGATGACCAATCACGCGTAGCTACTCCACTTCAAGCAAAAGAATGGGGTTCAACAGCAATTGTTGTTGGTCGGCCAATTACTTTAGCCACTGATCCAGAAGCCGCATATGAAGCAATTAAAAAGGAGTTCAACTAACATGCATAAAGATCAAATTATTAGTCAATTAATCAAAGAAAAAATTATTACTATTTCTCCTGACAAACCTTTCACTTATGCAAGTGGAATGCTTTCACCAATCTATACCGATCTTCGGCTAACTGTTTCTTACCCAGACCTGCGTGATATGATTGCTAGTGATCTATCCAACCTAATTGCGGCAGAATTTCCTCAAGCAACTATTATTGGCGGAGTTGCAACTGCTGGTATTCCTCATGCTGCTTTAGTTGCCGAAAAATTACATTTACCAATGATTTATGTTCGTCCAAAACCTAAAGATCACGGTAAAGGCCGTCAAATTGAAGGTCGTTTTTCAGAAAATGATCAAATTGTCTTAATTGACGATCTAATTACCACTGGTGGATCAGTTTTAAACGCAGTTAAAGCTACTGAAAAAGATGGCGGAAAAGTAGCTGGGGTTGCTTCAATCTTCACTTATTATTTGCCAGATGCAAAAGAAAACTTTAAAGAGGCAAATGTAAAATATACTCCCCTTCTTTCTTATCCTGAATTACTTAAAAAAGAAAATGAATCCGGTCATATTACCAGTGACCAATATGATATTTTAAAAACCTGGCATGAAGATCCATGGGCTTGGGGTAAAAAATTTAACAGTTAAATCTAAATAAGATTATCATCATATAGTTAATTTAAAAAGAGACTGATTTTTTATTTTCAGTCTCTTTATTTATTTCCAGCTATTTTATTAATAAAATTTTCTTTAATTTCAAACTGGCTACAAATATTTATCAATACTGCAAGTTACTTAATCGCCTTATTTACCATGTGGTAGACTTAAGGAGAGTAAGTGATTTTCTTTTTTATTAGCAATTCGTTAATAAAAAATACAACATTTATCTATATAATGAAATTACAATTGGCAGAAAGGATGGATGAAATATGGATACAAATAATATTTTGTCTTACATAAAATGGCGTGGCGATATTTCCCTTTCTGTACGACCCTTTGACGAAGTTGATGCATTAGTAATTGCCACGTTTTCTTATATTCATCTTGATGGAATTGTCCCTGATTCTAATAAAGAAATTTCAATAAAAGAAACCGCTAAGAAATATTTTAATTCTTCAAATCAACATCTCGACCATTATAAGTATCAAGATCTACTAAAATTAATGGCGAATTCTGTTCGTTTTGGGGATGCAAAATTATCTTACTTTGTGGATGTTCTTACTGATCGGATACAATTTTCTGCAATCAAAATTAGTCTTGATAATGATACTAATTTTATTTCATTTCGAGGAACAGATGATAGCTTAGTTGGCTGGAAAGAAGATTTTGAAATTAGTTTTAGAACAACCGGTGCACAAAAATATGCTCTGAAGTATCTGACAAATATTTTAAAGACTACTAAACAAGTCTACAGTTTAGCTGGCCACTCCAAAGGTGGTAATCTTGCTGAATACGCAGCAGTTAACCTACCTGATGACTTAAAAAATCAGATCAAGACTATTTACACTTTTGATAGTCCGGGGCTTAGTACTCAAGTTGATGGGGTAACTGATAAACTAAAACGTTATGTGCCTGAATTTAGTATCATTGGCCGGCTTTTTGAGCCAGAAAACATTACCCCAACAATTTTAGTTAGTGATCGGCCAAAACTAGCTCAACATGATCCAATGAGCTGGGAAGTATCGGGTTCTCACTTTATTACTAGAGCTCATCGCAATCCAACTTCTAAAATATATAATCAAATCATAAATCAATGGATTGGTGAAGCAAATCTTCAAGAACGTGAAGCCCTAACAAATGATCTATTTAATGCTTTTGCAGCTAGTGGAGCAACCAAAATTACAGAACTTAATAAAAATGGTTTTGGTGGTTTTGGCGCTATTCTTTTCTCTCTTACTAATTCGTCTAGAAGAACGCGATTTGTTCTCGGAAGTTTATGGGAAACTATCTGGCATAGCATTAAAGCTACTCATCTAGAAAAATTATTTATAAATCCCAATTCAATTATTGGATGGGTGTTAATTATTCTTGGTATTGTAGACCTGATGATTCCTGATTATGCCTATCGGGCATTTGGAGGAATAGTTGGTGTCTTTTGTATTGGATGGAGTGGTTATCATATTGTTACAGCTGCTAACTCCCATTTAGTGCCTAAGTCAAAGCAATTCTTTATTATTACTTATCTCATTGTTTTTGGCTTAGCTGTTGCAATTATTTCTAATAACCGTTTATTGGCTTTCTTAGCTCACTATGTTCTAGGGATCTTCTTGATCGGTTTTGCATATGTCAGATTACGGAATGTAATTGTTAAAAATAAGAAAAATGGAATTTTCAAAAATATCATTGATGTGGTTGAAAGTTTAATTGCTTTTGCTGCTGGCATTATTGTAATTGTCAATCCTAATTACTTCAGTCGTCAAGCAGTCATTATTTTGGGAATTTTACTGATCATTTATGGTCTCTTCCAACTAATAAGGGAACTATTTAAACAAAGAAAATCAAGAATTCCGCCTAAACATCGTTAACAAATTAAATAAGGCTTTTGGAACTTAATCCAAAAGCCTTATTATTTGCTTATAAAATTTTTTCAATTGCCTCTGCTACACCATCGTGGTCACAATCGCTTGTTACTCTTTGAGCTGCTTCTTTCACAGCAGGCACTGCATTACCCATTGCTACTCCAACACCTGCAAGTTTAATCATGCTTAGATCATTTTCTTCGTCTCCAATAGCCATTAAATTCTCGCTACTTAAATTCAATTTGTGACAAAGAAATTTTAAAGCATTTCCTTTAGAAACACCTTTAGGATTGGCTTCATAATAAAACGGTGCTGTTTTAGTAAAAGTAATTTCATCATCCAGATGGGCAAAAGGTCTATGATCAGCAATTTTTTGATCTAACAAATCTTTCTCATCTACATACATGCACTTAATAATTGGAATATCCTTCATTTCAGCTGGTGTACGGTACGAAATACCTAAATTAACTAAGTTCGCCTCATATAAAGTGTAGTCGCCAATATCTCGATCTGCGGTATAAATTCTATCTGGTGCTGATGCATGGAAGTGTAAACCTAATTTTAAGGAAATTGTCTCTAAATCTAGATAATTGTCATAGGTTAATTTTTTCTCAAATAAGACATTTCCCGCAGTTGTTTCTACTACTCCGCCTCCAAAACAAACGACGTATTGATCTTCTTGATCATTTAAACCTAACTCAGTCAGAATCTTTTCTACTCCGCTCAATGGTCGACCTGTAGCAATAACAATTTTTATCCCTGCACTTTTTGCTTTTAAAATTGCATTTCTTACTTTTGGAGTCAGTTCTTTTTTAGAATTTAATAATGTACCATCAACATCAATTGCGATTATTTTTATATTTTTCATCTTATAATTTGCCTCAATATTGCTAATCCTACAACTCCTAATCCAATGCATCCCACAACGCTTAATTGCAAACGCCAAGTAATTGTTAAGTAGGCAATAAATTCACGTACAAAGGCATTTAAGGTAAAGTACCACTTTGTTTTTGCACCATAGCCAATACACTGTAGACCTAATCTTTTTGCTAAAACTAGGGCACGATATACATGGTAAGAATTAGTTACAATGGCAAAACGAGAATCTGGCTTCATCAATCTATGTGAAAAAAATCAAATTTTCTCTGGTTGTCTTTGACTTATCTTCAACAATAATATCTTTCTTCGGAACACCTTTTTCTTCGGCATATTTTGCCATTGCCACTGCTTCAGAAATTTCTTCACCGGGTCCCTGGCCACCAGACATAATGATTTTTGAGCCAGGATTACGACGATATACTTCTATTCCACGATTGATTCTTGCAGCAAGAAGCGGTGTTACCCTTTTTCCCATTAAACCTGCTCCAAGTACAACCACGTAGTCCAACTTCTTAGTCTTAATATTCACTAGATTAATCCAAGAAGTTAAAGTATACATCATCATAATAAAAATTAGATAAATTATTACGAGGTTAATAAACAAATATATGTAAGTTCCAAAATTATTATGGGTTAATTTTCCGACTAATGGAAAGAGAAATAAGTAAGCAATAATTCCGATGCCCATTGCTAACGATAAGAAATTAGTCCAGCGATTACCTTCGCGAATTAAAATCTTAATCCCATCGTAAATAAACATAATAATCAAAGTCGCAATAAAGGCCACAACGGAAAACATTATTGCCAGTAAAATTAGCACAAAAATAAGCAAAATAACTTGATGAGTAATAGGAAAAACTTCAGCAGCAATTAGTAAGCTAACTGCCGTAAATAGACCAAAAGTAATTATTGTCCATACTAAAGTCATCCCTGACCATAAGCTTCGCCTCTCATGAGTTAAAACCCAGAGAAATGTTCCTAATGCCAGTAAAAATAAAACTAATACAATTGAAAATGATAAGACCACTTATCATTTCACCACCTTATTCTAGTGTAAGTAGCTGTACTTACTTTTTTCTTAATTATACAAAAATAATTGTCTTCATGTTTTTGATTCAGTATAATTAAGAAAATATTTTTAGGAGGACAAAGAAATGGCAGAACAAATTTTAGTAACAACTACTGAAAATATTCCGGGCAGAAAATATGAAATTATCGGTGAAGTTTTTGGTGTTACAACTCAATCCAAAAATGCAATTCGAGATTTTGGTGCTGGCTTAAAAAGTATTGTCGGTGGTGAAATTAAGGCTTATACGTCAATGTTAACTGAATCAAGAGATCAATCAATTGCTCGTCTTCGTCAAAATGCCTCCGAAATGGGTGCTAATGCCGTAGTTATGATGCGTTTTGATTCAGGCTCAATTGCTGGCGATATGCAATCTGTCGTTGCTTACGGAACCGCTGTTAAATTTATTGATTAATCTAAAAAAACTGGCTTCTCAGCCAGTTTTTTATTTTCTTAAACCTTTTGGATAGAAGTTCTTTAAAATTTGATCATTTCCAATTTTTTCCAAAACTGAAAATATGGTCTTGATAAGCAACCAAAACAAAGCCGCGCAAATTGCTATCTACCTTAATCGTCTCTCCATGTATATAGCGCTCATAATCTACCTTATCTTCAAAATTAATAAGTTGTTTTTGTTCTTTTTGTCCTAATACCTCAGCTAGTTGATGACTCGGCTCAAAGCGCTTTTTCTTAAGTAACCCTAATTCAACACCATTATTTAGAACATGTAGTTCAGTTAGCATGTCTGGGTCAAGAGCTGGTACAAAGACGTGACCATTACTTTGCAAAACCTCATTTTGCCAATTTTCTAAACTAGATGGTAGAGCAAAATTATCTAATACTTTTGCAACCACACTAATCTCATCTTTATTTAAACGTGTAATTGTGCTCTTTTTCTGGCGTTTGTTCTTTCTCTTTTTAGCCTTAGTTGAAATCTCTTGATTCTCTTCAATATTTTTCAGATGAGCAACAAACTGTCCTTCACCCACTCCATTTTGAAACCAGAGTCTAACCGTTTCCTTTAATTCTGGCATGTTAGACTTTGACCAATCTGGTCTACCAGCCGACATTCCGGAATAGAGCTTAAGAGGTTCGATTTCTAACGGATAATTCTCAACTAGCCACGCTACTATTTCTTCATCTTCTTCTGGAGAATATGTACAAGTAGAATAGACGATCTCTCCGCCCGGCTTTAACATCTTCATTGCTTCACTCAGAATTTCTTTTTGTCTAGTTTGGCATGTTAATACATAGTCAGGAGACCAATATTGTGTCGCAGCAGGATCTTTTCTAAACATCCCTTCTCCAGAACACGGTGCATCAACTAAAATTTTATCAAAAAAGTGAGGTAATTTTTTTGATAAGCGATCGGGGCTTTCGTTAATGACTACAACATTTGTAGCTCCCCATCTTTCTAGATTTTCTCTTAAATCTTTTGCTCTACTTTTTGAAATTTCATTAGCTACTAAGAGCCCCGTATTATCTAGCAAACTCGCTAATGCAGTGGATTTTCCCCCTGGAGCAGCACATAAATCAAGTACCTTATCGCCAGGTTTTACATTAAGAGAAACTGCTGGATACATGGCCGATGGATCTTGGGAGTAAACATAGCCGCCTGTCCACTCACTATCACGTCCTGAAATTTCTCCATAATATCCATCTTTAGTAAATTCAATTGGTTCTTTAAGACTATATTGAACATCTTGATAATTATTCTTTAGTGGGTTTAAGCGAAATCCCTTTTTACTTGGACTATTAATTGCAGTAAAAAATTTACTACTTTCTTCTTCTCCCAATAAGTTCTTATATTTCTCAACAAATTCAATTGGCAATGACATTATTTTTCCTTCTTAATTTTTATTAAAAGCAGCATTAATACATAAGTAATAATCTGCATTGCAAAAACGATTAAAAATAGGACATATAACTGACTGTGATTAGAGTAAAAACTCCACGTTTGTAAACCCAAACTAGTCAAAATAACAATTATTCCATTGGCTAAAAAGAAACGTAAACCAGAATCAGCCAATAAGTGCGCCCAGATTTTACTAGAAACATATTTTAAGTTTACCGGATTTTCAGCTAGGACTGCTGCAATTGCTGCAACTATCAGTGCAATTACAACACAGAAAATTGCACCGATTAATTTTTTAGTTGGACTGATCCCATGCTGCCTATTGTAGGTTTTACTAAAGTCCTTAATCTGCATACTTCCCCGGAGATAATGTTGTAAGGCATTCGCCTCGTTTTTATTCAACCCATCTACTACTACCTTATAGTTGGTAATTGATTCTTTTGCAGTTGGTTGGTTAATTCCAGTTGAAAGATAATAAACAGCCTGTCCATTTTGACTCTCATTGTTTTTCTTTAATTCACCAATAATTGTGACGTAATCATTATTTTCTTTTAGATAGTGATTATTCTGTAAGGTTACAACTCGATCTTTAGTATCGGATGAGATAACTGCAAAAGGAATTGTCCCATCAAAGTCATTTTTACTAAAGTACCTAGAACTTCCTTTAGCAAGCGGTTGACTTTTCAAATTATAGTTAGCCCAAATTAAAACGCGGTCTGGGATATAGTCCGATTCAAAGTGAATCTGCACCTTATCATGAGAGAAATTTTTATTAACATAAGTTAGGAACTGTTTAATATTGTGTTTTTTCTTAGGATTAAAAACATAATATGTGCTTGATAAACCGTTATTACTTAAAATTTGATCAGCTCTCTGAGACTGCTGCCGTGACAAAATTAAGCCCAGTCCTAAGAAAGCTAAAAAAGAAATTATTAAAAGAATAAGTCGTTTTATTTTCATTATTTTATCTCAAACACCTTTTCATTAATGAAATCAAAGCTTCGAAAACTCCGATTAACCTTTTTATTAGTCGTAGTTTTTGCCTCTTGCCAAAAAGTAGTAGAATTGGTTGCTCCAAATTTTT
>PDYJ01003124.1_pt1 | contig 21903 bp, 15 predicted proteins | sample 1430841 | NCBI WGS metagenome assembly PDYJ01 (sample SAMN07237672, study PRJNA390542) | Gut metagenome, whole genome shotgun sequencing project. | isolation source: fecal pellets | host: Mus musculus | place: USA: New York, NY | collected 2016-10 | reverse complement strand
TAATAAGTTCACTATAATCCGAAAACTTATTTGGTTCATATATGATATAAATGTACTGATAATCTTTGAGTTCTACAACAGTTATCCCCATATCATAATCCACCTTTTTACCATTTTTTTAGGCAAATTGAAAGAATATGATGGTATGGTATTAATTGTATCACCAGAACTTGGATTGGCATAGGCATATCCTAATACTTTTATGAGAGAGTAATCATCTCCCCCATTCGTGTTGGGGGAGATAATTGCTTTACAAGAAATCAGGGTGCATACACCAATTAACATAATTGCTAATTTAATAGCTATTTTGTCTTTGGTTTCCATTTATGAATCTTATCTACAGCTCTCTCAAATGATGAGAATTTGTAATTGTCAGAGTTCAATGCCCCAGTCCTGTTATAGAATCGTATTCGTTTTTCAACGGTTACATTTGGTGAACCACCAATTGTATTATGATTATTAGGAAGCTGAACCATCTTATAACCTAATACTACATTAGGACTATCTCCAACAGTATTATCTATGTCAGTTTGAGAGGGTAAATTATTGTATAATAACTTGCTATCACCTTCATGGAAGATTAACTGCGGGTGAGAATGCACATCATAGGAAACCCTGTCTCCAACGTTGACAAGAGCGTCAATTGCATCTTTCCAGTGAGCATCGTTAACAACATCGCCCTCTCCCTCAACAATTGGGGAAATCGTGCCGTTTTTTCCAACCCGGAAACCATGTTCATTGCCGGTTTTCTCGGTTAGATCATATGTTTCTTTCATGGTCTTTACAACTTCTCTTGATGGAACAGCCATACATTTGCCTTCGCTGACTGCGAGTGCAGCTTTATCCTTATCCTTCTTCGTTATAAAAACCATTACCCTGACATCTTTTTGATCATCTATGGTTTGAATATATGCTCCATTTTCGTTAAAATAGTCAGTTAATCCTAATGGGTCAACACGATTTATCGGATTGTTATGACAAAAAGTATAACTGGATATATCGGGCGAAATTTCTTTCCATTGGATCCGTTGACATCCACAGACTGAGACGTGGATCATAGTAACGAGCACCGTAGTAGTACATACCTGTTTCCTCATCGAATTCCTTCGCGTTGAAGAGATAAGGCGTGTTCCATACGTTGTTTCGCTCCTCGATGAAGACCTCTCCGAAGGGACATACTCTATGTGCTGAACCACTTCACCGTCAAGGTTGGTGATGAAGCTGGAGCTGCCGAGGTGGTCGGAATGATAGAAGAACTGCAAGTTCTCGTAGTTGTCGGGGTCTTTGAACGACCGCGAAACCGCGCGGGTCTGAGACTTCCGTGCCTCTGCCACCGCCGCCTCCATAGAGCCGTCGTTGCAGCAGAACCCTTCACCATCGGCATAGTTGTCATTGTCAGTACCGTTGTAGGGAACATCGAAGAACTTGTAGTTGTCCTTGATTACCTGTTGCTGGCTGCATACTTCGACTTGTAATCAACCGAAAGACCGTCAGTGTTAGCTCCGGCATACTCTATACGACGCGGGTCTGAGCCGTAGGAGGCGAAATCGCCGACCTTCGACACGATGCGTTGGCTACCGGCGTAGATATGCTTGGTGTAGCGACCTCCCTGATTTGCCACGAGATACGGGCTTACATAGAGGGAGAATTTAGCGGTGTTGGTCGAGCCACCGGAAAATACACCGTTGACATATACCTGATCGCTTTCTCCGGAAGTCTTGACAGTGCGCTCTCCGTCGGCATCGTACCAAGTAGTTGGACACGAAGCCGTTGTCGTCAACTGCAAGCAGACGATTCTCTTCATCCCAGATGAGCTTGCGCTCTCCGACACTGTTGTCCCTATGTCCGTCAGTCATAACCCGGTTGGTGTTTACATAGACAAGATTTCCGTTCTTGTCGTAGGTGTAAACGTGGCCGTTCTCGACATTGTTGTCGCTGGGAGTCTCCTCAGTACGGTAATTAACATCCTTTACACTTTCGAGCTGGAATTTCTTCCCTTCTTCCGAGCCGTAGGTATAAGTGAGGTCATAACCGACATTGAGAGTGCCGTTGAACTGCACGTTGTCCTGTGTCAGATGCTGGCTCTTTGACTTGATGCGGTGCATATTGTCATAGCCCATAGCGAGGGTGTAGGTTGCGGACTTGTTGTCTGCTCCCATGTATGTACCCGTCGCAGTGGCGAGACGATACAGACCGTCATAAGTGTAGGTGTGCGACATCTGGCCGCCGGCATTGCCGTTGGCTGGGAGCGATGCGTTGTTGGCTACCGAAAGGACATTGCTGACCGCATCAAACGTATAGGCGTTGTCCTTAATGGATGTGCCTCCGCTATTGACCGCAAGATTGCTAAGGCGGCGACGGTTGTCGTAGGTGTAGAATGTCTCCGCACCGTTGCAATACTTCAGATAGCTGCGCTGCTCGAACTTGTCGTAGCCTAACTTGGTGATGTAGTCGTAACCGTAGGATTTCTCACCGCGTACCTTTTCAAGAAGACCTCCGAGGTTGTAGGAGTAAGTAACCTTCTCCTCGTCGGATATATCATTTCGATGAGTCGGTTGTGGCTGTCATAACTCCACTGGGTTACATAGGTTGCAATCGCCTGATTGGCACGATGAGAGTGCGGCGTGTCTTGGTGACCTCGCCCATCTTGCCGTAGAAGTATTCTATCGCGCCTGTACCATCCTCGCGCATCATCAGACGACCGATGCGGTTGTAGGAGGCGTTGCGGCCGCCATAGTAATACTTGACATTGTTTTCGGGGTGGTCGGGATAGCTGATACCTGTCAGACGGTGGTAGTCGTAGGTGTAGGTTATCATCTTTCCTTCCTCCGCCATGTTCGCTGTCTGCTTGTCAGGACATTGCCAAGCGGGTCATAGGTGAACGACGTGATACCGCTTGCCGGGTGGTTGACCTCCGTGCGGCGGTCGCCCATGTCGTAAACCGACGTGGTGACATTATCATCAGCGTCAGTAACCTTGACGAGACGCTGGATGCCGTCATATTCAAACGTTGTTACAATATCACCGTCAGGACCGCTGAGCTGAACGGACTTGACCGTTTTGCCGCTACCGTTGGTATGTGTTGCCTGCTTGTTGCCGAGCGCGTCGGTAACTGTCGTTACAAGAGCATTGGAACTATTGTCAAGAGAATATTCGGTAGTTGTCTCCGAATCATCGGGAAGTTTCACGCTCAACGCACGGTCGAGAACGTCATAAACAGTCCTTGTGGGGCTGACATTATCAAACGTGGTGCTGAACGATGTCTTGCCGCCCATACCCTCGGTTGTCGGGTAGTAAGCCTCAGCGACACGACGAAAGCGTCATAGACATTGCGTCCGCTGACAATCATGACATTCTGGTCTGATGCGCCCGAACCCTTGGATGCTGTCGTGACAACGCCGTCTTTCTTCACCTGTACCGGTCTGCCGAAACCGTCAACGAATGTAACTGTTTCAAGGTCGTCTCTAGGGTGTTGGATGTCGAAATGCTTGGTGACAGCGTATGCCGGAGCGGATATGCCGGACTCGCCGAACTCTGCCTTGGGCTTGTACTCAAACGCGATGATGTAGTCAACGCCTGTCGCCAGCTCGTTGGGTCCGCGAACCTTGGTTACACGACCCATGTTGTCAATTTCAGTCTCGTAGTAGAAATTGTTGAGGTCGCGACGTTCAAGGGCGATGCCATAGCGGTAATCGAAATTACCGGCCTCACTGCGGTAGCCCCATGCGTCGTCTATGCGCTCGACATACATATTCATCTCAGGCTCGTAGCGATACTTGTACCACATACGCTGACCAGTTCCGTTTGCCGGGAGGGTCTTCTGGGTGATGTTGCCGTAGCGGTCATACTTATAGTCGGTGACTGCAACGCCCGAACCGAGCTGCTGCAACACCTGTGTCAGATGATTGGGATACTTGGTGTCGTAAGTTGCCGACACGTTGTGATACATCGAGCCATCACCGCCCACAACCGTCACATTGGTGGGGAGACCGAAAATGTGCTTGCTGTCGTTGGATGTGTACTGGATGTTGGTTGCGTAGTCATAACCACCTGCACCGTTGCTGCCGAGGTTGCCCTTGTCACTGTAACGGTAGGATTTCAACTCTCCGTGGTAGCCGTTGAGATAATACTCGTTCCATGCCTCAGATACAACCATACCATCGGATGTGCCCTCATACTGCTTGTTGGCAGTGTAGCGGAGGGGAACAAACGCCGATGCACGGTCACTGTAAATGACATTCTTCTGAACGAATGAGTAACTATCCGCATTGGCTGTCACGCTGTAAGCGTCATATTCGTTGACTGTCTCGGTAAACTTGTTACCCGATGCGTCGGTAACGTAGGAGGCCACAAGGTTGCCAGAGGCATAATAGTTGTCAACCGCAAATTCCTGAACGGCCTGACGATATACGCCATCACCGTTCTCGGTGTCGAGGCTCTTTGTAACAATCTTGCCGAAACCGAGGAAGTCACGCTCATGACGGTCACGGAAACCGTCGGAGTATTCAAACGCCGACTTCATCAACGGACCGTCGTCATGGATACCGTCGTCAATGGTAAGAGCCGACATAACCCACTTACCGCCGGGATGCCCGTATGTAGGAGTTGAGTGTGCATAGTCCACCTCAAAGCGACCGCCGATAGAGTTGGTGACCGATTTGAGCATATTGGTACGACCGATAGCCGAGCGGGTAACCTTCAGCTCGTTCTCGCTGTCAGACTCAACTATATCCAGATAGCCGTCACCGTCAACATCCTGCAAGGAATATTTCGTGCGGTTGATGCTATGGCTCAATGAAACACCGGGGTTAACCGATATTTTAATCGGAATAATCTTAGGAGTAATGTTGACCGTGAAGGCTACATTGCTACCTTCAGATGTGGATGCAGACTCATTGAGAGCCTTTGCGCCTTTCCATACAAACGGGGTGTCAAAACCAATACCGGTATTCAAGGCGACCATAATATTATCGCCGGATTTCCAAACCTTGTCAGGCAGTCCGTCAGAGTTTATATCCGTAAGATTATACTCCTCACCGTTTTTGGAGGTTACGAAATTAAATCCTCCGGCAAAACTACTTGAACCGATATTGAAGGATGCCCCAGCCGAGAAAGACTGACCCTTGCCTCCCTGTATGCGGTCAATATCCCAGTCTATCGGCTCTGTAAAGGCATAACCGAGATTGATGCGAACTTTGCCACCTGAGACTATCTTGTCGGGCAGACCGTCACCGTTTACATCGACGAAGCTCTCTGTACTCCAATCCTCATTAGACGGAGGGATACTTGCAGATACAGGAATACCGCCTTTTGCCTTGCTGCTGGATTCCTGATTGGAATTGCTTGCCTTGCCACCTGCAATGTGTCCGACAGTATTGCTGACTGACATTATCGCATCGCTGCTAAGGGCAAATCCCTTTGACTGGTTTTCACTTGAAACAGTGCCTATGCCACCGAGAACCTCTCCGCTTATACCGCCGAGTGTATTGGTGTATTGAACTTTACCTCCGGCTACAATGTCAGGATAACCGTCACCGTTGAGGTCAATCATCATAGACTTGGTTGTAGAGCTGCCCTTGGAATCATTATAGGTGAGCATGACACCTGTCTGGACAACACGGCTGTTGCTTACCATCTCCTGAGAGATTGCAGCCGCACCAGTGCCTTGCAGATGTTCACCGGCAATGCCGGCCACTGCTCCTATATTGTCAAACGGATTCGTAAGGACAACATCCAGTTCGGTCAGACGGGCCGACCCCATGTTTGTGGCAGTGATGAATATCTCCTCGCGCTGACCGCTCCAACGGTCAAGTTTATTCAAATCCGTACTCAACGGCGTAAACGCCATTGTCAATGGGTCAAGAGTGACATTTTCATCTTCAGGCAATGTCAGCAAAGACTCATCAATAGGCCGGGAGTAACGGTTTTCAGATGCGTTATACACAAAACCGCCCCAGCCTCGATATAGATGTCCGAATCCAGACGGGTCATTGGCTGCATACAGGTTGGCATCAACAGTCTGAGGCAAAATCACCGACGGAGATTTAATCTGGACAGCGACATTTGACACGGCATCACCTATAAGACAATCATCCGAGAACAATTCAAACCAAACCTTATCGCTGCCGATGTCTGATTTCAGAATGGAAATAGAGTCATTTGCCACAATTCCACCCATAACGGCGAAGGATTTCTTGCCCAACAGTCTGTCGGTTGTCTTCGCTGTCAATGTGACTTTTCCGTTATAAGACGGATTTGAGAAAGTTATAGCGGGTTTTACATAAAGAATTGTATCCGCCGTAGTTGCTGTATAAGACGGGGCATTTTTTATGTGATTGGCGTACAACGTATAGTCCGGGCAGACAGGGCGGTTCTGCTGTGTCCCGGTTGAATCCGCGTAAGACACGACAGGACTCCACTTGACAGCATCCCAGCGCACATTTGATTCCGAACTTACGACAAACCGGAAGTTTGTCAGACCATCGTTGTTTTGCAACGATACTGAAACATCGTCATTAAAACTTTCATTCCACGGGAATGTACGAGTAAATACCGTTTTCTCGACATAAGCCGGATTGTCATTGCCGTTAACGTCCTTTCGGTCCGTAGAGCCAACAATGGTAAGCGTGACGTCATCCGTGGTTTCAGGCTTTGTGAAATTGCCGGATATGCCGACCGTTGGATTGTTTTTCGCAATACTCAATGAAGTGGCTGCAAAATATAACGCACCCTCTTCCGGCTCATATTTTGTTGTCGAGTATCCATTGGGCATTATTTCTTCAGCCCCGGTATATGTTATGACAGGATGCCATACAACCTCGTCAAACGCACCATTGCCCATTTCCTCTGTACCTGACTGGACTCGGAAATATATGCGGTCTCCCTTGTTGACCGATACAGCCGTAGCCGCAGCATTGTGAGCGGAGGCATCCCCCTTGGCTATGGACTGACTCCATAATTCTGAGCCGCCCTTTTGAATAGCCACACGGACACCATCCGCTTTTTCATACTCATCGGCATCATAGTCTCCGGTCGGAGTAACAAGCGAAACTGTGCCCGAAATATTGACTACGCCCACTCTCGGAGCAACCCATACGCGGACAGCATCTTCCATCGGGGATATGCGCAGCACCTCTGCCTGTTCTTCCGGGTCAATGGCACCGACGGATGTGTCTATGTTGGTGGGGTCATAGATAATCGGGCTGGGTGTATCAGCACTGCTCAATGTGAATGTCGGAACGGCATTACCCTGTGCGTCAAATTCGATATGGTTGAAATAAACCTTGCCATTTGAAACGAGGTCAATCAAACCGTCACCGTTGATGTCAGAGAAATATTCCTTTGTCTTTGTTGTGGTTTTCGATAAATCAACGCCGACAGTGGCAGCTACCGGACCCCAACCTACCTTAACATCGGCACCGCCGGAGTATGTGTTGCTGCTGGACGAAGAAAATCCGGAAATGCCCTTGACTCTAATCGGTTCTCCGTAAGAAATTTCACCGGAATTGGCATCCCTTAACTGAGGGCGATAATACAACGCTCCACCATCACGGTAAACCTTATCGGGAAGACCGTCACCGTTCAAATCCACAAACGTGGACAATCCCTTTGATTTGTCATTTGAATAGTTAAAGCCGCCACCGCCTGTTGTCGTTGTGGTTGTGCTCTGATCGTCGGGGCCGACACCTGCATAGAACGAGCCACCAACCGATGAACTTGTCGTGCCGCCGAGTGCGGAAGGCTTGTCGCTGAACATATCCATCCCCTGCAACGGGTTGATGAAATCGGCATCGAGGCCGTCATTGTGGGTGTTCCATGTCTCTGACTCGGACTTGAAAGGCACATAGCCGTTGCCCGACTGAACGTCATCGTAATAGTCGAACTTCTGGAAAGTGAACTCGTTGCCCTTGTCATCGAACTGGCGCACACTCTCAAGCATATCCTTGTGAAACGCGCCGTCAACATACGAGAACGAATAGCTGCGCAGCTTGCCGCCCATGAAGTCAATCTGCACGTTTTCGAGCAGACGGTTGGAAGATGTCAGGTAGCCGTAACGGGCATTGTTGGCCTTCTGACGTTTTGTCTTGTTGCCGGTGAGGGTGACAACCGTGTGAGGTCCGTCACTCTCGGCATTGCCCGCGCTGACCTTGGAAAGATAGATTGCCTTCGCAACCAATCCGCCGCGCACAGGCTCGTCAACAGCCGTGTATTCATACTCTATCCAGTCGCCGTGGGTCTCGACAACCCGTTTGAGCTTCCACTCTGAAATCACCTCGCGGGTATTGCCGGAGAGGTCGGTAATGGTGCCTTTGAGCACCGCGCCCTCGCCTCCGTAGGTATATACCACGCCCTGCTTGTCGGTAACTTCCCAATAGTAATCGGCCGGGCTGCTGCCCTTGCGGATTATGCGCGAGAAATCGCCGCCCTGACGGGTATAGAACTGACGGTCGGACTTACGGGCAATCTTGTCACCACGGTGGGCGACGCTCATCGCTCCGTTGTCATCCATCGTCGAGAGCATCGAGCCGGAGAGCGAATATGTCTCGGTCTCATTGGTCAGGTCATAGCGCGGAACACCCCAGCGGGTATCAAGCGTTATCGAGGGGACGGAAAGGTCCCAGCCCTGTCCGAGCCAGCCGTTGCCACCGTCACTATTGTAGCTTATTGCTAATGAGGGTGCCATGCCGTTACGGGCAGGTGGCATCTCGAAGGCGTATTGCAGGTTGGCGGAGCCACGGTTGTTAGCCGTCGGAGGAGTGATGATGTTGAGTTTCGCCGTCGGGTCCGCAGCCTTGATATCGTTCATCATGGTGGGCGCGAAACCGTCGGTCTCGGGTGATTCGGGAGCCTGAATGACACCGTTGATCATGTCGGTGAAGTGGGTAGTCTTTGACTCCACATAGGCCAGCTCCTTGTTGACGGCTATGCGGTCGAGAGCCACCCAGTGCTCCTGCTCGACATCGTAATAGAACGTGCGTATGTCGTCTTCCGTGTAACCGCTCGGAATCCTCGTGCGGTCGTAGCCGAGCCTTACGGTCGCGCCTTCCTCAGAGAAATGGGTGCCGTGAGGCAGGAACCGGTATCCCTCGCCCTGTGCCGTGACATTCGTCATGGCGAAATCAAGTTCGGGCATATCATCCTCGGCAAGCACCGACACCGACAGCTCGGTGTCGCGCAGCAGTGTACCTCCTGAGAAAGAGATTGCGCCGCCGGCCACCGCGAGACTGTCAGCTTGTCCCTTGCGGAACGACCCTTTTACCGACTCGCCGTCAGGTATGCGGGAATATTTGTCCGCGTCCTGCTTACTGGCATTGGTCTTTGCCGGCTGCGTGGCCGCTATGCCGGCGTCCTTTACTTTTTCCTGCTGCTGCGGAGAGGAATTGCCGCTTTCGCTGAGCACCGTCCCCGGAGAGGAGGAAGGGCTGTCAGCCTCTATGTTTATGCCGCTGCTGCCCGGCGAATTGTTCGCCCCGGCGGAAGGCCCCGAAAGGAACCACGCGCCCGACAAACCCACCGCAGAGAGTATAGCTGTGGCAACGGCTATGCTGTATATCCGTCTCATAATCGGTTTATTATGTTGTTACTGTGTTGTTTCCGGTTATTTCGCAAGAATCTTTTGGGTATGTTCGCCCTCGGCTGTGATTGCCTTGACGATATACACACCGTTCATCGGAACTGTGAAACGCTTGGTCTTGATGTCGGAACCCTCCATCTCTCCCTCGAACACGAGGCGGCCTGATGCGTCGAATACCATGAGGGTGGCGGGCCCGGATTGTTCGCGGTCAAGAATGGCGTTGAAGATATGGGCTGTACCATCCTCGGCATCAACCGAAAGGCTGCTGTTACGGGTATTGCCTCCGGGCTCATCGCCTCCGGGATGGTCTGATTGACCTATCACAACAGGTTGCTTAGGCTCTATGCCGTTGGGCATCGACGGGTCACATCCGTTGCCGACATGGACAGTGTAGGTCACGGTATTTGTCTTGGGGGTCTCAATCTGGACATTGCCGTAAATCTCAAAGTCCTCGACAGGCGTACCGTTGATTGTCATACCGGTGATATGGGTGTCGCCTCGACCGTACTTGATACACATCCTCCAGAGGCGCAGAGTCCACGCGCTCTTTTTGAGTACCTCCTCGCCATTGTGGAACCATCGTACATATATGCCGCTGATTCTGAGACCGAGGGTGTCGCCGGGCTTAATGGGGACTCCCTGTGTCAGACTTGTGTAGCCGTCAAGGATGAAATAGGCCTTGTCGCCGCGCACGTCATATCCCCATTGGGTTATGTCCTCTTTTACAGAAGGCTCCGCGCCGATGCGGTACCACGAGCCGGTCTCCGTCACGGTCCACTCCACGTCGCCGCCTGTAAACCTGCGGTCAGTGTGGGAATATGTCGTGTAGAGAAGGTTGCCCTTGCCGTGGATGTCGTTTCCACCGCCCTGTGTCACCGTAAGAGTATATGTTCCCGTGGCGAGATTCTCAATCCTGTGGGTCTTGCCCATGAAACTGCCGCTTGCCACGAGGTCGTCTTTCTTCATACCGGCCACGCTGTCAACGGTAAGCGAATACCTGTATATAGGAGTGCCTATGTTGATGCCTATGTCGATTGCACCGTCTTTTTGGGGAACTCCGTCAACACAGGTTGTCGGTTCCACATCCACATCGGCATCAATGCCATCGAAATAGGCGAAAGTGAACACGTCTGAACCGCTCCCGTCTGCATCCCACAATATATTGTGGAACATGGTCTTGCCTCGGGATATATCCGGGGGTGAGCAACGCACCATCACCGTGTTGTCGGTGTCGAACTGACCTTCCCCAGTGGGGTCAATCAGCATGACGGTACGGTTGCGGCTGTAATGGTAGAACTCCTTGTCGGGAGTAAGGTTGTGTGCCAGCTCTGCAAAATATCCGGTTTCCACCGCCCCGTTGGAACGCACGGAGGTCAGATACAGCGGAGTGGCGGAGGCTTCCGCGCTTATGACACCTCTATATACCGAATTCCTCGCATCTTCGGGTATGGTTACGGTATATGCCGCACCTCCCTCTCCGTCAACGCGAAGATACACAACGCCGTCGGAAAGCATGACCGACACATCGGCACCGCTGACATCCGCGGCTATGCCGGTTCCACCTGCCTCGCCGTTGGCTATCGCCCTGACGCTGCCGTCACTGCCAATGCGGAATCCGTATGTGCATCCGCTGTCGCCTGATTTGGAAAATCCGACATCAAACGCAGGATGCGTTGACGGACACGGGAACTCTATCAGTCCGGTGCCGTCAGTCAGTTCGGGTGTCACCACTGATCCGGGAGTGTTCTCCTCCAGACTTATCACGTCAAGAAAGCCTTCAGGCGTTACGGTCATGCCGGTGGCAGTCCAGCGCGTCGCGGTAGTGTCGGCGACTGTCGGCATATTCGGCTTGACCAGCCATGTGCGGTTCATGATGTGCCAAAGTGTGTCGTTGGGAGAGGTGTAGGTCTCCAACGCGCCGCCGTCGTCGCCCCAGAAAAGAGACATTTTGTCAGGCATCGGGTTTCCATGCTCACGGCCCATGACAAGGAGATGAGCCTCTGACGGAAGACCGTATGAGTTTGATTTGTGATAGCTGTCGTTCTCGGGGAGCGACGTGTATAACGGGCCCTCCTCATAAGAGGTGGCCGACATGGGCTGGAGAAAATCACCGGCCTTGTTCCTTGAAATCGCCGTGACGCGGTTGTGATATACCCCGGCGTCGTCACGGTCCCACACAAGGTTGCCGTCTCCGTCAAGATATGAGTCATTGAGGGTGACACCGTATTTCATCGCGAGATAGCTCTCCGCCTTCCTTCTTTCGCCGGGAGTCAGGATGCGGTTATACACCAACAGTTCAGGCGAATACCCTTCAAACCCCTTATTGTCGAAATTGGAAGTGTCGAACGGGCCATTGAAATGCTCGTCTGTGGGTGAATACGCGCCGCCGATTGTCAACGTGCCGCCGGGACCGCCCCATACCGATGTGTTCGGATTGGCCGCGCGGTAATAGGTCAGCACCTTTGTGGCGTGTTCCTTGAATGTGTTTTCAGGTATGGAGTCTTTTCCCGTGTAGAGCAGATCCTCGCCGTGGGTCTCCCCGTAGTCAAGAGGCTCTATGTTTCCGGGTCTTACAATCCGGTCGCTGGTGACGAGACTGCCGCCTCCGTCACCGCTTGCGACCCCATAGACAACTCCCTCGGTTTTGAACGTGTAAGGCGCGAACACCCCGATAATCGTGCCTTGGATGAGTGACGAGCGATGCAGCTCGCTCCACTTCGGGGTGTCACCTTTCGAGAAGTCGAGTGCCGGGTTGAAATTTAGCGACTTGACCAGAGCCCTGTCCTGTGTGAACACATAGGTGCCGGAGACTCTGTTCTGAGCATACTGCACCACCGAATCGCCCGAAAAATCGAGCCATTGGTAGCGGCCCTGCAGGTTGCCTGAGACCGGAGCAGCCTTAAACCAGGCGTCAACTCCCTCGACACCGCCCGGAGAACGGGCAAGCAGCAGGAGCGCAGACAAACCACACAGGCCTGAAAAGAGTAGTACCTTTTTCATACGCAAGTGATGTTTTGGGGTTTAACATAAATATGTGATTATAACTGGTTTGTCTGCATTATATCAAGCTTGGCGAGCTTAGCGGGATCGGTGACCGAGTCAAGGTTGCCCGCCCTTAGCTTACCTTTTAAGCCTGAACCATATTGCAAAGATAATCGAAAAAAGATAACGCACATAATGTATTCGACTAAATCTATTGTTTTAACTATTTTTAACGGTTAGTCGACTGCGATTCTCAACTATGCGTTTAAATTAAATAAATAATAAGGCTATATCGCGAAGTAATAAATCTAAATCAATCCTGTTGAAATGATACATATTGTACACCCACTTAGGATGTGTGTACGGTCAGATTGCATCTTTTACCATATTAAATTTACTATTACAATACGCTCATATTGTATTGTCTGAATATGAAAATGGGATCCGACTTTCGCCAGACCCCATTTTTAGTTATTTTTTAATTATAGTTTGGGATGGCACATCCCAAAAATTGGAACTCTGGCACGATACCTTGAAAATGGTTCTGCAACCATTGACTCCTTATTGCCATTAGATTTAGCTTCAGCAACAGAGACATTTTGTGAATCCTTTTCCTGCTTGTTTTCCTCGCCGTTCTGTTCCTCTTTATTTGGTGTGAGTTCAGCGGTAATCCTGCGATCAAGGGCTGCAAGTTCGGATTTTAAACCTTTCAGTTCTTCCTCCTTGCCCCACGGCTTGGCGACGATAGCTTCGAACTGGGGAACGTCGGCTTTGAGTCTGGCGGTGCGTTCCTCATACTGCTCGATGATGCCGGGTATCTTCTCCAATGCGTTGACGAAGTTCATACAGGCGGCATGGGTGTCGGACATTGCTATGAAGCCGTTGTTGAACTTGTATTTGTAGTTGCCTTCGACCACAAAGCGGTTCTGAACGGTCTCCTTGCCGTCAACAAAATTACGCTCGGAGATAATGCTGATGGGGAAGCCATAGATTTCTCCGATACGCTTGTACTGTCCGTGGGTGTCGGTTTTCATCGCCAGACCTTGAAGGTGGATACCCATGTTCTGCTCGTCACGGAGGTTGCAAGTGTCGATAGTGAGATTGTTGACGGGGTTGCCGTCTTTATCTCGCTGGACAACCGACGCATATCGGGCTGCATCCTCCTTCATACGACTTATTGCCGCCTCGTTGTTGGCAATGTCGTGGCTGATGGTCTGGAGCCTAAACTTGGAATCGGAGATACCCTTGTTGTGGGCTTTGCGTTCAGACTCCAGTGCCGCTATCCGCTTTTCAAGTTTAGCCTTTTCGAGAAGGTCGGTGTTGCCGCTGAGAATAGCCATATATTCCGAGAAGTTCATGCCGTTCTGCTCGTCCATCGCGCCCTCGTCGATTGTTCTTGTTCCAAGCGCGCCACGTTTGAGCTGGCTGATGAATGTTGCCTTGCAGTGAAGAAGGTTGAACTTGTAGGAGTCCAGAGTTTTCTCCACGGCATATATCAGAATGTCAACATTATTCCCTGCGTACAGTTTTGCGACATCGTTGCCGTGTCGCTGACCTCTGCCGTCTCTTTGTTCAAGGTCTTTCGGCACCCAAGGTATATCAAGATGGTGAATACAGACAACCCGCTTTTGAGCGTTTACTCCCGTACCAAGCGTCTGTGTCGAACCGAAAAGCACGCGTACATCGCCATCGTTCATCGCCTGAAACAGTGTTTTCCGGCTACGGTCGGTCTTACATTCCTGAATAAAACGAATCTCATGTGCCGGGATACCGTAATCCTCTATCAGCTTTCGTTTGATTTCGGAATAGACATTCCATTCCCCGGGCTTGTATGTTGACAAATCACTGAATACAAACTGTGTGCCTTTATGTTCATCATACTTCCGATAATATTCCGCTATCATCCGGGCGCAGTGGCTGGCCTTGTTGCCGGGATCATCGTCATACGAAGGGTCTATAAGACGCATATCCATTGACATTTTGCGGGCATAGTCTGTGGCAATAAGCATCTTCGCCTTTTCTTCGGTCTGTGACAGCGGTTCTCGCCCCAGTATGGTGGCATCGCCACTCTCGGCAAATTTCATCAGTTTCTCGATGAAGTCCTCCTGTTGCGGCGTCGGAGGAATATTATGCAGTATCTCGTTCTTTGCAGGACGGTCAACGCCTACATCCTCCGCCGTGCGGTAATCCGTTATCTCGTTGTAGAATGCCGCAAGCTCCGGCACTTTGATAAAGTAACGGAAACGCTCTTTCTGCACAATTCTATTGGTGACATTAAACTCGAAGTCGGTTGTTTTCTTTGCGAAAATCGCCAGCCAAGCGTCGATGCACCGTATATCCTGCCTTTCAAGCTCTTTCGGGCGTAGATACTTGAACAGCAGGTACAATTCGGTGAGCGAGTTGCTGATTGTCGTACCGCTGAGAAAAGTAGCACCGAGGTCTTTGCCCGTCCGCTCCTGAATGGTGCGTATGGCGTAGAGAAGATTCAGCGCACGCTGTGAGCCTTCCGAGTTGCCTAATCCCGCCACACGGTCGTGTCGGGTATTGAACATCAGGTTCTTGAACTGGTGCGACTCGTCCACAAAAATGTGGTCGATACCCATCTGCTTGAAGTCAACGACAGCATCCTTGTTCTGATCCATCTGGTACTGAATGGTCGCAATCTTGGCGGTCAGGTTTTCCTTACGCTTGATTAAGCCTTTGAGCATACCACGACTAACATCGTGGCCCTGCTGTTTCAGCACTTCAAGATTCTCCTCAACCGTATCAAGCTCCGCCTGAAGAATCTGTTGCTGCATCTCCGGCGACTGCGGGATTTTCCCGAACTGGTCGTGCGACATTATCACGCAGTCATAATCGTTGTTCTTGATCTGATTGAAGAAATTTACGCGGTTGTCAGCCTTGAAACTCTTTTCATCGGCAAACAGTATCCGGGCATTGGGATAGGCACTCTGATATGTCATGGCAATCTCGGCGACGTTGGCTTTCAAGCCGATAATCATCGGTTTGTGAGCCAGCCCAAGACGTTTCATTTCATGCGCTGCTATACACATTATCAGTGTTTTACCTGTCCCCACCTCGTGATCGCACACTCCGCCTCCGTTCTGTTTCAGCATCCATATACAGTCTTTTTGCGACTGGTAAATGGAGTGGATTCCATACCTGTCACCCAATAATTTCATATTCAGCTCAGGGAATGTCTGATGTGAACCATCATACTGAGGGCGCACGAAACAGTTGAACTTGTCATTGTAGAGGTCAACGAGTTTTTCCTTGAACTCCGGCGACTGGGCTTCGAGCCATTCGCTGAATCCGTTTCGGATTTCGTCAATCTTGGTATTGGCGAGTTGGATAGCCTCGTTATCCGGCACTTTGATGTCGTTGCCGTTTTCATCTTTACCTGCCGACTTTTTGATGTCGGGTACGGTATTGTGGAGTGCGTGTTTCAACAGGCTCATTCCATCGTATGTGCGGTAATAGCCTCTGACACAGAACTCCTCCCAGATGGTCATGTTCTTTCTTGATGCCTCCGCCGAGTATTCATCCATAGATGAAGAATAGGCAATCTTCACATCGGTGTGGAATAGATATGACATATAAGCGGAGTAGATACCCGTTGGAATCCATCGCTCACCGAAGTTGAAATCCAGTTCATCGAACTCGATGCGGCGGGGCCGTGCTTCCTCCAACGCATTGAGCGAATCTTTCGACAATGCTATGAAAGGTTCTACACCGTCATATCCGGGAAAGTCCTTTATCCGTTCTTCCTCATGGTCAATCCATGCCCTGACATTATCGGCTTTTGCCACTACATTTCCAGCAATGAAACGGTCTTTGACCTCATAGCTGCTGACAAGCGGATTATAATATATGTGTCCTTCAAGGTTATCTACCAATGAATCCTCATCCATATCCACAAGCGATGACATATATTCAAGGTTGACGACACCATATTTATTAAGTGATGCAGTCAGTGCCTCCAGCGGTGTATCCACCGAAGTAACCTCGTCAACCGCGAATGATACCGGATGGTCGAAAATGTCAGCCTTGACAAACCGACCATTCTCGCCCCGCTCCAATGCCAGTGCGTCCCTGCCGTTGGCATCCATGAGGATAAATTTTACATTCTTTTTCTCATTTAGGTTGCCGTATTTCTCCACAAACTCATCATAATACTGATTGAGGTGTTCGCGCAGATGTTCTGACGGTTCATGGGTCTCAGCCTCATAGTTATAAAGCTGCTGATAAGTTTCCGACAGAGTGACATAGAGCATGGCGCGTTTCGCCTGTTCCGGCTTCAATTCCAATGGATTGAATGTAGCACCATTCTTGCGGACTTCCGAGAGGAAGCCCACAAGACCGTCCTGCACCACCATACTGCCGTTGTGGTGGAAGAACTGAATATCCTCCGAGAAAGGACGGGGTGACATATCCACCTCGGCCTTCTCCGGCTTTTTCGCCTCCACTATTGGCTGTCTGCTGGGAATGAAGTAGCCTTCGGTTTTCTCGATTACAGTGCCACCCTCGACGATAGTTTCGGATTTATAATCCTTATCGGCTTCTTTTTCAGCCGCCTGACGCTCACGTTCCGCAAGCTGGGCGTATGCGATTGACATCATCGCTTCGTAGAATCCGTTGATAGGCGGATTATCGTCCCAGTTCAGAGAACCGTAAAATTCCAGCTCCTTGTCAGTGAGCGGTCGGAATTTGTTTATGGGTAACGGTTTGGCATCAGCCCACGGTTTCGGCTTTTCGACCGGCTTTTCCTCCTTCTCTTTCTTTGGCACGGCGGGACGCTGGTGTTTTGGCGCGTCCCTCGGCTCCAGTTCTCCGAAAAGGTTATAGGCAAACAGATGCGGGTCGGGATTGTCGGAGTAATCCGGGCCGCCGTCGGTTTCTATTTCCTTCGCCTGTTCCGGAATGGGTGTAGATGGCACACTCTCGGATTGCTCAACCTTCTGTATTTCGGCATTGGGCGTAACAATCTCTACGACCTTTTGCTTGGCGGTCTTTGTCAGCTTCGGGTCTTCGAGCTGCTCACAGATAGCCACACGTTGCCCGGCTCTTACGAGCTTACGCAGGTATGCGTCGAGCGCGTGATGTGGAAATCCGGCAAGCCCTATATATTTGTCACTGCCGTTGGCTCTGCGGGTGAGTGTAATACCTAAAATCTCCGACGCTTTTACCGCATCCTCGCCAAAAATCTCATAGAAATCGCCCACTCTAAACAGCAGTACAGCATCGGGATGTTTCTTTTTCATCTCCTGATACTGTTGCATCAGAGGCGTATTGGTGAGGCTCGACTTCCTTTCCACTTTCGGAGCTTTCTCCTTTACCTCCTGTTTAGGCGTAGGAGTTGGAGCAACCGGGTCAGGCGTAGGCGGCTTGATACCGTTGGAATTATACAATTCCAGATTCAGGTGCAGGTGCAACGACTCGTCAAGTGCCTTTCGCAAATCCTCGGCTATGCCGTTGATACCACCGTCATGGTGGTACACGATAGCCGGTTTGCCATATTGGTCAGTACCAACCTTTGCATCGGTACAGATTACATTCTGCGGAAAAGCCTGAAAGAACTTGTTGCCCGGAACTTTCGTACCTCGGTCAACAACCGACTGGATGAAAAATTCCTCATCAGCCGACAATGACTTCTTCCCTGTGTGCTTCTGGAAAATAATCAGGTCAGAGCCAACATCAGTTCCGGCGTTTTCGCTGAAAGTATTGTTGGGCAAACGCAGAGCTGCCACAAGGTCAGCCTGTTTCACAAGTTCCATTCTTATAAAGGGCGAAGCCGCGTTCATCACACCCTGCGATGTGATAAAGGCAATCAGACCTCCCTCTCTCACTTGGTCGAGACCTTTGAGAAAGAAGTAATTGTGCAACGACTTCGCCGCCTGACGGTAGCCAATTTCCTTGCTCGTTGCATATTTAGGATCTGCAACCGCGAAATCACCGAAAGGAACATTTGAGGCCGCTACATCGAAATAACCGTCGAAATCGGGGTCGATACGCTCAAAGCCTTCAATATTCACAGTAGTGGACGGATGCAGAGCCTGTAAGATTTTACCTGTCAGCAAATCTTTCTCAAACGATAGGCACTCCGCGCCGGGGTAAATCCGTAGAAATGAATCAATGAAAGCACCTTGACCGGCCGACGGCTCCAGAAACTTTTTAACTTCGACACCCTGATATTTCAGTGCATCAGCGAGAGCATTTACAATGCGGTCGTCGGTATAGAAAGCCGTCAGCGTTGACGCTTTCAGCGACTCCATATAGCGGTTAAACTCCTTGTCGTCATGCGAATAGTCGTGGATAAGGCGACGCAGTTCAACCGTAGGTGCGAACAATTCAATATCCGACTTGCTCCACTTGGCTGCATCCGCCAACTCATTGGCATCATTGAGGATACACTTCAACCCGCCGAACCCGGCATACTTGTGCAGTATCTCCCGCTCTTCGGGAGTCTGCGCTGTGCGTCCGGCAACACCGAGCTTCAGGACAAGCCTGATAGCCTCAATGTTGTCGCGCATGGTCTGTAATCGGTTAAAGGCCATATTCGTCGAAATATTCGGCAATCCGACCGGAGATTACCAGCTTTAGAATCACACCTTCGTTGGTGTTGAGATATTCTTCGCTCAGTTCCACATCTTTGAACTCCTGCTGCAATTCTTCCAGTAGCGTATAAGTCCAGAACTCGATGGAACGTTCATCAAGAGAAATATGATCCGAAAATTCGTCTGCAAGTATGCCGCTTACAAAATCGTATGGCGAAATCTCAAAGCCATCAAGCAGACGGGCAATGGCTTTCTCGGAGGATATATAGACTTCATCCCCGGCCAGCCTTGATTCCACATAAATGTTAGCCGCAGCTTCGGCGCGTGCGGCAATAAGCAGGTCATCATCGGCTTCGGGGAAATGATGCACCGTCAGGTAACGGCGCAGATACAGATTATAATAGTCGAGGTCGTAGCCTCGGCCATCATTCTTTCTTTTCATAAAAAGGTTGGGGGAAATTATAGGGCGTGAATCCTTTCACACTGCAAAGAAAACCATAATGAAAGAGGCATTCATCATTTCCGGGGACTATGGTACTCGGTAGCCTCGCAATGCCTCAATGTGACACGACAAGCGACATTTTCCATTCAATCCCTGTTCCGACATACTTTTGAAGTACATAAATCGCCTGTCTTTCAAATAATTATAAAAGGTTAGTACCCCAAAATTTGCACTTTAACAATTTTATAAGACTGATTATCAGTGAGATAAAATTTACGAGAGGGCTGCTTTGGGGTACTCTCCCAACGGGGGATACAGGCTCTGTAATTTTGCATCGTAATCGAAAACGAAACGCAAAATGAAAAAAACTGAAATTGACTATAACGACGTGGAAACATTCCCGAAGTTCGCCAAGGCCGCGATAAGAATCATGCTTGAGATGCTCAGGTGCATGATGAAGAAGAAAGAGCCTCCCATACTCTCAATCAACGGCCGCATGATTTATCTCACCGAGCATGTGATGAAGCTATTCGGCTTCAGCGTGAGAAAAATCCGACAACTAAGGGCTGACGATGAAATCGAGTATATGATCAGCAAGGACGGCTCAGTGGTATTCCACTACGAGCATCAGGTGCAGGAATATATCGACCGTACATTTGTCAGTTCACGCAGCCCGGAAGGAATGGAGCGTAGAAAACTCCGCAATGAAAGATTCAATAACCTCGGCACCAGCTAAGGTGCCATAAAATCCCCCTATATAAGTTTATGGAAAATATCCAGGAACAGGAAGTGCTGATTGCCCGCAACAACGAGACGGGACAGGTAGGCGCAGTCGTCGGTCAGAACCCCGACGGCACCCCGAAGATGGCAGACGCCAAGACTGCCAAGTTGAGCGATCTCGTTAAGTTCAACAAAAACCAGAACCCCATCGAGGCGTTCATCTCCAATTTCATCCGTCAGGCGCAGAATCCATCGCTGTTCGGCTTCTTCAAACTCCCTGCGACCGCTATGACGCTATCGCTCCGGCAATGGCAGACCTAATCCAAGACCCGGCGTCAAACGGCGAGATGCTCAAGCCTTACGAGGTTGAGGTGAAGCCTGTGGCTCAGACACAAGAACAGACTCCGGCACAGGAACAGACCACGACGGAAGTACAGCAGGAACCGGAAGCAGAGCCTAAGCCTGAACAGGAAAGTGTGCAGGCCAGTCAGGAAGTGACAACCACCGCAGCCAAGGCGACTCCCGTTGACCCCAACAGGATTGACTGGGCCACCATCGAACAGCAGTGGGCGTTAAGCGAGAGACACTCGAACAGTCCGGCGCGCTACAGTCGATGCTCTACAATCACAAGTCGCCCCAGCTTTTTACCGTCACCCCACAGTTCGGAGATGAGAAATTCACTCTTGATGCCCGACTTTCCTTCAAGGAGCAACCCGACGGAAGTTTTACACTTGCGCCACACTTCATCAAGAACGAGCCCAAACTTGATGTTCCCTTCCGTGGCTACGAGTTCTCGAAAGAAGATAAGGAGCAGCTTCTCAAAACCGGCAACCTCGGCAAAGTTGTGGAACTTGCCGACCCCATGACAGGGAGATGAAGAAATGTCTGGTCAGCGTTGACCGTCTTACCAACGAAATCGAGGCCATGCCTGTGGATAAAATCTTTATAAAGAACCACATCGGCAAGACCGAGCTTTCGATGAAAGAGATAGGTATCCTGAAAGACGGCGGCGTGGTACATGGTAAGGAAATCGAGCTGAACAACGGACGCAAGTTTACCAGCGACCTCCAGTATAATGCCGACAAGTGTGATGTCGAGTTCGTCCGCACGCAGTCGCTCAAACAGGAGCAGTCCGGAGAGACACAACAACGTAATACATGGGTTGATTCTGATGGCAACCCCAAACGTATTACCAAGTGGGGTTCTACACATTTCACAGAACAGCAGATTGCCGACTATATGGCTGGTAAAAAGATCGAGATGGTAAATGTCACTGACAAGCAGGGTCAGCCCTGCACGGTATTTCTACAGTTCAACAAGGAGAAACAGCGTCCGGTCACTGAATATCACTATGCCGACAACAAGAATGTTGTCGGTGTGGCCGAGGAGAGCAAGACCCAGTATGCCGTGAACAATCAAGGGACCAACGAGGCTACGAAAAACATCACAGACCCGCTCCAGAAGGGTCAGACGGCTCCCAAGAACGAACAGCAGCAAGAGCAGCAGCTCAGACTGAAGGGACCGAAATTATAATCCCCGACTGACATAATACCTGCCATTCTCTAATGGCTGTCCTCTTCACCGACATGGGAGGCAGACTCTCCCATGTCTTTCCGAAATCTCTTTAATAA
>PDYJ01003131.1_pt1 | contig 21941 bp, 18 predicted proteins | sample 1430841 | NCBI WGS metagenome assembly PDYJ01 (sample SAMN07237672, study PRJNA390542) | Gut metagenome, whole genome shotgun sequencing project. | isolation source: fecal pellets | host: Mus musculus | place: USA: New York, NY | collected 2016-10 | reverse complement strand
GAGGGCTATGTTGTAGAACATCAACGGGCTTTCCGGTGGTATAAAAAAAACTTCCAGGCTGTTTGTCTTTGAAAAAGACTGTCAGCCCGGAAGCGGTATATTTTTTTCAGTGTCCTGAAGGATTTTCCTCTGATTTTCTTATTTGAGGACGTCCTTCACAGCGTCATTGGGAACCATCTGTTCCTGGAAGGTGTAGGCACCGGTCTTCGCCGACTTAACGACCTTGATGACCTTGCTGTAAGTGCGGCCTTCGCCTTTTTGCAGAGATGCAACGGTTTTCTTTGCCATGAGTCAGTGAATTATTTATTTCTTTGTGTACGGTAACTTTCTTGAGATGGGGTTGTATTTCTTCAACTCCAGGCTTCGGTAGTGTTCTTGCGGTTCTTGGTGGTGATGTAACGCGAAGTTCCGGGCATGCCCGATGCCTTGTGTTCGGTGCATTCGAGGATGACCTGAACGCGATTGCCTTTAGCTTTCTTTGCCATCTTCTTATAAAATGTCTAAGTATTTGATTTCAGTTATATAACCCTTTGCGGCTGCTTCTTTGATAGCAGCGTCGAGGCCTTTCTTGTTGATGGTGCGGAGGCCTGCGGCTGAGATGGTGAGAGTGATCCAAGCTTGCTCCTCAACCCAGAAGAATTTCTTGTTGAAGAGATTTACATCGAACTTGCGCTTGGTGCGACGCTTTGAGTGCGACACATTGTTGCCCACCATTGCTTTCTTGCCTGTGATCTGACAAACTTTTGACATGGCTGTTGGTTTTTATCTCTTTGTTGTTTACTAATAATTTTTAGTCACGGCGTCTTGTGGCCGCCATCTCAATTCTCATATCAAGGCTAAGTGCATCATTCTTAACCTCTTTTCAAGGATGTGCCACAAAACTCGGCTGCAAAGTTAAGAATTTATTCCCGCTTTGCCAAGCGGAATTCAAACTTTTTAGGTGGCCATCACATATTTTAACTAATCTTTATAGTGCTGAGATGGCGCGCGGTTGTGGTTTCCGCGCGCCATCTCAGGATATGTGTGTGGTGGCTTCTGTGAAGCTGATTCCGCAGAGGGGGTGGATTATTCCTCGTATTTCTTCACGATGACGGTGGCGTTGTGGCCGCCGAAGCGAATGAGTTGGAGAGGGCCGCGCGGACGGGGCGGTTTTCGGCTTTGTTGAAGGTGAAGTTGAGGGTGTAGTCGATGTTTTCGTCGTTGTCTCCTTCCTCGTGGTTGATGGTCGGGGGCACGATGTCGTTCTTGACGGAGAGTACCGAGAACATGGCTTCGAGCGCGCCGGTGGCTCCGAGCAGGTGGCCGGTCATTGACTTGGTTGAGCTGATGTTGAGTTTGTGGGCTGTTCGCCGAACACTTCTACGATGGCTTTGACTTCGGAGATGTCGCCTACTGGGGTCGATGTGCCGTGCACGTTGATGTAGTCGATGTCTTCGGCTTCATGCCTGCGTCTTCGAGGGCGTTGCGCATCGAGAGGATGGCGCCGAGGCCTTCGGGGTGGGTTGCGGTGAGGTGATATGCGTCAGCGCTCATGCCTCCGCCGGCTACTTCGGCGTAGATCTTGGCGCCGCGGGCTTTGGCGTGTTCGAGTTCTTCGAGGATGAGCACTACCGAGCCTTCGCCCATGACGAAGCCGTCGCGCGAGGCGCTGAAGGGGCGTGATGCGTGTTCCGGGTCATCGTTGCGGGTAGAGAGGGCGTGCATTGAGTTGAAGCCGCCCACGCCTGCGGGGTAGATGGCTGCTTCGGCGCCGCCGGTCACAAACACGTCGGCCTTGCCGAGGCGGATGAGGTTGAAGGCATCGATGATGGCGTTGTTTGACGATGCGCAGGCCGATACCACGCCGAAGTTGGGGCCGTGGTAGTTATACTCCATAGAGATGTGGCCCGAAGCGATGTCGGCGATCATCTTGGGGATGAAGAAGGGGTTGTATTTGGGGCCTTGCTGGGGGCCGTTGAGAGCGTAGTAACCGGCTTCTTCCTCGAATGTGTGGAGGCCGCCGATGCCGGCTGCCACGATTACGCCCACGCGGTTGCGGTCGAGGTTTGCGGCTTCCTCGATGCCTGAGTCGGCAACGGCCTGACGGGCTGCCACCATAGCATACTGGGCGTAGAGGTCGAGCTGACGCAGTTTCTTGCGGTCGAAGTGGTCATTGGGGTTGAAATCCTTGACCTCGCAGGCGAACTGGGTCTTGAACTGCGAAGCGTCAAAGTGGGTGATGGGAGCGGCTCCGCTCTTTCCGGCTACGGCGTTGAGCCAGGTGGTTTCAACATCGTTGCCTATAGGGGTGATGGCGCCGAGTCCGGTCACCACTACTCTTTTAAGTTCCATTGGCAAAATGAATTTCGTAAGGGGGTGTTATGTGGAGGAAAGTTTCTGAGGGGAGGGGCTAATTGAGAAGAAGGCTCCACCGCGCTGGTTTTATTGGCGTGGGGAGCCTTTTTTTGGCTCGGTCAGAGCGCGGGCTGTGAGCTCGCAGACCGATTTTTACTTCTGAGTGTTAGCCGCGATGTATTCGATAGCGTTCTGTACGGTGCTGATCTTTTCGGCCTGGTCATCGGGGATAGTGATGCCGAATTCTTTCTCGAATTCCATGATGAGTTCTACGGTGTCGAGGCTGTCTGCGCCAAGATCTTTAGTGAATTCAGCGGTTTCGGTTACTTCGTTTTCGTCAACACCGAGCTTATCAACGATGATAGCTTTAACTCGAGATGCAATTTCAGACATAGTTTTAATTTTGTGAGTTGATTAGTAATTTCTTGATTGGAATCGCAAAAATTTTTACATTTGCGGTGCAAAGGTAATTATTTTTTGTCAACTTCGCACACAACAAACGTATAAAGATGTTAATTAAGCTCCTTTTTGGTCGCTTTTTGGTGCCTTTCGCCGATTCATTGGCCTCTTTGGGCGATTAGGATTGTGGCCGGATGTTACAAACTTGTTACGTTGCTTGCGTGTTACCTCTGTGAATGCTCTCCCCCCTCTCTCTGCGGGCCGGTTTCTTCTGTCAGGGCCGGCAGATATGCCACATATATTATATATAATACACACTTTATTAGGATTATGGAAAGAAAATACTGTTTCCTCGCCTCGGCCGCTCTCGCGCTTGCCCTGACGGCCTGCGGAGGTTCCGGATCAGGCCGGAAGGCCGATGCCGGGCTCATCAACGAATTTCAGGTCAGCGAGATTCTGATGACGGCTGACAAGGACTATCGCATCTCGATGGACTACGGCGATGCATATCTTGAACTCTACACCTCGATCCACTGGCCCGAACGGCTGGGCTCAAATGATATAAGCGTCCTTCAGGACTCGCTGCTGTATTTTGCCTATGGTGACACCGCCGTCACTGACATCAGAGCCGCCATCAGAGCCTATCTCGACAACACTTCTATTGTAGAGGGCATAAAGTCTGTCACCGAGGTCGACTCGCTCCCGGCCGACACGATGACCTATTTCAACAATGTCACGGCCTCGGTTATGGAGGTCAACGAGGATATGGCCACCTATCAGGTGGTTTCGTCGACCTATCTTGGCGGCGCCCACCCCATGACCTCCGTGCGTCCCTTCACCTACTCCTTCGCGCAGGGTCAGGTGCTCGGTTTCGACAATATGTTTCTGCCCGGCGTGACGGCTGATTCCATAATGCCTGTGATACGCACGGCGCTTGCCCGGCAGCTTTCAGTTCCGGTCGACGCTCTTGACCGCGGGGGCATCTTTGTCTCGCAGCTGACCTATCCCGGCAAGCCCTACATTGCGTCAAACACTCTCTATTTCCACTACGACCCCTATGAGATCGGTCCCTACGCTCTTGGACCTGTAGATGTGGCGGTCTACCCCGATGAGGTCGACCGTTTCCTCCGCCCCGACGTTAAGAGCCTTTTCGACCAGGGCTTCTGACCGCATCTCGCGCATAGCCTCATACACGCTTCAAACATCCGGCCCCGCACCGATTGCCCCGCCTGTCATCACCTACGGCGGAGGCCACCGTGCGGGGCCTGTTATGGAGTGCGACTTACCGGACACCCGCCGTTGCGAAGCCGTCCGGGACGGTAAATCGGTGTCCTTGACCGGACACCACATTTGTTTGAATGTCTTTCATCCCCCCGACACCTACGCGCAAAGCGCTGCGGTGTCGGGGGCTACGAGTAAACCGGTGTCCTGCCGGACACCTCGCTAACCGCAGAGCCTTCCAGGATACGTCTTTTAGGACTTGTTACGGTTTGGGGATCTGTCCGGGTCACGCTGCGCGTGCTGATGGCGGATGGACGTGCACAGAATCCGGATGGAGATGTCCGCAAGGACATCAGTTTACTCGTAGCCCGTGACACCGGAGCGTAAAGCGCGCAGGTGTCACGGGTTTGCGATCCCTCTCGGCATGTGGTGTCCGGCCGAGGACACCGATTTACCGCTCCGGATGGCGTGCTTCCGTATTATCACACTCTTTCAGGAGGCCGGGTGTTGTATCTTTGCAGAACTTCTTTCCGATAAGTAGCTCTGAAAAATTGCCCCGTTTTTTAACGGAATTGGGTCAGAACTTGGTCACGCGCAGGGAGGAACGGTCGATTGCCGAGGTTGACTGCGCGGGCGCCACGGTTGGAATCTCGGCCCCTTCCCTGACGAGTATGACGCACTTGATCGGACCGTCGGCCTCTATGCGCTGCCATCCGGGCGAATAGCTGCGGCCGCTCTGATAGTCGGTCCACTTCTGTCCGGCGGGCAGATAGACGTTGCGCGCGGAGGTTTCGGTGAGCAGCGGGGCCACAAGGATGTCGGAGCCGAACATGTATTGGTCTTCAACGGTCCAGACACCGGGATCATCGGGAAACTCCACGAGCAGTGCGCGCAGCATGGGCCATCCGTTGGCCACGCAGGTGGCGGCCTGCTGTTCGATGTAGGGCATCAGCGAGTATTTCAGCTCGGCGCAGCGGCGGAAGTAGTCGGTGAATTCCGGATTGTCATAGAGCCAGGGCTCGGTCGGAGGCGCTCCGTGGGCGCGGGTGTGTGATGATAGGAAGCCCATAGGGAGCCAGCGGCGGTAGAGGGCTTCGGGGGTTGAGGTGACGAAGCCGCCCATGTCGTGGCTCCAGAAGCAGAAACCGCTCATGCCGAGCGAGAGGCCTGCGCGGAGTGTGCCGAGCATACCGGTGTTGGTGCTTGCCGCGTCACCGCCCCAGTGGAGCGGATAGCGCTGCGATCCGGCCCATGCTGAACGGGCCCAGATGATGTTGTCGCCCTTGATGCGGCGGGTCACGTCGGCAACGGCCTTGTTGTAGCGCACCGGGTAGAGGTTGTGTTCGTAGAGACCGCTGCGGCCGTTGGCATAGATGGCGTCGAGGGGAGCGGCTTCGCCGAAGTCGACCTTGATGGCGCCAACGCCCATTTCGAGCAGCGAGCCGAGTTTCGACTGATACCAGCTGACGGTCTCCGGGTTGGTGAAATCAAGCACGGCGTCTTCATAGGGCAGAGTGCCGCGTCCGTTTTTGACCGCGAGACCCTTGCTGACGAGTTCGGGGAAGTATTTGTTGCCGGGCACGAAGTAGGGGAGCTGCCAGAGGCAGATGTGGAACCCGTCTTTGGCAAGATCTGAGATCATCTTGCGCGGGTTGCGGAAGCGTTCGGGCGAGAATTCATAGTCGCATTGCCAGTCGGTGTCGAACCATCCGGTGTCGAAGTGGATAACGTCGGCCGGGATGCGGTTGCTGCGCAGCTTGGCCGCCACGTCGCGTCCCTCGTCTTCGGTGAAGTAGCTGATGCGGCTCATCCAGGTGCCGAAGCTCCACAGCGGTGGCATTTCTGGACGTCCGCTCAGGGCGGTGTATTCGCTGAGGATTTCCTTTGGAGTGCCCCACATGATGAAGAGGTCAAGGTCTTCATCGGCCATGAAGAGCTTGTTGGCTCCGATGTAGCTCTGGCCCACGTCGGCGGTCAGCGGAGCCGAGGTGTGGATAAACATGCCGTAGCCCAGGTTGCTGAAGAAGAAGGGGATGGGCTTGTACATGTCGGGGCTTTCGGGGCCCTGCGGGTCGGTGACGAAGAGGTTGAGCTTCTGTCCGGCCTTGTCAAGCGGACCGGGGCCTTCGCCAAAGCCGAAGATGCGTTCGCCGGGCGTAAGGGAGAAGACGGGGTTGATGGAGCGGGAGTTGTCTGCTCCGCGCTTGATGAAGCTGAATGGTGGCACCTTGATCTGGGTGGAATCGTTGTCGCTCCAGGTGCGTGTGCGGCTCAGTTCGCGGCCCTCGCTGTCGAGTATGACAATGCGCCAGGGATCGGCCTGGATGCGCAGAGAACCGTAGGGCGAGGTGTAGAGAACGTCGGCGCCCTTGCGTGTGACCTTCCAGGCGGATGCATCGTTGGCTACCGGTCCGGCAAGCATGGGCGAAAGCGAGTCGGGATCGGCGGGAGCTACCGGCGAGGTGTGGATGCGCAGGCGCAGTGTGCGTCCGTTGACCGGCTCGATACTGAAACCGAGATCGGGATTTTGCGGATAGGCAGTGTCAGGAAAATCAAGGCTTTTGAGAGGCTGGTGGAGATAGGTGTTGGCGTTGAAGGCCTGACGGGGCATGAGTTGCTGACGCTTCCAGCTGATGGTGCCGCGTCCGGTCGAAGTGTCGAACCTGGCCAGAGAGTCGGCAAAGAAATAGGTGTTGGTGAAGTCAGCGAAATCCTTGCTGACATCAATGCTCTGGCTCAGCAGATAGGCTGAGCCTGCATTTGTGCGTGTGTCTGCGGCGGCTGTCAGGATGCCGAAGGCCATGACGGCAGACATGAATGATCGGAATGACATGCTGATTGGTAAGGTTTGGGGTAAATAGGTTGAAGGTTTATAGATGCACAAATATAATGAAAAAAATCCGAGAAATTTTTGCGGGCTATGAAATTCTCCAGGGCTGGCGCATGAGATTTAACTATCCTTAAAGACTTTGTACAGATATTCAGTGCTCCACATACATTTTTTGCGTCTTCGTTTAAGGCTGAGTTTATCGTTCTGCTTTTTAAGCATTTCCAATGCATACTTGCGCATCGCTGAAAAATTGACAGCGCCATTATTGGCGCGTACGCGGCACATATCTTCCCGAAACGTCACGTCGAGATGCCAGTGCAGTTTGTTCTCGATACCCCAGTGCGCACGAATACGCATCGCATAGTAAGAAGCCTCATCTTTCTCCACGCTGCTGAGATAGTAGATTGTTTCACGCGAGCGGGCACCGTTCTCAGTACGCTCACGCTCCATCTTTATGATACGTTTAAGACCGGGCCACTTCTCGTACATTCCCTCCTGTTCCAAAAGTGTCGTATCCATAATTGAACAGGTTCTCTTCTCAACTCTTCCGTGCCCCTTTTCCTCGGTTGTGTATACCGATATTGGAGTAGTGCTACTAAAGATACTTTCCGTCAAACCCTTGAGTATCGGTTGATTGTCTTTAAGCGCCATCAGATAGTCGCCGCCCTGGAGTATGATCTGTTCTGCGATATTACGGTGGGTCCCCATTGCGTCGACTGAAACCAATGCCCCTGTAAGCCATAAAGAGGACAATACGGACGGCAGAACCGTAAGTTCGTTGGTCTTGCCATTCACCGGCTTTTCGGCAACGCAGATTTCTGTTTCAGATACCCACGCATTGAGGATATACAGTCCGTGGCATCCGGGACTCCTGGGATTTTCACCCCGCAGTTTCTTACCGTCAATGATGACCTGATTGCCGCACAGGGATTCGATTATGTGGCCTCGGCAGCAATCAAGACTTGCCCGGAGCTGAGCGGGATTGACAGACTCTACAACACGAAGTATCGTGTCACCACACGGGACACCGTTGCTAAGCTTCAGCAATCCGGCGGCCTTGAATTCTTCCTCTCGGTCTGTAACCATATCCGATATGTCGTCACAGTCCTCACAATCACACAACACGCCGATGAGTGCCATTCGGAGCACATCCTCGAGCTCATGTTTAACCTTGCCCAAGTCGCGCGGGTCTTTTACTTTGCTGAAAATTTCTATTTGCATACCTCTAATATATCCATTTTCAGCAATATATGCAATATCTGAAAGTTTATTTCACATAATCAGGTGAATTTTTGACTGAATTTGAGTTAAATCTCATGCGCCAGCCCTGGAAATTCTCGCGAATATTTTGTAAATATGCCGTAAAATCCGCTCTAAGAGGCTGAAATAACTGAACTTCAATAGGATTTGTTAGTAACCCTTTTCAAATCGGGTCATTTTTGACAATAGCCGACAATCGTCAAATTGACCCTTTGAGCTAAAAACATTTCCTAAAAATTGTCCGAAATATGGCAATCTTGAACGCAGTTATTGTGCCGGCGAAAGTCCTCAAGGGTGGTCGGCATAAGGTCAGAATCTCAGTGGCGCACAATGGAGAAACTCGCTACATAGTAACTGACATCACAATCGAATCCCTCAAAGAGTTTAAGAATGGCTCAATAGTCAAAAGACCGGATGCAGCCATTCTCAATACCAAACTCCGTGGTCTTCTACAACGCTATCAAGGCGTGATCGATGATTTGGCATACACAAACGGTCTGACCTGCTCGGAACTCGTTTACCAAATCAAAAACGCAGGAAATTATAAGCACCGCACCCTATTATCGATCTACGAGGAGTATATGGATAACGCCCACATCAAGCCGGGAACATACAAGGGCTATGTGAACATCTGGAAAACTATCAGCGGGCACCTCAGCGAGAAGATGCTTGTTGAGAACATTACACACGGGACAATCCTGGGACTCGACAAGTATCTCCGTGAACGCGGGCTGAAACCCACTACTGTTCGCAACTATCTCGTGTTCCTGATGGTCTTGCTAAACTATGCCAAGCGATGTGGCTATGTGCAGTTCCGAGTGGACCCCTTTGCCGGATATGAGTTGCCAAAGATGGAGGTTCGCCAATCTTGGCTTTCCGTAGATGAGGTAAGAAAAATCCGGGACATAGAGAGCGTTAAGCCTAACATCATGAAATGCCGGGACCTCTTCATGCTCTCATACTATCTTGGCGGTATCAACATGATTGATCTGCTCAACATCAATTTCAATGAGCAGACCGACACAATCCACTACGTTAGGACAAAGACCGAGTATCGCCCAAAGATGAACAAGTTTGTAGAGTTCCGTATTCCAGACGAGGCTAAGGATATTATTGCCCGTCACAAGGGCACCGATGGTTTCATCCGTGTAACGGAGTTTCAGAGAAAATCAAACTGTCATTACTTCTTCGATGTCAATATGCCCAAGTTGGCAGAGATAACGGGCATCAAACAACTCATATTCTACTCGGCGCGAAAATCATTCAGCCAGCACGCCTTTGACCTCGGCATCAGTGAGAGTGTCATTGACTATATCCTGGGCCATAGAGTTGACAAAGGCGGCACCTCTCTTTACGCCTATATCTCGGTAACGCCTGATAAAGCTACAAAAGCCGTGCGACAGGTGTTGGATAATCTGAAATAAAGTGTTAACTTTGCATTATCAATAAGTTCTTTCCATCTGAAAGGTCTTATTGGTTTGACTTTGGCGGAGGGGTGGTTCCCTCCGCTTTTTTATTAACCCATCAATTCAATCAGCCATGTTTGACACTCCCTCCACAAGCAATGAATTTGACAAATACGATGAGCCGAGGCTCCACATGGAGAGGTTGCTGAAAGCTCACCTTGTAGAGTTTGACATCTCCCTACGCATCCTTTGCCCTCTTGAAAAAGCAGGAATCAGAACACTCGGCGATTTGGTAAATCAAACCGCCAAAGGGTTGAGAAAAATTAATCAACTCGGCAGGATCTCAGTTGAGACGCTTGAAAAATTCCTCGCCTATCACGGTCTATCACTCGCCAAATAAAAAAGGGCTGCCATCTCGACAGCCCGGAGCGTCACACATCATCAATTTACATCATCAAAGACGCTCCACTACCAATTACTAACGACATTCTTAAAAGTTCGCATAGCAAAAGAGCCGCGTTTCACAACGTGGCTCTTTTCACACATAATCAAAATTGCTATAAGCATTTCCTAATGGCAGTAATCAAAGGCTTTCGTAGAATCCAGCCTAAAGAAATCAAAACTAATCCCACAAGATACCAGAACGCATCAAGCCGGAACGATTCCCATTTTGAGAAATCACGCTCGATATACACCGGCTCGGGATAAGGAACAGGCACCTCTCTGACTGTTGCCTCGGTGTTGTTGGTCTTTGTATCCTTGACAGGCACCGGCACATCGGCTTTCAGTTTCTGCTCCTTGTTCTTGATCGAGTGGCCGAGTGTACCATCTTCATTTATCCAAGCGTCGGACTCGGCGAGAGATGTTTCAAGGTGGCTCGTGCTATCCGGCACTACCTGCTTTGCTGATTCCATCGGAACCGGCACCTCAATGGTAACGGTATCAATCCTGACGGTCTCGATATATTCAATCCTGACGCTATCCGTATTGTTGACAATGACGGGCGTTGAGGGTAACATCTGCTTAGATGAGTGGCACCCGGAAAGCATGAGAGAGGCAAGTGATACCACGATTATAACAAGGTTCTTCATCGGCTCATACTTTGAAAAGATGTTTGTACTCCGGGATAGCGTCAAAGCACGGACAGCCTTTGATATACTCAAACGGCTCAATAACTCCATTGCCGTTGAGGTCGGGCGATGTATCGCGGTGCCCGATGATGCGCTTAATTGTCGGATACTCGGCAATCAGTCGCTTGCAGAGTGATAGGATTGCTGCTTTCTGGGCCGGTGTTCTTGTGTCCTTTATCTTCGTGCCGTTGGTGTCCGCTTTGTCAAGACCGCCGGCATAGCAGATGCCGATGGAGCGTGCATTATGATTGACCGCATGGCATCCGCGCACGTTTATGGGGCGGCACTCCTCTATTGTTCCGTCAAGACGGATATAGAAGTGATATCCGATGTAAAGTGTCTTCCCGGTCTTGGAATCAACATAGGTTGAGAACTTGCGCGCTTTGTGGGCGGCATTGACCGAGTCGCTTGTGAAGTTCACGCCCTCTTTGGTGGCGGAACAATGGAGAATAATCTCGTCGATGAGACGGGACATAGGCACCTCCGATGTTGAATAGCCCAACTTGCTCCAGGTCTTGGGGCCGGCTATCCATCGGAGTCAGTCCATATTTCCTTTGATAGTCCTTCAAAGCGGTTTCCGTTTTTGCACCGAAAACACCATCTTCGCTCAGACCGCAGTTGCAGGCTTTGTTCAATGCCTGCTGGAGCTTCTTCACATCATCGCCCCGGCTACCTTTCTTGATTGTAGTCATATTATTCAGTTTTAGATTTGATTTCGGACAGGTCTATGTCAAAGTGCCGCTCGGTCTTATCGACAACGATGCGCTGAAGAAGTTTCGCCCACTTTGCGCCGTTACAACTGGACTCGTTCTCAAGGATGGACCACAACTGCCAAAAGCATATCGCTCCGGCTGCCACTTTGGTAAGGTCGATAGGCAAACCATCGGTGATGTGCTTCTGCATGAGAAACGCCATGATGATAAGAGCCCATGCTTTCAACACCGTCATTATGACCTTGCCGAAATGTTGAGATTTGAATTTTTTGCCGTCGTCGCTCACTCTTTCGGGATGAGCTTTTCTGGCTCGTTTGGATAGTTGCCAGGCGGTGAAACAGTCGGCGAATATCATAAGGGTGCAAATGATGAGATATGGCAATGTTGGTTCAAGTATTGCTACTATGGCTCCAATAGCCGTGAACACCCAGCGGAGAAATTCAGAGATATGGTTCATGTCTTAAAGATTTAATGTTTCAGTAATGTGAAAAGGGAGCCAAGTGTCGCACCGACAACCGAACCGAGAGCATCGGCACCTATGTCTGACCAATCCCATTTGTTTCCTATGGCACATTTATCACCATACTCCTTGCCGACACCGATAGCCATGCCAGCGATAAAACCGGCGATCCATGCGTTGTGATATTCCGCATTAAACTCTATGGCTGATGCTGTGAATGATACTACGGCGCAAGCCGAGAAATGTTTGATTTTATCGTTGGCTATCTTCATAAGTCTTATTTTTGCCCAAAAGTAAGTGAATAAGCCACTCATTCAACGAATTGCCGAAAAACCGACATAAGCAAAACACCTTAAATCGCCCTATTTAAGCGACTTGCAAAAAAAGCGAGATGGCACGAACCTTTCGATTCGCACCATCTCATGCACATACTCACTAATATATTACACTAATTCAAAAATCAAGACATAGAATAAATTGACCAGCATCCCGACCTCAAAGGCATATACGAGATACCTCCGCTTGAATAGTCCTACAATCCCTCCGGTAATCCCGAAATATGGAAAATATCCCATTGCTATCACCCATGCCAATAGAGCAGCACACATAATTATGGCAGAGGTATAATGTACCGGGCCATCAAGACCATCACGATACTTAGGACTTGCGGCAACAAACATGGCACCTGCCATAAGCAGGAACACAAGGAACTGAAACCTCTCCGGCGTAATCTCAAACATCGGCGCGATAATGAGCCCGGCACAAACTCCGAGAGTAAGTGGGAACATCCACCCGTTTGCCATTCCGTAATAAATCGCGCTCAATGATTCGGGATGCTTATGCCTCAACGCATAGCCGATAATCAATGCCGCAAATAAGACAGCCGAAATAACGACACTGGCTATCATAACTCCGGCAGGCTTATGTTCGCAACCGGGAATAATGCCAACGCCTCGGCTTTGTACGCCCAACACTCGGCAAGACACTGCTTGATGAATCGGTAACAGCCCATATAGAAATCATCAATATCTTCAAATGTCTTGAAGTCGTAGAGGTACAAGTCGAAATCGCCGCCAAACTTGAATGTTTCCGGCAGAGATTCCCCGTTGGTATCACGGGCAATGTTCCGGGCTGTCTCGTAGTTGCTCTGATTCTCCTTAGACAACCACACGGGCATACCTTTGAATGTATGGCCGGAGAGGATTTTATCATCGCACATCTTGTTCAGAGCATCGAAGATGTCGCTGATAATCTCCTCATTTGTCGGCTTCTTGGTGTATTTTTTGCGGAGGTTGAAGCCGTTTTCATCTTCTTCATTGTCTTTCCAGAACCCGAAGAACACCTCCCATTTGTTGCGGCCGATAGAGTATAAGCCATCTTGCCGCTCTTTGGCGCCGTATATCTTTTTCATTGCAAAATGATTTTTGCGCTAATATACAACGAAAAACGGCAGGTTGAGCCAAATGACCGAAAAGCTGATTCTTAGGTAAACTTGTATTTTACTTTGTTTCCGTCAAATACCTCGCTTTGGATGATGGTCTCAAATGGAAATCCGTCAACGTCGCGAACTTTTTCGAGTATCTGTTTCATCTCTTCGGAGGAGGTGAAGAATTTCATCCAAGTTCCCGTCTGCGGGTCGCGGCACGATACGATATATCGGTCTTTGCCGTAGCCGGTTTCCTGCCCGGATACGAACTTGTGAACCTCGATGGTCTTATTCTGGAGGGCGGCGAGTCTTACGACATTGCCGGGGAGCATTTCCTTTCCGTTTGCGGGAGTATAGGAAATTCCCATCTCTGAAAATTTTTGCATTTGATGATGTGTTAATTTGAAATATAAATGCTTGCAGTCAGCATGGCAAGCCATACCCTTGAAAGAGCCTATGATTTTTTGTCGGCGCTTTCGAGATTTAACCTTAGCCAGCTTCCGGGCCGCATTTTGTTTCGTTCTCTTACGGAGCAGGGTGTGAGTCGGATAATGAACATAACCAACCATATCAAGACCATCCGTAAGCGGTCTAACCGCCTCGTTAGGTTTGACAGTCAAACCGAGTTTTGCCATCTCCTCAACATAGACATCCCGCAACTGCCAGAGCCGTTTCTTGTCATTGCCCCCGATTGCAGTATCATCGCAATAGTTGTAGTAGAGATATCTGACCTCGACACTCCCATCCTCATTTGATATGAAATATCGTTCTGCCATAGAGAGCATCTTATGGTGGACCGGCGAAATAAAGAGATTTCCGAAAGTCTGCGATGAACGCAATCCTTTTGAAAGTCCTTCGGGGAGCAGCGTTATGAAACTATCAAGAATCGGAAGCAGAACGGAGTCACTGATGTATTGCCGGATTACGCATTTCATCCGCTCCTGGCTTATACTGTCGTAATAATGGGAAATGTCATTTTTATAATAGTGGGTAAACAGTCCCGGCACCGCCTTAATATCATCCTCAATAATATGGTGCATCCAGTGCATACCCCTTCCTTTGATAGAGGCTCCCGTATTGTGAATCAGTGAGGGATAAGTGTATTTCTCAACCACCACCATTATACAATGGCATCCGACACGCTTTGGGACTTTAGGTGCCTGGCACTCCCGCTCTTTAGGTCCATCCTTAACCCGTAGTGTCTTTACATCTTTCAGCGTGATCCTAAAAGAGCCATCGGCAATCTGCCTTTTCAGAGTGCCGATTATAGCATCACGCACTTTCGCCGCATAAATCTGTTGTTCCAGATATGCGGCGTATTCTTCGGGAGTATTAAAATCATACTCCGTCTTTGGCTCCTTGTCGGGAGCATATTTGGCCCGTTGCTCTTTGCTCTCCAAATGGCTGATTACATAATCATAGCCACTATACATATTGGAGTCGCTGACAATCTCCGGGATAAGATTATCAATTGGATACTGAATCTCCATGACGCGCCTTCAGGGCTCTTCGTTATGTTCCGGCTTTCTGCTTGCGCGAGGGTTGCCGAGGCTCTAACCTCTCGTCTCTTTCATTGCCCAGCACGTGGACGTTGCAGTGTGGCGATTTATATAATAAGAGCGGTTAACCCGCCCATGATTATAGTCCTTAATGTCAGCCGCACGCCGTAGTTCGTGTTCGAGTTCGTCCCGGCGTTATTCGCATTCGAGTACGCGAGACCGCCATTCGCATTCGCGTTGTTGCTCGACCGCAGAGGGACACGGCATTGAGGTTATCTACCTTTTGGGTACAAAATTACTAAAAATCGGTCAATTAGAAAAATCAAAAATTTATCGACCCGCCAGAGGCGGGATAAAGAGAGAGGGAGCAGCCTCCCGTTGGTCGGCTCTCCCTCTGTCGTTTTTTCGCAAAACGCGCTCTGCGTTTTACGCTGCCTCGTCGTCGAACACGCACTCGCCTCTGAAGGCCAGCCGCACGCCGAAGTACGTGAGCGAGTACGACCCGGCGTAATTCGCATACGAGCACGCGAGACCGCCATACGCATTCGCGAAGTTGCCCGACCGCAGAGGGACACGGCTTCGCCCGGCTGTGTACCAATGGCCGTCGGAATAGTTCTCGTTGTATTTGCTTGTGTCAGTGGTACAGCGAGAGGCTATCATGTCGCAATAGCGGCCATGTTTGACACGGGCGACACACATTCCGTTGGTATCCGTGATACCCTGCACGACACGCTCCGTCTTAGTGAGCGGATTATAGATATGCCACTTGGCGTCAATCGGGAACGCTGCAACCTCTGCATATCGCTGGCGGCGCATTTCTACAAAGCTCGGCACATTGACCGCTACATTGTCCTGCCACTCGGAGTTACAGCCGACATAGTTCTGAATGCCGAAGATGATATTGCCTGTGTTACCGCCATTCCAGCGTCTGGTCACGTTGCCGTAGGCGTTCATGCCGTTGGCACCGGTGGAATATCCGGAACCGCAACCATAACCGCACACTGCCTGAACATCGCGATCACCTATGATGCCGAGAACAAGGTTATCAATGTCAATTCTCATCTCGTAGTCGATGCTGTAAAAACCGGGGCCGCGCATACGACACAGATTGATGAGGTTGGCGGCGGAACCCGTCATAGTTGATGAGGGTACCGTGGCGTTGGTAAGATTACCATCGTTATCATACTGCCAATCGGGATTGATGGTATTGTTGTTCTCGCCTCGCTTGGTAACGGCACCGCTGATTGAGCGGGCGCGCATAAGAGAGTCAAGTGTCATACCATACACGCCTACGAGTTCACGGATGGCAGGGTTGTCAAGGGAGCCACCGATATACACCCAATCGGGTTCTATCGCCTCGACTGCCGAGCTGTCAACGGCTATCGCCTCCAGATTGTCAAATCCGACAGGTGATGTAAACACGATTTTGACCGCTCCGTTAGGAACATCCGTATAGACATACTCGCCGTTCACAAAGTCGAACAGTGCGGCACCGACGCTCATGTTGAACTTCTTGATAACCTTTCCATCTTCTCCGACAAACACGGCACCAATCATGGCGTTGTTGACTCCGGGCCAGCGGACTTGTTTCATACCCGCAACATCAAGTTCGTAGACATTCATGTTGGGGTTGTCGGTAATCTCATAATCTCCGCCGGCAACAACATTGTCGGTGAAGATTGCGGCAAGAGATTTTACCATAATATCGGCAAGATGCTTGCGGTTCACCCTTGTTGCGGTTGAGATGGGTTCATTCGGACATGAGCTGATGAAGGTGTGCTTCTCCTGAGTCTTGAAGTCGTTGACACCCTTACGCCAATGGGGGTAAATGTCTTTCATGATGTCGAAACCCTCACCTGCAAGGTCGGCCGGGTCATAATCCGTGCCGTCTTTCATCTTGCCATAATCGGCATCGCTGATTTGGCGGAGGTGCATTTTGCCATCACGGGAGTTGAGCGTGGCTTTGTAGGCGTGGCTCAGTTCTTCGATTTTCGCCCAGTGGCCGGGAACGGTGTAAGCATTGCCGAACTTGTAGCCCGTGCTGTCATCCATGTTGGTTATATTCTCGGTGTCGTTCTCAAAATCTGAAAAGCAGATATGAGAATACTGTGAGTTGATAACCTCCAATTCGGGGAAGTAGCGGTTGAGGCTATTGAGTCCGGCGAGACCGTCGCTATCCTCTTCCTTGATGAGTTCTGTAAGAATCCATCGGCCGATCACACCTGAACACTGATTGCTTTCCTCATAGGCGGCGCCGGAGGCATCAAGACCTATGGCACCGGAATTGCGGAGCAGTCGCAGAACGGTAACGGATGCCGTTACGTTCACATCGGGTATTCGTACCTCTCGGATGGCACCGGCGCGGGCCACATCAAGCAGAAGTGTCTCGGTGTCGATATACTTGCTACCCTCAACCCAAAGGCGCGTGATACTGCCGACACTTTCAATGGTAAGACCGCCGGGGAAAGAGAGGTTAGGCAGGTTGACGAGTTCAAGCGATGTCATTGTAGCCGGGAGTGTCAGCGTCTCAATCGGGGAAGTCTGTGCAAGGTTACACGTTGTCAGCTCCGTATTGTTGGCGATGATGCTTTCAACACGAGGGCATCCGCTTGCGTCGATACTCGTAGCCGTTGTGAGGCTGACATCAAGCACACGCAAGAACGGCAAATCGCCAAGAACTATTGAACCGAGGGGGTTAAAGCCGTTAAGCGAGGTATTTGCCGAGTGTTTGTTACCGCCAAGGATAATCTCTTCGGCAAGTTCCAGCTTGCTCAAATCGTCAAAGTGGAACGCAAGCGACATCTCTGACAGGTCAATGCGACTCATTCGCCCGGGATTGTAGATGTAGAGCAGCGCACCCGAATCGTGTGCAAAATCAGTAAAAGCATGGCTCTGACCCGCCTCGAGATAGACGGTTTCAGACAACTGACCGCTCGCATCATTACCTATACCGAAGTAGCCCGTAGCGGCTGCCGTGATATAGATTTTGGATTTAGAGGAAATTGCCGACACACGACCGCTGAGGGGATTGGTGAAGAAATCGCCGGTCTGATAGTAACCGTCGCGGATTGCCCAACGCTGCTCGATGAATCGGGGTAGCGATGTCAAGCCGAGACCATGCAGGGCATAGAAGTATGGCATATTGGCAAAGTGTGTCTTGTCAATATACTTTGATTCGCAATCATAGGTCGCTATGGTCTTGGGCCAGAACATCAGACGGCTCTCTACAAAGAAATACATTGCGCCATCCGGTGAGAATGGAGCCATTGTCTTTCCGCCAATCTCGGCTGTCTGATTGCGCATTCGGTTCACAACGCTCTTTAAGGAGATTGTCGTTACTCCGAGATCGTTGCTATTCCAGCACTCTTGCTGACGGTCGATATTGTTGAACAGCACGGAGCCATAACCCATGTAGGGGTTAGTGTATCCGGTAGCCTCATCAGTCATCTTGTTGGGGTCAACCTCCGCATCAATATCGCGTCCACCGTCGTTGTCTGCTCCGTTGCAAGTATCGCAGTCATACACTTTATTGAGATACATTCGGGTTGGCTCCATGTTGCGGTAGCCGGAGTAAACGCCATTCTCAACAGAACACCCATCTTCAAGGAAGAACATAGGCTGCATATTCTTTGCACGCTGATCGACGGCGGCGAGATAGTCGGTGAACGCGGTGTATGCCATAGCCGACTCCAGCGACATATAGCGATAGGCGTTCTCCTTCCATATCTTCTCCCATCCCGTTACTTTAGAATAGTCGCATGAATCAAAGAACCTGAGCATATTGAACAGGTCGTAAGGAACCTTTTTGCCGAGTGCCAGGTCTTCCTGAAGCTGATCATCATCGACCATACACTCAAAGTAGTATGTCCAAGCCGGGTATTCAGTGGCAGCGAGTCCGAGTTTGTTCACCCATGAGGATTTCTGCGTAGTCGGTTTCATCATATCCTCGACAGTGTTTACACCCTGCCACCAGTCCATTCCGGCATACTGCAACAGTTCATAACCCGTCACGGGGTTAAGAACATCTCCAGTAACGACCCATTTCCCGTTTACTTGCTTCATTGAGCCGGTTGAACGAGTCCATGCTCCGTTCTTGTAGCGATATATTGCATAATCTCGACCGCAATACTGAGATATGAGATACACGTTTCCGTGTGCCTTTTCAGTATTGGTTTCGGGGTCTGCCTTGAATCGCGCCTCTGTCTGGGCAAGAGTCTCATCGGGTGTACCGAAATACTCCACAAAATCACCGTAGTTAAGACATCCGAGGTTGTAGCCGGGTGTGTCCTTGAATCCAAGAGCCACCTGCTCGCCCTTATCCTCTTTCCAATTACCACGAGCCTGAAACCAAGCATCCTGCAAGGTGTCTGTCGTTGCACGGAAATAAGCGATGGGGTGATTCTTTGTGGAGTGATCCATCTGAATACCCGTGAGTATATCACCGTCTCCGAGGTCTTGGGTACCGTCAAAGGCGCGTTGCGCCGGCGTGAGGTAAGATGAGCCGAGGGAGCGGAACGTGGCGTTCATGAGGTCGCAAACGCCACAGTCATTCGCCATCGAGCTGTCAGAGTAGTCTTTCTTTACTGTGATAACATCGACAAAATGCCCGGTCTCGTGAACGAATACTTTGTTATGCTTGGCGGCAAGTATCGCCTTACGGCCGAGTTCGGTGCTGTCATCGGGATTCAGCAGAGTTACAGTCGCCTTGAGTCCCGTGGTCTTGTTCTTCTTATTGAAGTTGAATCGGTCATTCTTCTCCGGGCGTTGTGCCGAGGTGGTACCCTGCCGACGCCAAAGAACATTTATCGCCTTAAAGTTACATTCCGGGTGCTGTGGATTGTAGTAGTAAAGCGTGCAGGCGAATTGGTCAGAGGTGGAAGTTCCGCCGTTGAGGGCATAGTCAAAGTTGTTGAACGTGGTCTGATCTGCAACAATGACATAGTAAGGCATACCTTTTGCCGCCATGAGCGACATAGAGGGTTTGCCGGTGGTATCAAGCACATTCTCTTTGTCATACTCGGCAATCATGGCGGTAACATTACTCAGTTTGCAGAGGTAGTTACGGAACGCCTGCAACCATTCCATGTAACTTGAATAAGGCATGATGTAGTTGAGGTTGAAATCGCCATTGGCAGAGTTGAACGTGATGTTCTTGCTTTGGCGGAGTGCGCTTGTACCGGGCTGATAACCGATGGCGGCACATTCCTCACCATTGACATACAGTTTGACAAAGGAATAGTTGATACCCTTGTAGGTAACATACTTTGTGCCGGGTTCCACAACAACGGCAACAGTGATCTTCTCACCACATTTGAATCCGACGCGCTGCTGCTTGGGTGTTCCGTTAAGGACACTGAGGACAATCTCATTGCCGCGAATATAGAAACCCACACCGGCTGTCGGGTCATAGCACTCACAGAGCATAGCGTTCTTATCCTTGATACTCTTTGTAGAGAACGCTAACTGGATTGCGGCTCCGGCAGTCTCCAAAGCGGCAGATGAGAACGGTGCATAAGGAATCTCAGCGGTTACATTCTCTGCAATACGGCATACCGTTTCGCCAAGAACATTGACAAAACCATTGGAGTTATAGTTACAGCCGTTCAGAGTCATCTCATAGCCGTTGTCAATGATTCTGTGGTCGGTCTCGGTGTTGCTTCTGGTGGAGAAATCAAACGAGAACAGCGCACCCTCTTTCAAAGATGCGTCGATAGCAGACCCCTCAACGGTAAGCGTGATAGTTTCACTTTTGCTTGCTCCGCTCCGGGCGTACACATCAAAGCTCTTTGAGCCGTCGGTGGCATATCCTTGTATCTGCTTGCTCACATTGTAAGGCTGACCGATGGGACAATTGACGGTGGTCGCAATATGCCCGTCAATCATCACCTCTACCGGAGTATTGGTCTTGCCGGGAGTATATGCCGCCACATCGACAGATATTGAATCGTACAGGCGCACTTTGCCCTCAGTGCGATCATCGTAACGCATTACGACAATAGGCGTGGCGTTGGTGGAATCAACACACATCACGGCGGTATACACCATATTGCCGACAACGCCGGACGCAAGGTCTTTGCCTTGAATACGGATTGGATATGCACCGTGTTCCAGACGCTCTCCACCTCCGAATACATTGCACGGATTGATGGATATGTTGTGGGAGTACGAATCAACAACAGTGGCAGTGCCGAGTGTACGCCACTCACCGTTGTAGAACATCTCGGTAGTAACGAGAATACCGAGGCGCGTTGACACGTTGTTCTCAAACTTATACATCGGCAGACTCTTGTCTCGGTCCACACCTACCTCAAGGGCTGTCGAGGTCGAGTAGTTGAGGGTCTGTATGCAGGTACAGGTAACATCGACAGCGGTAACGGTGATGGTCTTGGTTCTTCGGTTGCCGTCAGCATCGGTTGCCTGAATGATGAAATCTCGACTTGATGCCAATGTGATGAAGTCGGTGAAATCAAACTTGAATTTCAAGTCGGCGGCACTTGTTGATGAACGCTCGTTCTTGACCTCGCTCCACAGTTCAATGTTCGTAACGGGGTCGATGATACTGATGGTTCGGATTGTTCCGAGAACCTCATCCTCGCCATCGTAACTTACGCTCTTGATAGCCACCATAAGCGATACCTCACTGCCGAAAGCACCCCATACAGCCTGATCGCAGTAGATGGTAAGAGTGCTGCCACCTGCTGTGCCGGCACCGTTGCTCTTGGGAATCTTCACACTGTCCCCGATTGCAGTTCCCGCACGGCTCACTCCCTGGATTATATAATCCGTCGGGTCGGGCACAAGTTCAAGCCCGGCAAACTGATTCTGTTGTAGATCGTAGGCACCCCCGGTGGATAGAGCGTCTTTGCCGTCTTTCTCCGGGGTATCTTTGGTTTCCACCTTACCATCTCCACCATTGCCGAAATCAATCCACTGAGCCTCATTTGTGGCGGTAAGGTCGGTTAGCGCACCTTGATATTGCTTGGTCTCCCAAACAAAGGGATTAGAGGACCGACGATAGGTTATGACCATACCCTCCTTACGATAGTCTATGCCCGTTGATTGTTTGAGGTCAAGCAGAGCCTGAATCGCAAGAGATAGGGTGTAATCCTTATCTTCACATACTGCATTGATATTGACAAAAGGCTCAGAGCCTGCCGACATTCCGGCAAGATCCAGCCAATTCTCCTTGTCGAGAACATCGTTGGTATCAAGTGTCAGTCCAACGTATTTGTAACTTTTCCACGAACCTTTGGCTATGGCAAA
>PDYJ01000787.1_pt1 | contig 21962 bp, 14 predicted proteins | sample 1430841 | NCBI WGS metagenome assembly PDYJ01 (sample SAMN07237672, study PRJNA390542) | Gut metagenome, whole genome shotgun sequencing project. | isolation source: fecal pellets | host: Mus musculus | place: USA: New York, NY | collected 2016-10 | reverse complement strand
TGTTTTGGAAACAACAGAAGCTGATTTCATAGAGGGATATATCTCCCCTATGGTGTACCGTTCTTCCTCGATGAAGTTCCGCAGGTTCCAATCGCCCCGAAGTTCGTGAAGATGATCAAGGATATGAACGCCGGAAGTGGTGTCCCGCACGCTACGATCACATCTACAATCAACAACATACTCGACCGCTTTTTTCAGTGGGTATTTGCTTGTGAGTAACCGTGTCAAAATGGGATACGGCAAGGTCGAGGAATAGCATAGGTATCCTCCGGAGGTCAGTTGTTTCAGGCGGTTCCATCGCTTGCGCGAGAGCAAAATTTTTCAAATTTGCCATAGCTTAATAGGGCAAAATATTGGCGAAGCCACCGCATCCACTCTGTTGGGATGCTATATTTAACCCTATTAAGGCATGTGGCTTCGCCCCCTACAACCCCCACAAGGGGAGTGTCCTCTCCCCTTTGAACCCCACCGCCGGGATGACCCTTCCCGGACCCTCGGACAAGGGCTTCCAGCCCCCGTCACCCCTGGGCAGAGAGTGACCCTCTCTCTGCACTCTCCGGCAAAGGGAACAGCTCTGCGGCCGCCGTTCCCCTTGCATCCCTTCTCGGCCGTTTCCGTCCACCTTCCACTGAAAATATATGAGCCACTATACAGTCTGCCATTATGAGAAATGCTACGGTCCACCGGTGTCCTACTCCACCCATATCGAGAGGAAGAAGGCGGACGGAACGGAGCATGTGCCGTACAACATCAAGCGCAGAGACCTTACCAGACATAACAAGGAGTTTATAAAGGAAGCCCGGGAGATTGGCCGCAGCGCAGCCATCGAGAAAAGGCTTGATGCTGTCCGTCATCAGAAGGATGCCGACGGCAATGAATACGAGCGCAAGATCCGGAAAGGTCAGATATGCTGCATCGAGATCCGCCTGAGCGCATCGGTCGAGGGCATGGCTGAGATCATCGAGCAGGGACGGCTGATGGAATGGTGCCGGGAGTCTATAAAGTGGGCGCAGAAGGAACATGGCAAGGAGAATATCGTTAGTGCGGTTCTGCACATGGACGAGGAGACTCCGCACCTTCATGTGTCGCTTGTACCTGTCGTGTCCGGAGAGAGTAAGAAACAGAGGACGACAAAAAAGAGAGCCGCCAAGGATAAGGAGAAAGCGGAGAAAAACGGGGAGGAAGTCCCTAAGAAGAAACGCCGCTACAAGAAAAAGGCGACAGAGGAGACCCTGCGGTTGTGTGCCGATGATGTCATGACCCAGTGGGATCTGAAAAGGCGGCATACCGAGTATGCCATTGCGATGGCTTCTTTCGGGCTGGAGAGGGGCGAGGAGGGAAGCCCTGCCAAGCATAAGGATCTTGCCCAGTATTATAAGGAGCAATACGAGCTGCAACGCGGGCGGCTGGACGAGTTACTCAAGGAACTCGCCGGACAGGAGGACTTGGTAAAGGAGAAGAACCGGGAGATTCTTAAAAAGGACAGTCAGATTAGGGAGCAGGAAAAGGAACTGAACGAGACCAGGAGTGAACTCACTGAAAAGAAAAATGAGATAGCCCGGCAACAGCAGCAGCTCGACAAACTTCTTCCGTTGATAGTGAAGGCGCAGGATAGGCTCGATACTTATACTGAAGCCGGAGAATATGCCGAGGGTCGCATAGAGTCCGCTGACCGTCTTCTTCAGGCGGTGGACAGCAGGGAGAAAGAGGTTGCCAAGGTTGAGAAGGAGGCATTGGAAAGGATAAACAACGCCTCGATAAGTTTCCTTGCCAAGAAAGAGGTTGAGAGGCTTGCAAAGGAGAATGCGGAGCTGAAGTTGCTCGTGTCCGGCAACGCCACCGCACTGGAGAGAGAAGCCGCTGCCACTCGGCATGAGAAAGCCGGGAGAGTGAAGGCGGAACAGGAACTGCAACAGCTGAAGGAGACCGTGTCCGGCTCACAGACCGCACTTGAACGCAGACATCCCGATGAAGCCCGGTTGCTCAGGGAACTTGTGTCGATAGAGATAACCAATCCCGAATGGCAGGATTGTATCCTTGATGGGGGTGTGCTTCGTCTGAAGCCGTATGCGTTTACAGATCCGGCAACAAGGAAACGTATTCCGGATGAATACTGTCAGGCTACAGAGATAAAGGTCGAAGGAGAGGGAAAGGATTCCTTTATATCCATCTGCGGTAAGCGTATCTCCGATTTCTTCCGGGATATCTGGGCAAAGGTGAAGGCTGCACTTGGAATAAAGCAGCGTCAGGAGGAAGAGAAAAGGAAGCAGCAGACACAAAAGCCGGACACCGGACAGACTCAGGAACCACCGAGGAAAAGCAGGGGAAGGAGAATGTAGGGATAATACGTTCTTACAGTCGGCTCGCCGTATAAACCGTAGGTGCGTAGCCTAATACGCACCAGTCAAGGACAGGTGCGCTTCCATGATTGGAGCCGATGCCGGACAGCAAGCTGAATTATGTTGTTTTCTTGCGTTTGTCGATGGCTCTGTAAAGGGTTGCCCGGCTGATTCCGGTTGCCTTGGTTATCTCATCTATCGAGTGCAGCTTTGAGTCGTACATCTTCAGAGCGGTAGATACTTTGCTTTCATCAGACTTTGGTCTGCCTCCCTTACGTCCTCTTGCCCTCGCAGCTTCAAGTCCCTGCCTTGTGCGCTGCCGTGTGAGGTCTCTCTCAAACTGTGAGAGTCCGGCAAAGATTGTGAGCAGTAGATTGCCCTGTGGTGTGGTGGTGTCGAGCCATGTCTCTCTCAGTGATTTTATCGACGCTCCGGCTTCATGTATCCTCTCGATGATTGAGAGTAGTTCCTTGACGGAACGCCCCAGTCGGGTAAGTTCCGTTATTATCACGGTGTCTCCGGAACGGAGTGAGTCCATCATCCTGTCAAGTTGCGGACGCTCCTTTTTAACTCCGGATATCTTCTCACTGTATATCCGCTCACATCCGTTCTGAGTGAGCAGATCTGTCTGCCCCTCGAGGTTCTGCCCGGTGGTCGATACTCTTGCGTAGCCTATGATCATGGGTGGAATAGTTGGTCTCCGGTAACCTGAATGGGGATCTCAAAAGAATTGCTGTTCTGGAGAACACCATTTGATGTAATGAGGATTGGATGTGCGACTTTGCTGCGTGGAATATAAAGGTCGAATATGCTTAGCCTGTTGTGAATTTTTTTCAGTTCACTGTCGGTCAGACTATATCCAGCCGGGGCATATTTAATTTCACAGATGTTGATTACATTGTCGGCTCTGTCTATGATAAGGTCGATCTGTGCGCCGGAATGCTCATCATTCTTCTTGACATGCCATGAATAAAGATTAGCAAGGATGCCGGAAATGCCAATGGCATATTTTATTTGTCTGGTATGCAGGAGGCACACTCTTTCAAAGGCAAGTCCGCACCATGTGTGATATGTCGGTGTCTGCATTGTTCTGACCCAATACTCTTCATCGATACCGTGTGCCATTTTCACGAACTGATAGTAGAACAGGGTATAGCAATCGACAAGCTGATAGATTGCATCCCTGAGTCTTTTATCAAGATGGCAATATTTACGGACGAATCCACATTCTATAAGATCCTCCAATATGCGACTGATATGCCCATTGTTATCAAGTTGTGCTTTTGTTATAATCTCATCTCTGGTTAATCCGGCTTTTTTTCCAGATAGGGCTTCGACAACCTTTATATACTTTTCAGGCGTATTGAACATGGATGAGTATATATAGTTGAATTCATTGTGCAGTTCTCCTTCCTCTTTCAAGAAAAGATTATTGATGTTCATACCCATGCTCATATTACGTTCCAACTTTGCCCAATAGAACGGCACACCACCCATGACCATGTATCCCTCGATGATCGTGTTACGGTTAAAAGGTAATTTCATAGACTGTACCAGTTCTTCACATTCATGTAGGGAGAATTGTTGGAGCCGGAGTTTAAATGTCACACGGTTGTATAACCCTCCCTTGTTTCGGAATATTTTGTTGATTATCCAAGACGTAGCACTTCCACATATTATTAGGAGTATATCCTTTCTGGCAGAGGCCCATCCATTCCAAAAGTGCTCAAAGGCCGGAACAAACTGAGAATTGCGAGCATCCATCCAAGGAAGCTCATCAATAAATATTACTTTTCGGGCATCATCAGATTTCTTTATAAGATGTTCCAACAGAAAAAAAGCATCGAACCAATCTTTGGGTGGAGCTTCTGTTGGATCTAAACCTTGCTCAAGCAGATTTTGATAGAAGACCTTCAGTTGTCGCTTAGTGCTTGCCTTGAATACACCACTGTAATGGAATGTGAACTTATCCTCAAATGTTTCCCTGATAAGATAAGTTTTACCGATGCGACGGCGTCCATATACCGCCACAAACTCTGAATGGTCAGAATCGTAGGCTCTTTTTAGTTTGGAGATTTCTTCCTTGCGTCCTATAATCATTGGTTGGTATTTTTTGCAAAGATACAAAAAAAATATCGAAATCGTGGCTATAAGTGGGTTTTAATAGGCATTTGTAGCCGCAATTCGATTGGGGTTGAGCTTCACTTAGAGGATATATATTGAGGAAATAATCGACTTATTTCCAAAAGTGGTATAAATTTACTACTTATAGCCGGAAATCGTGATTCTCAAAAATTAAAGATTGAAACATTAATGGTATTTTGATTTTGACACGCCTTTTGGAACGTAAAAAGGCTGGATCCTCGATACCGGGAACCAGCCTTTGAGATTGTCTCAAAAACGGTTATTTTAGAGAAGATGTTTGTAAACGCATTCACCATTCCCATTTGGGTAAGGAAGAGTTAGCAGTATAATGCCGATTATTATTACGAAAAGAATCCCTATTAAAGTTCCGTATCGTATTAATAAGATCGGTTCTTCTCCTAATAATTTCTTTACCTTATTTGAATGAATGTCGGAATCTGTATTCATTGTATTCATAATATTATAAGCCGAGTTCTAATTGATTATGGATTAGGTTATAATACTTACCTTTTTGTGCTATCAAGGAATAATGTTCTCCTGATTCAACAACTTTCCCTTCGTCTATCACAATGATTTGATCTGCATTCTTTACGGTAGATAAACGATGAGCTACAACTACAACTGTTTTTCCACTATAAAATTTATTTAAATTTTCTACAATTATCTTCTCATTCTTTGCATCTAGGGCATTTGTTGCTTCATCAAGGAAGATAAAATCCGGATTCTTATATACAGCTCTGGCAATCAGAATGCGCTGCTTCTGACCTTGGCTAAGACCCATACCGTCTCGTCCTATCTGAGTGTTGTATTTCAATGGAAGGCTCATAATGTAGTCATGAATATTAGCTATTTGTGCTGCGTATTCAAGACGTGTATAATCAATGTCTCCATCTTCTACTGCAATATTTCGTGCTATAGATTCGGAAAATATAACTCCATCTTGCATTACAACACCACAGTGACTTCTCCAATCTTTTAGGTTTATATTTCTAATATCTTGATTTTGGATAAGGATACTACCAGAGATATTGGAATAATATCCAAGTATTAATTTTATTAAAGTAGTTTTTCCGCTACCTGAACTACCAACAATAGCAGTAATCTTTCCAGATGGGATGTTAAGGGTGATGTTATCAAGGGTTTTAGTTAGAGCGTGGGAATCGTATGAAAAACTAAGATTCTTGATGGTTATTGTTTTGTCTGATAGATTTGTTATGTTATTCTTAATGTGGTTATCCTCATTTTCAGCATTATGAATTTCATTTATTCGTTCAAGTGATATTTTCACATCTTGAAGCGAGTAAATAAACGCTACAACTTGCTCTATAGGACTATTAAGTTGACCGATAATGTATTGAACTGCAAGCATCATACCTAAACTCATATCGCCGGAAATGACACATGTAGCAGTTATCACTGTGATTACTATATTCTTAATTTCATTTATAAAGACACCTCCGGATTCTTGTTGTAGCTGTAATTTAAGAGAATCCATTTGAACTTTAAATAAGTCGGCCTGAGTATCTTCCCATTCAAGACGACGGCGAATTTCACAATTTTGTAATTTAATTTCTTGTATTCCTGTAATGAATTGATATGTTCTATTTTGATTAGCAGCTTGTTTCTCGAATAGATTATAATCTATTTTTCTACGCTTCCTAAGGAAAAGAGTTATCCATGTAGCGTATAAGAAACTTCCAATAAGGAAAATAAGAAATACGGTTATATTATAATAGCACAGAACAATGCCAAAAATGAAGAAACTCAGAACAGCAAAAGAAATTTTAAGTATTTGAGATGTGAGAAATTTTTGAATTCTATCATGGTCACTAATTCTTTGAAAGATATCCCCCATTAATTTTGTATCAAAGAATGACATTGGAAGTTTAAGCAACTTTATAAAAAAGTCACTAACAATAGATATATTTATTCTCATTGAAATATGGAGTAATAGCCAATTTCGTATGACGTCGGTTATAGTTCGTCCAATGACTATTGTGAGTTCCCCAATTAGAATGAGCCAAATTAAACCAATATTTTTAGTGTGAATTCCAGTGTCGACAATTGATTGAGTTAGAAATGGAAATAATAATTGCATACAACATGCAAAAATCATACCTACTATAATCTGGATAAAATATAGCTTGTGTTTAAAAATATATTTTGATAAGAACTTGAAATTACGTTCATTATTAATGGTGTCATCTTTTATAATCCCGAATTTCTCTGTGGGTTCAAAAAACATTGCTAACCCTTTTTCTTTATTATCAGACGTTAAGGAAATAAAATGCTGACTAAACTCTGTCTCATTGAGAACTAATTTTCCTTTTGATGGATCGGCAATATAAAATTTATTGTTCTTTATTTTATAAAGAACAATAAAGTGATTTTGATTCCAATGAAGTATTGCTGGTAAAGGGCATTCTCTAAGTTCCTGTATACTTACTTTGCCAGAAATACAGTGTAGTCCCAATGTATCCGAGAGGTCAGATAATCCTTTAAATGAAACTCCGTCTTTTGAGGCAGTACAAAATTTATTTAAAAACTTGACTGAATACTCTTGTCCCCAATGATAACAGATCATAGCCATGCAAGCTAAACCACATTGCATGGAATCGAGTTGCTTTATAAACTTAAATGCTCGCATATTATTTTTTTAATAAGCCAGAGTCTGCATCACCATTATCAAATTGAGGAGTTGCCCTATTTTGGTTTTTCCCGAATGAAAAATTCCAAGATAATGAAACACTAATCATGTTGGCTCGATCCTTTATTCGTATCTGAGAGAAGTTCTGAACAATTGCAGATCCAACAGTCCGCTCACTTTCATTAAACGATTTTCCAAAAGGCATAAACCAATCAATTCCTAATGATAGATCTTTTATGGGTCTATAAAGAGCTCCGATAGACCAGCACTCGGCTCTAGGTCTTATTAATTGTCCTTCGGCTATTTTTCCGGGATATTGATAGAAAATTTCGAAAGTCCATTTTTTTAGGTTAATTCTTGAATTCATCATCCATTGGAATCTATAACCATCCCACTTGTAGTTTTCTCCGCGACCATGAACTTTAGCCCCTATGACTCGCGACCATATTGTCCATACATTTTTACCTAATGGCTTGATTGTGAAGTCTAATTGACTAGATAATACAGAATAATGCTTTAGATTTACAATGGTTTCTAAAACATAATTCTCTGTGTCTATAAAGTAGTTGCAAATACGGTCAGGAGAATAACTATAACCTAATTTTAATGATAGATTTAAATATTTGTTGTTGGTTACTCCGGTTATATATAAATCATGTTTTTTATAAGGTTTAAGAGTGCTATTTCCATGGTAAACCAATTTGGTGTCAATCCATTGATTGGTTTCACTTAGATCAGCTATAGTTGGAATATCTCCGATATAATCATAATTTATCCTAAATTGCAAATTCCGTTTAGGTGCATAATATATACCAATTGAAGGAGAAGGTATCCACATATTATAGGATTTTTCTATGGATGAAGATGAAGTGTGGTATCCCCTGATACCCATCTCAATTTGATATATAATTTTTCGTTTACGACCTATTAATTGAATCGACGTTCCAAAATTATTGTTTTTCTGAAAAATGGGAGATTCATAATCTAGATACTTACTATATTTATAAGTGTTATAAGCATCTATAGATAGTTGCCCCCAAGAATATGAAGGGAATTCATACTGCGCTTCACAAAAAATAGCGTCATACCTAATTTTGTAGTTAGACCCTACGTTTATATTAGGTAAGTTATGGCTGTCAAATTCTTTATAAGATGATGTGTAGTTTGAAAATAATCGCTGCCACTTTACATTCCCAAGAATAATCCCGGAATGGGATTCTTTTCCTAAATTTTTTTCAAAATAATTTGCAATCCAGATTTTCTTAAATCCAGTAGACAGGTTATTGGTTGCGGATAAGGTAGTTTCATTTTGTTGGGATATTACATTTTGAGCTAAGGTTAATTTTTCATGATTTATCCCTGCTCCGATATTAAGATTATATAAATACGAATCAGCCTTATTGTTTTGGAATGATAAAGAAAGATTATTCTCGTCATTATGACTTTTTGAATCCTGTCCCTCTTTTATTTTTTCATAGGTTGTATTGTCATGTGAATAGTTTAACTGTTCGTCTAGGGAGTACTTGCGATAATGCTGATTTTCATTATTGAAGATTAAAGAAAATCGAGATCGTTTATAGTTGTAGAACATTGCCATCGAATTATCGCCCTTTAATGGATAAAACGATTGATTGGCATTTATGCTGATATTTCCTCCAGTTAAAGAGCTTTTTGTGATTACATTTATAACTGATGCCGCACCTTGACTAGCAAACCTTGCAGGAGGGGTTTGATATATATCCACATTTTTTATATCATCTTTAGACAAAGATGATAATTCTATTTGTGTGGTTTCAACTCCATTGAGAAGAAGTACTACATTTTGGTTTCCTTCATAAAATAAAGCTCCAGAACCAAGAACTACAAGATTTGGTATCTCATTTAGTGACTGAAAAAAATTGGAGTATTTTTCCATAGATGTTAAAGGAATTTTATAGCTCTGATGGGTTAAGTGCTGAGTCATTAGATCTCCATTAACAACTATCTCTTTTAATGATACAGAATTCTTCATAAGTGTTATTGTATCATTAAAAGAGGAGGATAGGTTTACAAGACGTGACGAATATTCAGGATGCTCAATTATTAGGTTTGTGGTTGTTTGTGTAATTAGTATATTACACAAACCATCTTCGGCAGACATAAAATGTCCCAAAGAATCCATTTGGTTGTTGTATGTAGTAACGCTGGCTCCTTTGATTGGCTCTAAATTTTCGTTTTGGATGAAAATGTTCTTGCCAAATGTAATAAGGGGCATTAAAGAGAAACAAAATGTAATAGCAATAGCTATTTGTCGTAATTTTTTCACAATATATATTTACAATGATTCGGTAAAATTTGAGGTTGTTCAGCCTAGGCTAAGCCGCTAACTGAGCCAACCGATGATTTATTTTCTGAATTATTTTGAGATGCGGAGATTTTCCGCAAGTCGAAATAATTGTTGAGGCGAGATAAGATTCAAACATAAGCCGTTTGAACTGTGCTAACGAAAGATCCGGATAATCTTTCCTTATGACCTCCTTGCAGACATTGAGTGCAGTGAAGGAAAGATTGAATGCGAAGTCAAGCCGGTCTTTGTCGCGTGTCTGTTGCGACTGGAGTCCTGTAAACTGTTTGGCATCGCGTATGCCGAACTCAATCTGAAAGCGGGTGCGGTAGAAACCGATGATCTTTTCAGGCCTCATGTTGGTGTCGGTAGAGAAGTAAAGAAGAGGCTCTGCGTTTTCAACCGGACAGACCACGATACGGATGTCGCGTCTCAATGCCCTCGAATGTACGACCGCCGTGTGACATCGGGTTTTGTTTCCTTTGGAATCCTCATATATGAATGAAGTGAACACGGACATGTCAAGGTTGGAGAAATCCACTTTCTCTCCATACTTTTTCTTTCTGCCGCGTCTTCGCGGGGCGGAGGAATCCGGCATGGCCAGATACCTCAGATATGAGTTGGCACGTAATCTCCCGACAAATCGGAATCCCATGCCAATCACTTCATTTACAAACTCATATTTGGAGAAAAAGGCATCGGCAACCAGAATATCCGTCAGTGAGAGCAGCTCTGTCGCCTTTGACCTGACAAGTGCCACATACCAGTCAAGCATTGACATTTGTTTCTCAGATTCAAGAGTCCTGAAGTTCGGTGACTGGACAGCACCGAGCATCACGCATGTATGTTTACTCAGACTTATTGCCCCAATCGCCATTATCTCCAGACCGCGTTTGACACGTTGTGCCACCCCAGACCAGAAACGGCCTATGCCATACGTCAGTCTGCCTGCTTTTGAAATGAACGACGGATCGATTGCCACTGCCATGTCATCGGCCGGTCCAAAACAATCCTGCGCCATACCTATGTTGACTTTCATCCAGTCTACGGATGTCTTGAAATTGGAGGCAAAGGTCTTGGCTGTACGACCGCCATAGCGCGACAGCCGGGTAAAATTGACTTTGCCCGGAATCAACGCTACAGTGCGTATTGTTAAAATCAGCCAGTTGAGGAACCTTTTGCTCATCTTGGTTGTAGTATTTTCAAATACCGACTTACACCGAAAGGTGAAGTCTTTGAGAATCGCCAATACGTTCATGGTATAAGTGTTTTATAATGAACGCTTTGGCGATTCATTTGTATTTGACAATTCGACATATTAACTTAAGTTTCAACTACTTCGGTAATTTTTACCGAATCATTGTATTTAGTCTTTTTGCTCAAAGGACAACGAGGGTCTGGATCTTCCTGATTACCACCCACTTTGGTAATATCTAGATAGCATATCCTTTTCCCAAATGTAGTTTTACATTTGCTGAACACTTCACAAGTTTTACAAGGAGAATCACTTTCTATATTTTCTTGTTGGGGAGAATAGAGATTCAGAGCTTTCTCTGAATTCCAGATTTCGGAAATAGATGCTTTGCGAACACTTCCTAAAATATATTCAGGATGGTCGTATAACATTTCACAAATGCTACATAGTCCATTAGCTAGAATAGATAAGCTTGTTGTATTAGCTAAGCATATTTGATTACGACAAACAAATTCTGAAACAGTGTTGCATTTCTGCAGTACGTATCCGTCAGAAGATATCTTATTTAGTCCAATACGAAAATTTGAAGAGTGTTTCTTTGAAAAGTCGTAGATAGCTTTAAGACTATCATTGTCAATCTCAATTTCAGCGTACTGTTGCTTCTTGTATTCGGAGAAAAAAGCAGGAGTCATTATCCACTCTTTAACGCAAGAGTAGTTAGAAAGAAAGTTATACAGTCGTGCAACTGATTCGAGAGACCCATTTTTCTTTGTAAGAACACTACGAATCAGAATGCTGATACCATGTTTAGAACATGCTTCAAACATAGTTATAACATGGTTTATATAATCTTCATCAACTTTTATGAGTTCCTTTAAAACGCATGGATCATCTGAGTCCAAAGAAAATTGAATTTCGGTATAGCCTAGATCATGAAGAACTTTTAAGTCTGTAGGGGATAGGGGTGTTTTTGTAGATAGGAATGGTTTATATCCGGCATTGATAACCTCTTCTAAAATAACACTCCAGTCTTTATGCGCAAATATGTCACCACCTGTAAGTGTTAGATTAACTACTCCTTTCTTTTTGAGTTCTTTGATTATGTCTACAATTTCAACTGTAGACATAAGCGGTGTCAGAGATCTATTTGCATAACAATAGCAGCATGAAGTGTTGCATAAAGTTGTTACCATTAAATTTACAGATAATGGCATTGACGGTCTTTGAGGTATGAACTCCTGACTCCAATTAAAATCTTCGGTTTCAAAAAAACTTGTCTCCTCTACACTTTCACATACCTCTAATAAATTGGAAGGGAAAACGATAGAGAATGTATCACTAAGTTTAAACTCTTTATTACCTCGATTATCTTGGTTTGGAAGAAGCTGTGCTACGAAATTATGTATAGCATTTTTTGTGATACCCATTTCGTCTGATAAGAGCATGAGATCACGATCTAACTCATCTCTACCCAAACGTGAAAGGATATATCCAATAAATGGGGGAATAGGAATAGCCCCAAATTCATTGGTGTCGTTGTTTATGATTTTGTCAACCCTTACAATGTAAGAGCAATTTTTTTGATTTCTTATTGTATAAGATGGTGATAGCTTTATAATCATATTGGTAGAAAATAAGACCCCAGCGGCAGTGTATGTTTCTGGTTGTTTCTGTTCTGCCGCTGGGGCAAATTTGATTACTGGCCGGCTCCGCTCGAACAGGTGCAAATAGTCTCTTCTCCTTTGGCTGTTTCAAAGGAGAGAGCTTTCTGACCAGCTCCGGAAGAGCATGAACATTTGCCACCGTCTTCAGAAGCCTGTCCAGCTCCTTTGGTGCACTCGCAAACTCCGGCGAGTCCACCTCTTACTTCAACCATTTCTTGAAGAAGTAAGGTTTCAATCTTGGGAAGATTCATGATTCTTCGTTGTTAAAGGGTTACGGCAATATTACCGATTGTAAATATACACAAAAAGAATTGATTACAGAAATATTTTATTTTTTTTACTTAAATTATTTGGATAAATGGATTGAATTGTGTATGAATAAGTGGATGGGATGGTCATTGTTCTGTTATATATCTGAGGATAAAGTCCTCGATTACACTGGACATAGATTTGCCTCTTGTGGCACATGCTGCCTTGAAGCGAGACTGTAGTTCTTGGTCTATATTGAATGACGTTGGACGCTTGTTAGATGCTCTTGTGGCTGTATCTACTGTGGTTGCCCCAGCGAGCATATTGTCGATAGGTGATGGTATGACTGCTGGTTGAGTACCATTTTGAGGTACTGTCAAAGTCTTATTTTTAGCCATGAGAAACGGTTATTTATTTAGTGATTTTGATAATTAGTGAAATATTGATTTTGCTAATTATTTATTTAGTGATTAGAGCTTGCTATCAAGTTCGGTCACTAATGCTTGAAAATCTTTAGCCCCATTTGCATCGGGGTTAAAGCTGACAATATCAGTAAAATCGAAGGCTGCTTTGGATACATCATTATTCTTTCGGATTACAGTGGAAAGAACTCTATCACCGTACTTAGATCTGACATCTGTTTCTATGGCTTCTGTCATGGTCTGGCCTTTTTCGTAGATGTTGAAGAATATGTAGTCAATGTGTATGCCGGGATTTAGCACCTGCATTTTTACACAAAACTGATCCATCATAGATAATCCATAGTTTGACATAAGATCGGCCTTCATAGGTACGATTAATTTATTGGCGGCAGTAAGTGCGTTGATTGTAACTAATCCGAGAGCCGGAGGACAGTCCAATAGGATATAGTCGTAAATGGAGCTGAATGGATCAAGAAGACCCTTCAACACTCTTTCCCGGTTGAACATCATCTGTAACTCCAAATCAATTCCCGCCATATCAAGTCCACTTGGAACGATATCGAGATTTTCACGGATTGGATAGATGGGAAGATTGAGCTGCTCACGAATTGCGTGGTAAATAATTCGTGGGGGAATGTTTTCCATGAAGTGCCGGGTAAGATTGGCTTGGGTATCTAAGTCAACCATCAACACTTTCTTCCCTCTTGATGCCAATACCGCTCCGATGGATGCGACAGAGGCGGTTTTACCGACTCCGCCCTTATGATTGGCTATTGCTATTATTTTGGCTTTCATTAATGGTGGGGTTAAGGGTTATGTCTTAGTTTGACAATGCAAAGATAATAATAATTATTGAATTACCTAAATAGTGTTTTATTCGTTTAGTGTTTTTGCTATGCTACTAAAATAAGAAAGGGAAAGGTAATGGACAGTAATTATTGAAAAATATAATTAGCGATAGTGGTAATTAGTTATTTAGTGTTGGGGTTTGGGTAATTCCGAGAAATGTTATATCTTTGCAAAAGTGTAAAAGAAATTTCATTGATAATATACGCCCCCTTAATGGGGCACGAGGAACGAGTGCCCCACTGTTCAAAATTTTAGATTATGAGTATAGACTTTAGTAAGGTTGACTTGAATAATTTTGATTTCGATACTCTTCCTGCGGATGAGTACCGGGAGTTTCTTCAGGCTTGGTCGGATTACCATGGTCGGTTGAACCGTGTTTCTGTGGATGTGTTGGAGAAGGAGTTTGAGCGTAAATCCGATTATCTTCAGTGTGGGGAGCATTATGAATTGTCAGAGCTTTATCCTGATGAGTTTGTCGAGTTGTTGTTTGAGAGGAAAGCCTTTGAACAGGGTGAGGGGATTATTCCTTTTGAGGAAGTACAGAGTTATGAATACCAGCTGTGGTTGAAGCAGAAGATCCGGAACAAGGCTTTGAGGTCAGAGTCCCCCAATTCAGATGATGCACAGTCAGAGAAGATCGACTATAGTGGTTATCGTATGTGGAGATATAATCCTGTGGTCTTCTACAAGGATGGAAAGAAGAATAGACATAGGTTGTTGTTGAAGGATGATGGTGAGAGTCTGAGTTTTCTCAATGGGCGGGATTTTGCGATATTGTCCCCGGTGACTTATGTAGGGCGCACCAACTCTTATAGGAACGCTCGGTTTCTTTATGCCTTTGCGATAGATCTTGACGGTGTGAGTATGCACGAGGTCCGGATGTTGTTGCGAGGTATGACAACAGGGGTTTATCCGGTTGCCAATATCATAGTCAATTCAGGGCATGGGATTCATGTGTATTACCTGTTGAAGCGTCCGATTGAAATGTTCGCTACTCGCCTTGATGCGTTGAATAAGATGAAACGTGGTTTGACCAAGATTGTGTGGCTCGTGTCAAAACTTGGTGCGGAGAGGGCGCAGGTTCAGAGTGTGGTGCAGGGTTTCCGTGTGCCGGGCACCAAGACAAAGTTCGGCAAACCTATCCGGGCGTTCTGGAACCGTTCCGCGCCCATGCACACGCCGGAGGAATTGAACAGCTTTTTAGGGCGTGCTTTCAGCTTGACAGATGAAGAACTCGGACAGTTGACAGACAAGACACCTCATAATCCGTCTCGTGTGACGCTGAAAGAGGCGCAGGAACGATGGCCGGAGTGGTATGCCTCCCGAGTCATCGGACGCAGGAGAGTGGGCAAGAAATGGCAACTCAATCGTGGCTTGTATGATTGGTGGCTGAATATCCTTAAAGACGGTCAGCAGGTGGAAGTGCATCACCGGTATTGGTGCATTCTTACATTGGTAGTCTATGCCGTTAAATGCGGTGTGCCTCGCGATGAAGTCCTTGCTGATGCCCTATCTTTGGTTCCGGCTTTTGACCGCAAGACTGAGACAGTGGATAATCCCTTTACGGAGGACGATGTAAACGATGCCATGAGAGCTTATGACGAGGAATATAACAAGTGGCCGATTAGAGTTATTGAAACGACCACAGGAATAAGGATCGAGCGAAATAAACGCAATAATAGAGGACGTGAGAAACATATTAAACTCATGAATTTTGTCAGGGATAATATCTCTTACCCTGATGGAAATTGGAGAGACGGGAGTGGAAGGAAAAAAGCCACTATCGAGAGCAGTTCTCATGCTAAACTCGTTAAGGAATGGCGAGCGAAGAATCCGGATAGCAAGAATAAATCTTTGTGTGCTCGGGAGACAGGACTCTCAAGACCAACTGTTACCCGTTGGTGGGATTCTGCTATGCAGTAACCACTAAAACAATAAAACATTAAATAAATAAAACAATATATATTGTTTTATTGCTGGGCTTGTGAGTCCGTTTCATACTTCCCTTCAAGAACCATAACCATAGTATGAATGTTATTTGTAAGGAAAATATTTACGCCTGAATATTCAGGTACAATAATTTTCAGAAATATGAATTTTCAAATCAAATAACAAATGCTTTATCAATGGATGAAACAGAAGAAGAAAAGGGTGATTTTTTAGAAGTCAGAAAATCTTTCGAGAAAGATCCAAGAAAGGTCATTGAGATAGAGATGGACAAGGATGGCAGATTCTCTGAGAGAACTCGATATGCTATGGAGAATACTCTGAATTTAAGTCTGCTTTCACCCCCTGAAGGCCCGAAGCTGGCAAGTGAGGCAGAGGCTCTGTTTGTGCTGTCAAAGCGCGGAACTGTTTTGGAAACAACAGAAGCTGATTTCATAGAGGGATATATCTCCCCTATGGTGTACCGTTCTTCCTCGATGAAGTTCCCGCAGGTTCCAATCGCCCCGAAGTTCGTGAAGATGATCAAGGATATGAACGCCGGAAGTGGTGTCCCGCACGCTACGATCACATCTACAATCAACAACATACTCGACCGCTTTTTCAGTGGGTATTTGCTTGTGAGTAACCGTGTCAAAATGGGATACGGCAAGGTCGAGGAATAGCATAGGTATCCTCCGGAGGTCAGTTGTTTCAGGCGGTTCCATCGCTTGCGCGAGAGCAAATTTTTCAAATTTGCCATAGCTTAATAGGGCAAAATATTGGCGAAGCCACCGCATCCACTCTGTTGGGATGCTATATTTAACCCTATTAAGGCATGTGGCTTCGCCCCCTACAACCCCCACAAGGGGAGTGTCCTCTCCCCTTTGAACCCCACCGCCGGGATGACCCTTCCCGGACCCTCGACAAGGGCTTCCAGCCCCCGTCACCCCTGGGCAGAGAGTGACCCTCTCTCTGCACTCTCCGGCAAAGGGAACAGCTCTGCGGCCGCCGTTCCCCTTGCATCCCTTCTCGGCCGTTTCCGTCCACCTTCCACTGAAAATATATGAGCCACTATACAGTCTGCCATTATGAGAAATGCTACGGTCCACCGGTGTCCTACTCCACCCATATCGAGAGGAAGAAGGCGGACGGAACGGAGCATGTGCCGTACAACATCAAGCGCAGAGACCTTACCAGACATAACAAGGAGTTTATAAAGGAAGCCCGGAGATTGGCCGCAGCGCAGCCATCGAGAAAAGGCTTGATGCTGTCCGTCATCAGAAGGATGCGACGGCAATGAATACGAGCGCAAGATCCGGAAAGGTCAGATATGCTGCATCGAGATCCGCCTGAGCGCATCGGTCGAGGGCATGGCTGAGATCATCGAGCAGGGACGGCTGATGGAATGGTGCCGGGAGTCTATAAAGTGGGCGCAGAAGGAACATGCAAGGAGAATATCGTTAGTGCGGTTCTGCACATGGACGAGGAGACTCCGCACCTTCATGTGTCGCTTGTACCTGTCGTGTCCGGAGAGAGTAAGAAACAGAGGACGACAAAAAAGAGAGCCGCCAAGGATAAGGAGAAAGCGGAGAAAAACGGGAGGAAGTCCCTAAGAAGAACGCCGCTACAAGAAAAAGGCGACAGAGGAGACCCTGCGGTTGTGTGCCGATGATGTCATGACCCAGTGGGATCTGAAAAGGCGGCATACCGAGTATGCCATTGCGATGGCTTCTTTCGGGCTGGAGAGGGGCGAGGAGGGAAGCCTGCCAAGCAATAAGGATCTTGCCCAGTATTATAAGGAGCAATACGAGCTGCAACGCGGGCGGCTGGACGAGTTACTCAAGGAACTCGCCGGACAGGAGGATTGGTAAAGGAGAAGAACCGGGAGATTTCTAAAAAGGACAGTCAGATTAGGGAGCAGGAAAAGGAACTGAACGAGACCAGGAGTGAACTCACTGAAAAGAAAAATGAGATAGCCCGGCAACAGCAGCAGCTCGACAAACTTCTTCCGTTGATAGTGAAGGCGCAGGATAGGCTCGATACTTATACTGAAGCCGGAGAATATGCCGAGGGTCGCATAGAGTCCGCTGACCGTCTTCTTCAGGCGGTGGACAGCAGGGAGAAAGAGGTTGCCAAGGTTGAGAAGGAGGCATTGGAAAGGATAAACAACGCCTCGATAAGTTTCCTTGCCAAGAAAGAGGTTGAGAGGCTTGCAAAGGAGAAATGCGGAGCTGAAGTTGCTCGTGTCCGGCAACGCCACCGCACTGGAGAGAGAAGCCGCTGCCACTCGGCATGAGAAAGCCGGAGAGTGAAGGCGGAACAGGAACTGCAACAGCTGAAGGAGACCGTGTCCGGCTCACAGACCGCACTTGAACGCAGACATCCCGATGAAGCCCGGTTGCTCAGGGAACTTGTGTCGATAGAGATAACCAATCCCGAATGGCAGGATTGTATCCTTGATGGGGTGTGCTTCGTCTGAAGCCGTATGCGTTTACAGATCCGGCAACAAGGAAACGTATTCCGGATGAATACTGTCAGGCTACAGAGATAAAGGTCGAAGGAGAGGGAAAGGATTCCTTTATATCCATCTGCGGTAAGCGTATCTCCGATTTCTTCCGGGATATCTGGGCAAAGGTGAAGGCTGCACTTGGAATAAAGCAGCGTCAGGAGGAAGAGAAAAGGAAGCAGCCAGACACAAAAGCCGGACACCGGACAGACTCAGGAACCACCGAGGAAAAGCAGGGGAAGGAGAATGTAGGGATAATACGTTCTTACAGTCGGCTCGCCGTATAAACCGTAGGTGCGTAGCCTAATACGCACCAGTCAAGGACAGGTGCGCTTCCATGATTGGAGCCGATGCCGGACAGCAAGCTGAATTATGTTGTTTTCTTGCGTTTGTCGATGGCTCTGTAAAGGGTTGCCCGGCTGATTCCGGTTGCCTTGGTTATCTCATCTATCGAGTGCAGCTTTTGAGTCGTACATCTTCAGAGCGGTAGATACTTTGCTTTCATCAGACTTTGGTCTGCCTCCCTTACGTCCTCTTGCCCTCGCAGCTTCAAGTCCCTGCCTTGTGCGCTGCCGTGTGAGGTCTCTCTCAAACTGTGAGAGTCCGGCAAAGATTGTGAGCAGTAGATTGCCCTGTGTGTGGTGGTGTCGAGCCATGTCTCTCTCAGTGATTTTATCGACGCTCCGGCTTCATGTATCCTCTCGATGATTGAGAGTAGTTCCTTGACGGAACGCCCCAGTCGGGTAAGTTCCGTTATTATCACGGTGTCTCCGGAACGGAGTGAGTCCATCATCCTGTCAAGTTGCGGACGCTCCTTTTTAACTCCGGATATCTTCTCACTGTATATCCGCTCACATCCGTTCTGAGTGAGCAGATCTGTCTGCCCCTCGAGGTTCTGCCCGGTGGTCGATACTCTTGCGTAGCCTATGATCATGGGTGGAATAGTTGGTCTCCGGTAACCTGAATGGGGATCTCAAAAGAATTGCTGTTCTGGAGAACACCATTTGATGTAATGAGGATTGGATGTGCGACTTTGCTGCGTGGAATATAAAGGTCGAATATGCTTAGCCTGTTGTGAATTTTTTTCAGTTCACTGTCGGTCAGACTATATCCAGCCGGGGCATATTTAATTTCACAGATGTTGATTACATTGTCGGCTCTGTCTATGATAAGGTCGATCTGTGCGCCGGAATGCTCATCATTCTTCTTGACATGCCATGAATAAAAGATTAGCAAGGATGCCGGAAATGCCAATGGCATATTTATTTGTCTGGTATGCAGGAGGCACACTCTTTCAAAGGCAAGTCCGCACCATGTGTGATATGTCGGTGTCTGCATTGTTCTGACCCAATACTCTTCATCGATACCGTGTGCCATTTTCACGAACTGATAGTAGAACAGGGTATAGCAATCGACAAGCTGATAGATTGCATCCCTGAGTCTTTTATCAAGATGGCAATATTTACGGACGAATCCACATTCTATAAGATCCTCCAATATGCGACTGATATGCCCATTGTTATCAAGTTGTGCTTTTGTTATAATCTCATCTCTGGTTAATCCGGCTTTTTTTCCAGATAGGGCTTCGACAACCTTTATATACTTTTCAGGCGTATTGAACATGGATGAGTATATATAGTTGAATTCATTGTGCAGTTCTCCTTCCTCTTTCAAGAAAAGATTATTGATGTTCATACCCATGCTCATATTACGTTCCAACTTTGCCCAATAGAACGGCACACCACCCATGACCATGTATCCCTCGATGATCGTGTTACGGTTAAAAGGTAATTTCATAGACTGTACCAGTTCTTCACATTCATGTAGGGAGAATTGTTGGAGCCGGAGTTTAAATGTCACACGGTTGTATAACCCTCCCTTGTTTCGGAATATTTTGTTGATTATCCAAGACGTAGCACTTCCACATATTATTAGGAGTATATCCTTTCTGGCAGAGGCCCATCCATTCCAAAAGTGCTCAAAGGCCGGAACAAACTGAGAATTGCGAGCATCCATCCAAGGAAGCTCATCAATAAATATTACTTTTCGGGCATCATCAGATTTCTTTATAAGATGTTCCAACAGAAAAAAAGCATCGAACCAATCTTTGGGTGGAGCTTCTGTTGGATCTAAACCTTGCTCAAGCAGATTTTGATAGAAGACCTTCAGTTGTCGCTTAGTGCTTGCCTTGAATACACCACTGTAATGGAATGTGAACTTATCCTCAAATGTTTCCCTGATAAGATAAGTTTTACCGATGCGACGGCGTCCATATACCGCCACAAACTCTGAATGGTCAGAATCGTAGGCTCTTTTTAGTTTGGAGATTTCTTCCTTGCGTCCTATAATCATTGGTTGGTATTTTTTGCAAAGATACAAAAAATATCGAAATCGTGGCTATAAGTGGGTTTTAATAGGCATTTGTAGCCGCAATTCGATTGGGGTTGAGCTTCACTTAGAGGATATATATTGAGGAAATAATCGACTTATTTCCAAAAGTGGTAATAAATTTACTACTTATAGCCGGAAATCGTGATTCTCAAAAATTAAAGATTGAAACATTAATGGTATTTTGATTTTGACACGCCTTTTGGAACGTAAAAAGGCTGGATCCTCGATACCGGGAACCAGCCTTTGAGATTGTCTCAAAAACGGTTATTTTAGAGAAGATGTTTGTAAACGCATTCACCATTCCCATTTGGGTAAGGAAGAGTTAGCAGTATAATGCCGATTATTATTACGAAAAGAATCCCTATTAAAGTTATCGTATTAATAAGATCGGTTCTTCTCCTAATAATTTCTTTACCTTATTTGAATGAATGTCGGAATCTGTATTCATTGTATTCATAATATTATAAGCCGAGTTCTAATTGATTATGGATTAGGTTATAATACTTACCTTTTTGTGCTATCAAGGAATAATGTTCTCCTGATTCAACAACTTTCCCTTCGTCTATCACAATGATTTGATCTGCATTCTTTACGGTAGATAAACGATGAGCTACAACTACAACTGTTTTTCCACTATAAAATTTATTTAAATTTTCTACAATTATCTTCTCATTCTTTGCATCTAGGGCATTTGTTGCTTCATCAAGGAAGATAAAATCCGGATTCTTATATACAGCTCTGGCAATCAGAATGCGCTGCTTCTGACCTTGGCTAAGACCCATACCGTCTCGTCCTATCTGAGTGTTGTATTTCAATGGAAGGCTCATAATGTAGTCATGAATATTAGCTATTTGTGCTGCGTATTCAAGACGTGTATAATCAATGTCTCCATCTTCTACTGCAATATTTCGTGCTATAGATTCGGAAAATATAACTCCATCTTGCATTACAACACCACAGTGACTTCTCCAATCTTTTAGGTTTATATTTCTAATATCTTGATTTTGGATAAGGATACTACCAGAGATATTGGAATAATATCCAAGTATTAATTTTATTAAAGTAGTTTTTCCGCTACCTGAACTACCAACAACAATAGCAGTAATCTTTCCAGATGGATGTTAAGGGTGATGTTCAAGGGTTTTAGTTAGAGCGTGGGAATCGTATGAAAAACTAAGATTCTTGATGGTTATTGTTTTGTCTGATAGATTTGTTATGTTATTCTTAATGTGGTTATCCTCATTTTCAGCATTATGAATTTCATTTATTCGTTCAAGTGATATTTTCACATCTTGAAGCGAGTAAA
>PDYJ01002338.1_pt1 | contig 22000 bp, 21 predicted proteins | sample 1430841 | NCBI WGS metagenome assembly PDYJ01 (sample SAMN07237672, study PRJNA390542) | Gut metagenome, whole genome shotgun sequencing project. | isolation source: fecal pellets | host: Mus musculus | place: USA: New York, NY | collected 2016-10 | reverse complement strand
ACGCAGGGCGATATCTATTTAAATAACAAAAAGATCAAAGAATATGATAAGCAAAAATTACGGCTAAATACGGGATATGTGTTGCAAGATAGTAGCTTATTTCCAAATTTGACGCTTGAAGATAACATCACGATCCAACTTGAACAACTCGGAGTGACCAAAGAAAAACGCCATGCTCGAGCAGCTGAATTGTTAAAGTCCGTTGAACTTGACCCAGAAGTCTTTGCCAAACGTAAACCAGCTGAACTTTCGGGAGGTCAAAAGCAACGCGTGGCCATCGTCAGGGCTTTAGCCACTAAGCCAGATCTAGTTTTGATGGATGAATCATTTAGTGCCTTGGATCCCGTGTTAAGACGCCAGTCGCAGGATCTGATCTTAGACTTGCACCAAAAATTAAAGCCGACGATCGTTTTTGTGACCCACGATATGCAAGAAGCCTTACGCTTGGGCGATCGGATCGCTGTTCTCCATGCGGGGCATTTACAACAAGTCGGCACACCTATGCAGATCATGCAACATCCCGCAAATGAATTTGTAAAAGACTTCTTTGATCCTGAATGTCCCCACTTTTGGAATTTGGAATATTTATTACAGACAGCGTATCCGACCAAGATCGTAGATACTAAAAATGCAGTCGAGCTTGAGAGTTTTGATGACTTATTGACCCAACTTCAAAAAACACCTGAGCTACGATTCACGTATCAAGCACAGACTTATCAACTTACGTATCAAGGGCTCCTAGCTTATTTGGCAGAACAAGGAGGTCGGCGCTAATGGCAAAATTGATTGAAACACTCAGTGTGCAACGTACTGAGATCTTACAGGCACTGGGGCAACATTTGGCGATCTCACTTATTTCACTAGTGATCGCTATTTTGATCGCGGTCCCTTTAGCAATCAGTTTACGCGATCGACCATTTTTAGGCGAGGCTGGTCTGCAGGTAGCTGGGATCATCCAAACGATCCCTAGTTTAGCGTTATTAGGACTTTTGATCCCGTTAGTCGGTATCGGCACCGTCCCAGCGGTGATCGCGTTGACGTTATATGCGATCATGCCGATCTATCAAAATACGTATGCAGGCTTGAAAAATGTCGATCCTAATTTAAAAGAAGCTGCTCAGGCATTTGGACTTTCACGTTTTAAACAACTACAGCGGCTCGAATTTCCGTTAGCTTTACCGTTGATCTTATCGGGGATCAGGATCGCCTTAGTCATGGTCATCGGTACGGCAACTTTAGCCGCTTTTATCGGTGCTGGTGGTTTAGGAAGTTATATCATGCTTGGGATCCAGCAAAATAACAATGATTATCTGCTGATCGGGGCATCTTATCAGCGGCTTTAGCCTTCATTTGTAGTGGGCTTTTAAAATTTATCGGCAAAAATTCTCGCCGGATCTATGTAACTTTGGCGTTTTTGGCTCTTTTAGGAGCAGGCGTTGGTAGCGTGAAAGTATACGAAACTTTACAGCCTAAGCCCGTTAAAGTCGTGATCGCTGGTAAACTTGGTAGTGAACCAGAGATTTTGATGAATATGTATAAGGAATTGATCGAGCAAGCTGATCCTAAAGCTGAGGTGACGTTAAAGCCTAATTTTGGGGGCACGACATTTTTGTTTAAAGCACTTCAAAAGTGGCAAGTCGATATCTATCCTGAATTTACTGGTACAGTCTTAGAAGCGTTAGTCGATTACGATAAAAAGACACCTAGTGATCCTAAAGAGACCTATACGCTTGCGCAAAAGCAATTGTCAAAACAGTATGATCTTCGCTATCTAAAACCGATGGCATATCAAAATGGTTATGATCTAGCGGTGACTAAGGAATTTTCGCAAAAATACAATGTGACTAAATTAAGTGATCTAGCACGGGTCAACGCTAAGATCCATGCGGGCTTTGATCCCGATTTTTCCAATCAAGAAGATGGTTATCTGGGCTTAAAGCAAGCCTATGATTTAGATTTTGGCAAGGTGTCGGTCATGGAGCCTGCCTTACGCTATCAAGCGATCGCACAAAAGAAGGTCAATTTAGTCGATGGTTATACGACTGATCCGCAAGTGCGTCAATATGATCTAGTGGTGCTAAAAGACGATAAGAACTTTTTCCCACCGTATCAAGGGGCACCATTGATGAATGAAAAGTTTGCGCAAGCTAATCCTAAGATCGTTCAGAGCTTAGAAAAATTAGCCGGCAAGATCACCGCTGAAGAGATGCAAGAGATGAACTATGAAGTCAGCGTTAAGCATCAAAAAGCAAGTGTGGTCGCTCATAAATATTTAGTCGAACATGGACTGTTAAAATAAACGCAAAGCTCTAGCAAAGAGGGTCTACCATGATATCTTGCATCGTGGTAGACCCTCTTATCAGTTATTTTTTACGCATGAAATATCCGCCAAGACCGATGAGCAGTCCTAACAGGCTAAAGCAGACCCAGCCAAATCCAAGGTCAAAGAATGGGAAATAGGTTTGAGCAAACTTGAGCAATGTTTGGACTAGCGCAGTTTCTTTTAGCCCAGCTGGTAAAGCATTCAACATGTCAAAGAAAGCTGGGATCAAGGTCAGAAATGTCGTAGTTTTGTAGACCAAAGCATAATTATGAAACAATGGTGAACAAACACCTAGTAAGATCAAAGTGATCGCTAGTGGATATAAAAACATCAAGACTGGTAAAGACCAAGAAATGATCGCATCGAGTCCTAAGTTGGCGATCGCAAATGAGAGCAAGCAGTAGACCAGTAAGATCGCTTTATATGAAAAACGACTAAATAATTGATGGAAAGCTTGTGAACAGGCGATCGCAAGACCCATTGAAGTCGATAAACAAGTGACCGTCGTCAAAGTCGCTAACAAAGCATCGCCAAAGATCCCCATATAGTGATGAGAGATCTGTGTCAAAGTGATCCCGCCGTTTTCTGCCAGACCAAAAGTCGAGACACTTTGCGCTCCTAACAAGATCAAAGCAATGTAGATGATCCCGATCGACAAGATCCCAAGTGAACCACCTTTAGCAGTTGCCAAAGCGATATCTTTTTTATCTTTTAGACCAAATTGGCGGACGGCGGTAACGATAGTGATCCCAAAAGCGATCGAAGCCAAAGCATCCATCGTGTTGTAGCCTTGGAGAAGGCCGGAAGCAAAAGCGCCCGTCAAATACTCTTTAGTGATCGGGGCACTCGCAGCTGAACTTAGTGGGCTGCTAAAAGCCAGTAAAAAGATCACAAATAACATTACTAAAAAGACCGGGTTGAGCACTTTACCGATCAAAGCAGTGATCTTAGTTTCCCGACTAGACAGAAAGTAGACTAATAAAAAGAAGATCGCTGAATAGATCAATAGGCCTAATGATTGCTGATTTTGCGGGATATGTGGAGCAAAACCGATCGTAAAGGGCACAGTCGCTGTTCTAGGTGTTGCAAAAAATGGTCCGATCGTAGCGTAGATCAAGATCATAAAGAGCAACGCATAGCTGTGGCCGACGGGACGGGCTAGTTCATAGATACCACGTGATTGAGTGATACTGATCGCCAGTAGACCTAAAACTGGTAATAAAACCCCCGAAGCTAAAAAGCCTAAAGCTGCACTTAGCCAGTGGCTCCCAGCCATTTGGCCTAAATGAACTGGAAAGATCAGGTTTCCGGCTCCAAATAACATCCCAAAGATCAAAGAACCGATCATTAGATAATGTCTGAAAGTTAATTTCTTACTTTCCATAAAATCCTCCTATGTTATTTATAAAAAAAGTCCTCTCAGGTCAGAGCGGCCAGACAGGACACAATTAATAGTTAACTTTTAAGCTACATTATTTTTGGTTAAATGTCAAAGTAATTAAAATGATTGCATTAGCCAAATAAGCATGTTACACTTTAATTGAAAATATGAACATATCTTCATAAGTTTAGAGGTGACAAACAATGGAGACGATTTTTGCAAACAAAAATAAAATTATTCAGATAGTGCTCACGAGCTTGCTATTTTTAGTGGCACATTTGCCAAACTTAAGTACCGGGCTGGAATTTGCTCTTTACCTAATAGCTTATTTGATCATCGGTTTTGGTGTGATCAAAGAGGCGATCGAGCATATCTTTCATGGTAAATGGTTTGATGAGAATTTTTTGATGATGATCGCAACGGTGGGGGCTTTTGCCGTCAAGCAGTATCCCGAAGCGGTCGCCGTGATGTTATTTTACGCTTTAGGTGAACTTTTTGAAGATATTGCCGTTGAGCGTTCACGTGATTCGATCACACAATTATTAGATATTCGTCCCGAATATGCCAATTTAGTCACTAAAGATGGCACTGTGACTAAAGTTTCACCAACACAAGTTGAGCTTGATGAAGTGATCAAGATCAAGCCAGGTGAACGTGTCCCTTTAGATGGTAAAGTCATCCAGGGAAGTGCCTATTTAGATACGGCCGCTTTGACGGGGGAATCAGAACCGCGCTTAGTCGAAACTGGAGCACAGATCTTGAGTGGTGCGATCGTGTTAGACAGTGTTATCGAAGTTCGTGTGACTAAGCCTTATGGTGAATCGACCGTTGCTAAGATCTTGGAATTAGTTGAAAATGCAAGTCAAAAAAAGGCGCCAACTGAAAAGTTCATCACCAAATTTGCGCAAGTCTACACGCCGATCGTGGTCGGAGCAGCGTTATTACTGGCAATTATCCCACCGCTATTTTTGGGACTCCCATTTAGCGAATGGTTCTATCGGGCATTGATCTTTTTAGTGATCTCATGTCCATGTGCGTTGGTCATTTCGATTCCTTTAGGCTTCTTTGCCGGGATCGGTGCCTCGTCTAGAGCTGGTGTTTTGGTCAAGGGAAGTAACTATTTAGAATTATTGACGCAGATCCAGACTTTGGTTTTTGATAAGACTGGGACTTTGACAGAAGGTAAATTTCAGGTCGAAAATGTCTATCCTGATGCAGGGGTAAAAGAAGCTGAATTAGTTGAATTAGCTGCGATCGCTGAAATACATTCTCCCCATCCGATCGCTCGTTCGATCGTGGAATATTTCCCAGGAAAATTACCGACCGAAAAATTAGCAACTGTAAAAGAAGTGGTCGGTCAAGGGATCAAGGCTGTTTTTGCCGATAAAGACTTATTGGTCGGTAAAAAAGCCCTGTTAGATGAACAGGGGGTCGCGGTGGCAAAGTTACCACCAACAGCTACTGGAACATTAGTCTATGTTGCGTATGCTGGCAAATATTTAGGGTGTTTGGAGATCGCTGATACACTCAAACAAACTTCTACAGCAACGCTAAAAGAACTCAAAAAACAAGGGATCCAGACTGTGATGCTGACTGGTGATCGCCAAAAGACAGCTGATGTGATCGCGTCTAAATTAGCGATCGATACGGTCAAAGCAGAACTTTTACCGCAAGATAAGTTGGCTGAAGTTGAAAAATTGCAACAAGCTCAAACGGGCAAAGTTGGCTTTGTCGGTGACGGCCTAAATGATACCCCCGTTTTAGCCAGTGCTGACGTTGGGATCGCTATGGGGGCTTTGGGCTCTGATGCAGCGATCGAAGCAGCGGACGTGGTTTTGATGCGTGATGATCCAGAGGCGATCTTGCGTGTCTTAAATATCGCACGTCGAACTAAAAAGATCGTTTGGCAAAATATCTGCTTAGCTTTGGGGATCAAATTTGTCTTTTTGATCTTAGGTGCCTTTGGTGACGTAACGATGTGGGAAGCTGTGTTTGCGGATGTCGGTGTAACTTTGATCGCAGTTTTGAACGCTTTGCGGATCATGCGTAAATAACACACAATACTAAATAAAACGATCTGATCTTGCTGGTCAGATCGTTTTATTTAGCTAAAAATAACTTCAAATTCTTCACAGACGACTTCGAGATCAGGTGTAAAGTCCAGCTTTACTTCGGCTAATTCGGCAGTGAAGAAAGCTTGATGGACTTTACGCCAATAGGCTAGGTTCCGATCGCCTTCACCCTCTAAATAAGCATGGCGCGCGGAAACGTTTTTAAATAATGTGCGATAGACTTTGGTCGTTTTGGTGATGCAGATCGCCTCGTCGTTGCCATCTAAGATGATGTTATATTCACCGACTTGAGGAAGGGGCTCATTTTCTAGAGCATATAAGGGATAAGAAGATGTAGTAGCTGTTTTTTGCCCGCGCAAAACAAGTTTGGCTAAAAAATCAGGTTCACAGCCAAAAGCCCAAGCTTCATGAGGGGCATTGGCAAGTATAGGCTCGTTGGCACAAAATGCGTGCCACATTTCAGTTGCATTCATAGTCTATTACCTCGATAAATTTTTTCTAAGTATATCATGTTTTTTTGATGAATGCTTGCATAAAGACATTTTGGCGGTATATACTTAAGGTTATGCAAACGTTTTTATGAAAGGTGGTGCTCAGATGGCAACGATAAAAGATGTTGCTAAAAGAGCTGGTGTTTCGCCGTCAACGGCTTCACGCGCGATGCATGATAGTCCGTTGATCAGTGAAGAGACCAAGGATAAGGTGCGCCAGGCGATGAAAGAGCTGGATTATTCGCCTAATTTTGCTGCTCAAAATTTAGCTAATCAAACCTCAAATACGATCGGGGTCATTTTGCCAGCCCGCGAAGAAGCTGTGGGGGATAATCCGTTTTTTATCCAGATCATTCAAGGCTTAGCCTCGATCTGCAATGCGCACGATCAGTTAGTCTCGGTGGCGTCAGGTCAAACGACTGAAGAATTGATCAAAAACATCGAAACGATGATCAAGCGCGGAAATATCACGCGGTTCGTCTTTGTCTATTCCCAAGCCAACGATCCAGTGCTGGAATTTATCAAGCAACATTCAAAGATCCATTATGTTGTGATCGGTTCACCATATACCGATAAAGAGACCACGTGTTATGTCGATAATGATAATTTCAAAGCGGGATACGATGCAACTAAATTCTTGCTCGCTAAAGGGGCGACTCGGATCGTTTATGCACATACTGATCTTTCTGAAAAGGTTCAAAATGCACGGTATAAAGGCTATCTAGCGGCTTTGAGTGAAGTAAATATTACTGAATCACCATTGTGCTTGAGTACTGAGCGCGATGATGAAATAAAGAATGCCAAAGCTTTGGGCCAGATGTTATCTAAAACTGGCGGTAAAGTTGGTGTAGTAGCTTGTGACGATATATTAGCAATAGAGATCCAGCATCTCTGTGATATTTGTGAGATCGAGCAATCTGAACTTGCTTTGCTGGGCTTTAATAACTCATTACTTGCTAAAACAGCTCAGCCAGCCTTGACCTCAGTCGAGATCTTCCCGCGCTTTTTAGGCTCCGAAGCAGCCGCTTTAGCGATCAATACAAAAGGAAATGATAAGTTAAAGCTGGAGACCGATCACATAGTCGTGCCCCATAAGATCGTAGAACGCGCCTCTACAAAAATCTAAAAATCTCAAAAAAGAGATTTTTTTTGCTTGCAAATGCAACCGATTGCATTTATAATTAATATGTAAAATGAAAACGTTTAAATTATATTTTTAAAAGGTGGTCAGTGTAAATGAAAAGAATTTTTGAGATCGATCCATGGAAAGTAGTCACACATGAATTTAAACCCGAAGAAAAGCGACTCCAAGAAAGTATGACCAGCATTGGAAACGAGTACATGGGTATGCGTGGAATGTTTGAAGAAACGTACTCTGGTGATACCCATAAAGGTATTTATCTTGGAGGCGTTTGGTATCCAGATAAGACACGTGTTGGTTGGTGGAAGAACGGTTATCCTGAATACTTTGGTAAGGTCATCAATGCAGTTGATTTCACTAAAGTTGACATCAAGTTGAACGGCTCTTCGGTTGACTTGGCTAAGGATGAATTTTCAGACTTTGAACTTGCACTCGACATGAAAAAAGGGATCTTGAACCGTAGCTTTATCGTTACAAAAGACGGTCAAAAATTCCGTTTGAACTTTGAACGTTTTGTCAGTGTAGCGCAAAAAGAGCTCTACGCTTCCAAGATCACGGTCGAAAACTTAAGTGATACTGAAGCAAGCGTTGAGATCAGATCATACATTGATGCGGATGTTTTCAATGAAGATGCAAACTATGATGAAAAATTCTGGAATGTTTTGGCACAAAATGTAGCTGAAACACATATGTCTTTAACGGCACAAACGATCCCAAATAACTTTGGTACACCACAATTCACAACTGAAATGTTAGCTGACCACGTAACTGATCTACGACCAATGGCAGCTGAAACGACTGAAAAGAGCGTGATCAATACATTTGCCGGCCAAATTGCTGCTGGTCAAACCGTAACTTTTGAAAAACGTGTGATCGTGGTAACTTCGCGTGATCATGAAACACAAGAAGCTTTAACACAAGCTGCGCAAACTTTGAGCCAAAAACAAGCTGAAAGCTCATTTGAAGAGTTGAAGGCAGCTCAAGCAGCTGGTTGGGCTAAGCGCTGGGAAAAAGCGGATGTTGAGATCTCAGGTAATGCTGAATCACAACAAGGTATTCGCTTCAATTTATTCCAACTCTTCTCAACTTATTACGGTGATGATGCCCGCTTAAACATCGGGCCAAAAGGTTTCACTGGTGAAAAGTATGGCGGTGCCACCTACTGGGATACAGAAGCTTTTGCAGTGCCGTTGTATTTAGCTTTAGCCGACGAATCGGTGACAAAGAACTTGCTCAAGTATCGGTATGATCAATTAGCAGGGGCTTACCACAATGCACAACAACAAGGTTTGAAAGGTGCGTTGTATCCAATGGTAACTTTCAACGGGATCGAATGCCATAACGAATGGGAGATCACATTTGAAGAGATCCACCGTAACGGAACGATCGCCTATGCGATCTACAACTATACTCGTTACACCGGTGATGAAGAATATGCGACCCACGATGGCTTTGATGTTTTAGTCGGGATCGCACGCTTCTGGGCTGATCGAGTGCATTACTCCAAGCGCAAGGGACAATACATGATCCACGGCGTAACTGGACCAAACGAATATGAAAACAACGTCAATAACAACTGGTACACTAACATGTTAGCTAAATGGTGCTTGAACTATGCAAATGAGATCGCTGATAAAGTTTCAGCCCAAAAATTAGCGCAACTCGATCTAAGTGAGACAGAACGTCAAAAATGGCATGAAATTGCGGATAATATGTATTTACCACAAGATCAAGAACTCGGGATCTTCGTTCAACATGATACCTTCTTGGACAAAGATTTGACACCAGTTAAAGATCTTCCAGAAGGGCAATTACCATTGAACCAAAACTGGTCATGGGACAAGATCTTGCGTTCACCATATATCAAACAGGCTGATGTTTTACAAGGTATCTATTACTTTGTAGAAGACTTCACGCCAGAACAAAAAGAAAAGAACTTTGATTTCTACGAACCATTGACCGTGCATGAATCAAGTCTTTCGCCATCGATCCACTCTGTTTTAGCTGCTGATCTTCATAAAGAAGATAAAGCTTTTGAAATGTATTCCCGGACAGCCCGGTTAGACTTGGATAACTATAACAACGATACTGAAGATGGCTTGCACATCACATCAATGACAGGTTCATGGTTGGCGATCGTTCAAGGATTTGCTGGTATGCGTGTTATCGATGGTGAACTTGAATTTGCGCCATTCTTACCTAAAGAGTGGGATGGTTACAAATTCCGAATCAACTTCCGCGGCCGTTTGTTGAGTATTGAAGTTGATAAGACAGGTTCTAAGATCGAATTGTTGAAAGGTGAACCTTTGAAGATCAAATTAAATGGTGAAGAGACCAAATTAACAGCAAAATAGGAGGAAACGGATGAAAGGTGCAATTTTTGATTTAGACGGTGTGATCACCGATACAGCGAAGTTTCACTTTGCAGCTTGGAGCCAACTAGCTAAAGAACAATTAGGGCTAGTTTTACCCGCTGAATTTGAAGCTGAATTAAAAGGGATCAGTCGGACTGATTCTTTGATCAAGATCTTGGAATTTGGTGGCTTGCGTGATAACTATACTGAAGAAGAGATCTTGACGATGGCTGAAAAGAAAAATGGCTATTATTTACAAGCGATCGAAACTTTGACAAAAGAAGATATTTTACCAGGGATCACCCGTTTGATCGGTGAATTAAAAGAGCATGGCGTTAAATTATCAATTGCTTCAGCTTCCAAGAATGCGCCTGCGATCTTAGAAAAGTTAGGTTTAGCAAACGAATTTGATGCGATCGCTGATCCAAGTAAAGTTGCTAACGGCAAACCAGCTCCTGATATCTTCTTAGCTGGTGCCAAAGCAGTCGAACTTGAACCAAAGGATTGCGTTGGAGTCGAAGATGCTGTTTCAGGTGTAGCGGCGATCAAAGCTGCTGGAATGACAGCGGTGGCCGTAGGAGATGCGACTGAATTAGCCCAAGCGGATGTAGTTGTAGAAACAACAGCAGATTTCTCCTATGCACTTTTTGAAAAGGCATGGGAAGATGCTAAATAAGTAAATAGTTCTAGAAGTCAGGGGAAACTCTGGCTTCTTTTTTGTCCTCTTACCTAAAATCTATGTTATGATTCAAATAAGAGTATTTTAGAGAATGAGGAGAGTAATTTGGCTTATTGGCAAGGTTTATTGATCGGATTTGCATTTGTGGCGCCGATCGGGATGCAAAATGTTTATGTGTTCAACAACGGCTTATCTTATAAATTGAGTCGGGCGTGGCTATATACTTTTTTAGTTTGGGTCTTTGATGCACTCTTTTGTTTAGCGGCTTTTTATGGTATCGGAGCTTTGATCACCCATAATCAGACCTTGAAATTATTTATTATGTTAGCTGGTGGTCTCTTGACTGCCTATATTGGCTGGGGGATCATTCGTGTTGCTAATCAACGGGCTTTGACGAGCGATGACAATAAGATCAGTTTAAAACAAGCGATCACGACGGCTTTTGTAGTCAGTTGGGCTAATCCCCAGGCCTTGATCGATGGGACGATGATGTTGGGGGCTAGTCGTGGGACTTTGACCTTGGCTGAAAGTATCTTTTTTATTATTGGAGTCGTCAGTGCTTCCTTTATTTGGGACATGGGGATGACAACGGCTTTCAATGTCTTTCGTCATAAGATCCCAGATAAGTTGCTGTTGTGGATCAATTTGATCAGCGGGATCATCGTTGTGGCTTATGGTATTTTCTTATTTGTCGAAGGTGGCAAACAATTGTTTTAAATAAACTAAAAAAGTGAACGGCATTAGCGCTAGATGAATAACACGGGACTCACCACGTATGTGCTTCGAGGTGAGTCCCGTGTTATTTTTATAAAGTTACCCGCAATTTTACGCACTGTGGTCATAGTCGTGCTTAAAATTGCAATGCCTAGCAGATAACAATGGCTTGCACATGATGCTAAGCCCGCATAATGCCCAAGTCACCGTTATCTGTACGGCATTACTCGCAATTTTACGCACTGTGATCATAGTCGTGCTTAAAATTGCAATGCCTAGCAGATAACAATGGCTTGCACATGATGCTAAGCCCGCATAATGCCCAAGTCACCGTTATCTGTACGGCATTACCCGCAATTCTACGCACTGTTCGTAGTCGTGCTCCAAATTGCAACTCCTAGGAAATAACAATATCCCACTCACGAGGCAAAACCCGCCTCGTAAATGGGATACAGTTATTTCTACGGAGTTCCCGCAATTTTGTGCACTGTGATCAAAATGCGTTTGCGATTTTGGTCAGTTGTTTTTGGCAATGTTTTAATGAAAGGTCGCAACTGGTGCAACAATTTGCTAAACCTTCAATATGTAATGTGGTAAAATTCTTTAACCCGTGGAAGGATAACAGCTTTTGGAGATATTTATTTCCTAGGTTATGTTTGTGTCTATATGTGTCCCAAAAATACTTAAGTGATCGATGATAGGTCCGATTTGTTGCTTGGAGATGCAAAGCTTTTTTGTGGGGTGACAACTCAGCCAATGAGCTTATGATCAGATCTAAATATTGTTTGAGCTCCGCAGGTAAGAACTGTTGTTGGATCGGAGCAACGAAAAGATATTTATCAGCAAGCATGAAATCACTAAGCCAGTCATCATGCTCACACAGCAACTTTTGTTCAAACGATGATAATGGTTTTTGATGTTGCTTTTTTCGTAAGGCCATTAACATCTGTGAATTTAATATAGGCGTGTCATCTTTGGTAAGGTCATGAGAAATGATCCGATCTTTGGGGTGAGCTTGTTGATAACTTGTAATAAAATGCTGGTTAAGCCGATCCAAATGCGCATTTTTATCTTTAGAGTATGCTTGGATGACCAAAAGTGTTGACATAATAATACCTCTAGTTCTTTATATATAAAAAATTATAATATTCCAACATAGCAGCGATGTCAACCTGTGTTATTCTTTTTCACTATCCAGATCGATAAGCAAAGTTTTGGCTAAAAGAAGTTCTTCGTAGATAAAGTAAGTTTCTTCAAAGATGATCTTGAAGGCAACTTTTTAGTCCAAAAATTAGCCCTTGACGAAATTTTGGACTAAAATAGAGTTAGTAAATATTTTAGGGGGCTTTATAATGACAAAAACAGCAGCAGTGATGATCGCACCTGGTTGTGAGGAAGTTGAAGCACTATCAAGCGTTGATGTTTTACGGCGTGCCGGGATCAAATGTGATATGGTCGGTTTATTCGATAAGATCGTCAATGGTGACCATGATATCATCTTGACTTGTGATAAGGTCATGGATGAAAGTTTATTGGACTATGATATCGTGATCTTCCCAGGTGGTCTACCTGGTTCAGAAGCTTTGCGTGACAATGAAACATTGCGTCAGTTCATGGTCGAACGTAAAAAAGCTGGTAAGTGGAATGCGGCGATGTGTGCTGCTCCGATCGCTTTTGCACGCTATGGCTTATTGGATGATAGCCAATATACGTTATATCCAGGAATGGAAGCTGGGATCGCAGATGAAGTCAAGCATGGTAATTTTGATGAAGCTTTAGTCGTTGTAGATGAAAAGAATCATTTGATCACTAGTCGCGGACCAGCAACGGCTTGGGCCTATGCCTATGAGATCGCTAAAGTCTTAGGCGCAGATGTAGATAAATTAAAAGACGGTATGTTATACAACATGTTGATGTTGAGCCGTTAGAGATAAGAGACCAGAAGTTATTTTCTGGTCTTTTTGTTTACGTTATAGTCGTGCTTAAAATTGCAATGCCTAGCAGATAACAATGGCTTGCACATGATGCTAAGCCCGCATCATGCCCAAGTCACCGTTATCTGTACGGCATTCCCCGCAATTCTACGCACTGTGATCGTAGTCGTGCTTAAAATTGCAACTCCTAGGAAATAACAATATCCCACTCACGAGGCAAACCCCGCCTCGTAAATGGGATACAGTTATTTCTACGGAGTTTCCCGCAATTTTGCGCATTGTGATCGTAGTCGTGCTTAAAATTGCAATGCCTAGCAGATAACAATGGCTTGCACATGATGCTAAGCCCGCATCATGCTCAAGTCACCGTTATCTGTACGGCATTTCCCGCAATTTTGCGCACTGTGATCGTAGTCGTGCTTAAAATTGCAATGCCTAGCAGATAACAATGGCTTGCACATGATGCTAAGCCCGCATCATGCCCAAGTCACCGTTATTTCTACGGCATTCCCCGCAATTTTATGCACTGTGTTCAAAATTTGGTATCTTTGTCCTAAATAAGGTATCCTTAAAGTAGGAATAATTGAACAAATTAAATATAACGGAGGATCAGATCATGAATAAATTTTCAAAAGTGACCTTGGCATTGCTCTGTACGGTCGTTTTGGCAGGCTGTTCTAACGATAATGGCTCAAAGACTAATGCTAAAGAACAAAGCACTTCCCAAACGGCTAAAAGCAGTAGCCAAAAGCAAAGCTCGACTAGTCAGGCTAAAGAAAGTCAAAGCTCTGAAAGTAGTAGTCAAAAACAAAGCTCAAACACCGAAAATAGTGCAACTGATGAAAACCAAGCTGAGGCTAATAAACTTTCTAATAACGAATTGATACAACAAGGTGCGATCTCGATGCGCCAAAATTTGGGCGATACTGCGCTTGTAGCTACACTGTCTGGTAAAGAAGATAGCCAAAAGAAAGTCAGTGTTTCTTATAGTGGCGATCTAAACAACTATACCGCTAATTATTATCTTGAAAAAGATGCTAAGCCAGTTAATGACGAAAGTTTAAAAGATAGCTCACCATATGCTACTTTAACTAAAAAGACTTACGCTTCGACCGATGAAGCTGTTAGCCAGATCGATTATCAAAATGATGCTTCGCAAGGAAATTTACCTAAGATCAACTTAGGTTACGGGTTGCAAGCGACCGTCAATAGCGGTGCCGGTCAACGTTACTTGCATTGGAATGAAGGGAATTGGTCCTTTACCATGCACGGTAGCCCAGTCGCTAATGAAGATCCAACAACAGCTGCCCGTAAGGCTGTAACACTGTTAGAACGCTATCGCTTACCTGCACCATCACAACGGGGAAGTGGTCGTTTGGAAACTTCCGCTAAAGCAGGCTTTTTGACCCAATCACTCACTTGGAATAAAGATAATGTGGTCTATGAATTTAAGGCAGACGACTTAGAAACTTTAGTCTTAGTGGCAGCCAGTTTGCAGTAAAAAATTTAGTTTAAAAAAATTCTAAAAACCTTTTATTAACCCTAGTATATAAGGGTTGACAAGTGTATCAGCTAGACTATACTAAGAGTTGTACCAAAGAAAAATAAAAAGTGAGGCGTTCTTAGATGAATTACATTGGGCAAGAGATTCAAGATTTTTCAGTTAAGGCATATCAACAAGGTGAATTAAAGGATGTCACCAAAAAAGACGTTTTGGGTAAATGGAGCGTGTTCTTCTTTTATCCAGCCGATTTCTCCTTTGTGTGCCCAACTGAATTAGAAGATTTACAAACTAAATATTCCCAATTCAAGGCAGCTGGGGCAGAGATCTATTCTGTTTCTGAAGATACCGAGTTTGTACACAAGGCATGGGCTGAAGCTTCGACTGGTATTGGTAAGATCGAATATCCAATGTTAGCCGATCCAGCTGGCAAATTAGCTAAGGCATTTGATGTATTGAATGCAGAACTCGGTCAAACATACCGGGCTGCTTTCATCGTTGATCCAGATGGGGTGATCCAATCCTATACGATCAATAACATGGGGATCGGACGGAACGCCTCTGAGATCTTCAGAACGCTTCAAGCAGCCTCCTTTGTACGCGCACATGGCGATAAAGTTTGCCCAGCTAGTTGGCAACCAGGCGATGATGTGTTGGAACCAGGCTTAGATCTAGTTGGTAAATTATAATTACATTGAAAAAAGTCAAAAAATAAGATGATCCGTTGCGACAGATCATCTTATTTTTTGTTCGGAAAACTGCGGTGTTGTCCCGGGTTATTTTTCATGATGCAATAAATAAAGATACCGCAACATCACTGTGCTCAAGATAACGGTGATCGCCCAGATCGTGTGGATCCCCCAAATTTTTTCCAGTTCAGCGGAACACAGAGCGCCTAGTGCAAAAGCGAGGGTGATCGCTAAATACAGTTTAGCCGCATGTTTATCGGCTAAATTGTGGGAGAAGAAAAATCCGTTCCAAGCGAGCATCCCCTTTTTGATATTTCCCGTGGAAAAGGAGTTGTTGTAAGGGATGCCTTCGATCTTGCTAAATGAAGTCGTTTGGATCCCGACCCCAAAGGCCAATGGAGGGACGACTAGATAGTCAGGTGTACTGACAGGTAAGAACCCGATCACTAGACAAGCCAAGATGCAGGGGAGCAATGATAAAGGCTTGACGTAGGGAGAGTCTAGTTTTTTAGCGAGAAAGCTGATAGTAAAGATCCCTAAAATAAAAAAGAAAAGAGTAAAAAAGCGCGTTTCTGTAAGCACAAGCCCTTTACTAGCAATATCGACAGCTAAGAAGACGATATTACCAGTCTGTCCAGCGACTAGCGAATGTTCGCGCAAGACATAGGTGTAAGCGTCGATATAGCCACCACAAAATGCCAAAGTCAGCCCGATCAAAAGCGATTGGGCATATTTTTGTTTAACAAGTTCATAATTATTGATAAGATCACTTCCAGATAAAAAAATCAATTATCTTCTATTTTAACACTTGCCATAGTTTTGAGTATGTATTTTGTAGTCTAGTCCGCTATAATTAAAGTTGGGCAAGGGGCCCGTAAATATCAAAAAAAGGAGTACGCATATGTATACAGAACAGATCAAAGCAGTTCAAGGGGCTGCGAGTAAGAAGTTAGCTTTTTTGCACCAAAATCCGCTGGGATATTTTCTATTGTCCATGTTAGCAGGAATGTATATCGGTTTTGGCATCTTGTTAGCTTTTACTGTCAGTGGACAGTTACAAGGTGCTCCGACTACTAAATTGTTGATGGGAACCGTTTTTGGCGTAGCACTTAGCTTAGTTATCATCGCTGGTAGTGAATTATTTACCGGCAATAATTTTATTTTAGCAGTCGGTGCTTTGACTAAGCAAAATACGTGGCTTCAAGCAAGTTATTTGTGGGTGATCTGCTGGTTAGGCAATGCTTGTGGGGCGATCTTATTGGCAATTCTTTATAATGCTACCGGCTTGCAAGTTGATGGAGTAGCCAAGGCACTCACTGCAACTGCCGTAGTTAAGACGACGGTTGGTCCGCTTTCTTTACTCATGCGGGGATCTTATGTAACATTTTAGTCTGTTTGGCATTATGGTCTAGCTTTCAGACAAAAAATGATGCGGCTAAATTGATCATGGTCTTTTGGTGTCTATTGGCCTTTTTTACGACGGGATTTGAGCACAGTGTCGCCAATATGACTTTACTGACGGCAGCACTTATAAAACCCGCTGGCGCAGTGCTCACAGTCGGGGCGTGGCTGTATAATCTGTTTTGGGTCTCGTTAGGAAATATGTTGGGGGCGATCTGCTTTTTAGCCGTACCCTATGTGATCGCAGCTAAAAAATAAATCGTGGGACTCATAGTTTTGACTATGGGTCTTTTTAAAAAGGGGAAATGTTTAGTATAATGAATTTTAGTTTCTATTTTGGTAAAGGGGTGGCAAATTATGAAAGAACCAATTATTTCTTTTAAAAATGTCGTTAAAAGCTACGATGACGATGTTCCAGTGTTAAAAAAAGGTCAGCTTTGATATCGAAGAGGGCAAATTTTATACACTTTTAGGACCATCTGGATGTGGTAAAACGACGATCTTACGGATGATCGCAGGTTTTTCAGAGCCGACTGCAGGTGATATTTACTTTGAGGGGAAAAGGATCAACGATATTCCGGCAAATAAGCGTCAAGTTAATACCGTTTTTCAAGATTATGCGCTCTTTCCGCATATGAATGTTTTTGATAATATCGCTTTTGGATTGAAGATCAAAAAAACACCAAAAACAGAAATTGAAACTAAAGTCAAAGAAGCCTTGCGCTTAGTGCAGTTAGCCGGTTATGAAAAGCGTGGGATCAGTGAAATGTCTGGGGGGCAAAGACAACGAGTTGCAATTGCCCGGGCGATCGTCAATGAGCCTAAGATCTTATTGTTAGATGAACCTTTATCAGCTTTAGACCATAAATTGCGACTAAATATGCAATATGAATTGCGCGAGTTACAACAGCGTCTGGGGATCACCTTTATTTTCGTGACTCATGATCAAGAAGAGGCGTTGGCGATGAGTGATGAGATCTTTGTTTTAAATAATGGAAATATCGTGCAAAGTGGCAGTCCAGTCGATATTTACGATGAACCGATCAATCACTATGTAGCTGATTTTATCGGTGAAAGTAACATTGTCGATGGGGTGATGATCCAGGACTGTCTTGTAAAATTTGCTGGTAGAGAATTTGAATGTGTGGATGAAGGAATGCGTCCCAATGAACCGGTCGAAGTTGTTTTACGGCCCGAGGATCTCGAGTTGACCACAGTCAAAGCGGGTAAATTAAAGGTTAAAGTCGATACACAATTATTCCGCGGGGTCCATTATGAGATCGTCTGTCATGATGAGATGGGAAATGAATGGATCGTGCATTCGACCAAAAAAGCCCAGGTCGACAGTGAGATCGGTTTGTACTTTGATCCTGAAGATATCCATGTTATGCGATTCAATGAAACAGAAGCAGAATTTGATGCACGCTTAGAAAGTTACGACGATTAAGGGGGACAATATGAAAAAGTATAATACTTTATTAGCAGTCCCATATTTTCTCTGGTTGCTCTTTTTTGTCTTAGCACCGGTTGTTTTAGTGGTCGGCTATTCTTTTTTTGATCAAAGTGGCCATTTCACACTAGCTAATTACGCAGAGTACTTTGGTTCGGGAAAGTATTTATTGATGACGTTTAATTCGGTCTGGTATGCTCTTTTGATCACCTTGATCACACTTTTGATCAGTTATCCGACAGCGTATTTTTTGACAAAATTAAAGCATAAAGACTTATGGTTGTTGCTGATCATTTTACCGACATGGATCAATTTATTATTAAAAGCGTATGCCTTCATTGGGATCTTTGGTGTTCACGGTGGCCTGAACAGCTTTTTAGGCTTTTTTGGGATCTTACCCAAGCAATTATTGTTCACTGATTTTAGCTTTTTGATCGTGGCAGTCTATATTCAGTTGCCCTTTATGATCATCCCGCTTTTCAATGCACTTGAGGAATTGCCCCCTTCATTTATTGCTGCCAGCAAAGATCTTGGCGCCAGTTCGACTCAGACATTTTTTAAAGTGATCTTTCCCTTATCTTTAAATGGGGTCAAAAGTGGGATCCAAGCAGTCTTTATTCCATCCCTTTCGCTCTTTATGTTGACCCGTTTGATCGGGGGCAATCGTGTGATCACACTGGGGACGGCGATCGAAGAGCACTTCATGGTAACGCAAAACTGGGGCAAAGGGCAACGATCGGGGTCGTTTTGATCATTGCAATGGTGATCGTGATGCTCTTTACCGGTGAAAAGAAAGCAGGTGCAAATGATGCAACAAACTAGATCTAAGTGGGCAGAGCTGTATTTGATCTTAGTCTTTATCTTTTTATATCTGCCGATCTTTTATTTGGTTTGGTATTCCTTTAATGCCGCGATACGATGAATAGCTTTACCGGTTTTTCGTTGCGCCATTTTAGCGAGTTATTTTCCGATACACGGTTGGTGATCATCTTGCTAAATACCTTCTTATTGGCATTTTTGTCGGCTTTGATCGCAACGGTGATCGGTACTTTTGGGGCGTTATTTATCTATTATTTGAGAAAGCGACGTCACCGTAATACATTGTTATCGTTGAATAATATCTTGATCGTTTCGCCAGACGTAACGATCGGGGCTAGTTTTTTGATCTTATTTATCACGTTAGGTTCGATCTTTAGTGGCTTTTCACTGGCTTTTGGACGGTCCTTTTGGCACATGTTAGCTTTAGTATCCCGATCGTAGTCTTGATGATCTTACCAAAACTCCAAGAGATGAATGATTCAATGATCACAGCTGGCTATGATCTTGGCGCAAATAACCGCCAGATCCTAAAAGATATCATCTTGCCTTATCTTTCACCGGGGATCATCGCAGGGTATTTTATGCGTTTACCTATTCACTCGATGATTTTGCAGTCACCTTTTTTGTGACGGGAAATGGTTTTACCACCCTTTCAGTTGAGATCTATTCGCGGGCGCGGCGTGGTGTTAGTTTAGAGATCAATGCCTTGAGTACGCTAGTCTTTTTATTTGCACTTGTATTAGTAGTCGGTTATTACTACATCAGTAAGGATAACCAACCACGCTCCAAGAAAAAGAAACGGGGCTCTTGCGATGAAAAAAATTACGTTCACTTTTGATCGGGATCTGTTTGATCATTGGCTGCTCTTTTTAGGGACAGTTTGGCTCGAACGCTCGACTGGGATGTCAGATGCCAAAGTTTTAAACATTTATAACTGGGGCGATTACATCGATCCTAAATTGATCACCAAATTTGAAAAGCAAACAGGGTATAAGGTCAACTATGAGACGTTTGATTCAAACGAAGCGATGTTGACTAAGATCAAACAAGGCGGGACTTCGTATGATATCGCGGTCCCAAGTGATTATATGATCCAAAAGATGAAAAAAGAGCATCTGTTGTTAAAACTCGATCATAGTAAGTTAACGAATTTAAAAAATATCGATCCGCAGTTTATGGACCTTGCCTTTGATCGCCATAATGAGTATTCAGTACCGTATTTTTGGGGGACGCTGGGGATCATTTATAATGATAAATTCTATCAGGCTTCACAATTCAAGACATGGAATGATCTTTGGGATCCACAATTGAAAAAACAAGATCATGTTCATTGATGGCGCGCGCGAATTTATGGGGATCGGTCTGGCTAGCATGCAAAGATCGCTCAACAGCAAAAGTGATGCTGAGCTCGATCAAGCCTATAATAAGCTCAAAGCTTTGACTCCCAATGCCAAAGCGATCGTTTCAGACGAGATCAAGACATATATGGCAAATGAGGAGAGCAGTGTAGCCGTGACCTTTTCGGGTGAAGCGGCTGATATGATGGAAAAAAATAGTCATTTGCATTATGTGCTCCCAAATGGTGGGACTAATTTGTGGTTTGATAATTTGGTGATCCCTAAGACCGCTAAAAATAAACAAGGCGCATATGAATTTATCAATTTCATGTTAGATCCAAAAAATGCGGCGCAAAATACGGAATATATCGGTTATTCCACCCCCAATAAAGCGGCTTTGAAATATTTGCCAAAAGCGATCACCTCCAATAAGGAATTTTATCCAAGTGCTGCTCGGATCAAGCAGATGGAGATCTACGAAGACCTAGGACCTAAGTATTTGGAAAAATATAACGACCTATTTTTGGAGCTAAAAATGTATCGAAATTAGAAAGGGCAAATCATTTTTAATCACGGTTTAAACTAGGGTATAATGTGCAGTGAGGAGTAGAACTCCTTTAAGTATGCTACACGTAGTAAGTTTTAAAAATGCATTGTGTGATGTAGAGATTTCGCTCTTTATATTACGATGTATATCCTCAAATAAGCCAAGTGCGAGTGATGGCGCACTTGGTTTTTTAGATCACAGTGCAGAGCAAAGCGAAAAATGCCGTACGAATAATGAGGCCTTGGGCATGATGCGTATTTTGCATCAGGTCCAAGGTATTGTTATTTTCTAGGCATTACTTTTAGGAACGACTATATTACAGTACACAAAAAAAGAGCTAGGAGGTATCTCCCAGCTCTTTTAATGATATTTACCTTCCACAGTAAATATCGCACCGTATAATAGAAACTTCAGGATAACATGGTTTTGCGGTATTGTCAATTGTATTCAAAAAAATTAATTTTATCATAAATGTTAGCGCTTGCTAAAAATTTGGTTTTATGTTATAAAATAAGTGAGGAGTCAAAAGATTCCCACAATTAGGGCGTCCAAACTGTTAGTCACTGTTCCTATAATTAGGTTGGAGGGTGATGGAACCAACAAGTTGAGTTTAAAACAAAAGTGTTGTAGTCTCTTTAAGCAAACGCCACTAATTGCAATTAGTAACGAGGATCTTGTTGAGTGCTTCTGGAAAGCGAACAAGATCAAAACCAGATAAAGGATGTGGGGACGATTACTCCTTATAGTAATTTAACAGCCACGTACTCAGTTTCTTGATGATATCTTAGGAGTAACAGGTGAACCTCCAAGATGATGTTTCCGAGTATTATTTACTGAGTATGGGCTGTTTTTTTTGTGCCCACATTCGAACTTATATTTGTGAGGGATGGGTAGATGTGTGCTAAAAAAGTGACGATCCGTGAAGTTGCTAAAACGCGCTGGTGTCTCGATCGCAACGGTTTCACAGATCTTAAATGGTAAGGCTATGAACTTTAATCCACTAACAGTTCAAAAAGTTCAAGCCGCTCGAGATGAATTAGGCTATAAAGCCGATCATTTGGCACGCCAAATGGTCGGTAAACAAAGTAAAACGATCGGGATCCTCGTACCGGAGATAACTAACTCTTTTTTCAGTACTTTAGTCAAAGGATCGAAGAAGAGCTGTTA
>PDYJ01000820.1_pt1 | contig 22127 bp, 16 predicted proteins | sample 1430841 | NCBI WGS metagenome assembly PDYJ01 (sample SAMN07237672, study PRJNA390542) | Gut metagenome, whole genome shotgun sequencing project. | isolation source: fecal pellets | host: Mus musculus | place: USA: New York, NY | collected 2016-10 | reverse complement strand
TTCCATTGCTACGATGCCTCCGGCCAAGATGAGGTTGACTCCGAGGCTTGCGGCAAAGGCGTAGATAAAGAACTTTCTGACGGCCAAACGGCTCGCAAGCTCGGATGTGTATTCATGGATGTTCATAACAAATTAACCAATAAATGTTCTGCGGGCAGAAGCCGGCATACGTTTAAACGGATTCATGGGCAGATGCCAATAAAGGAAGTGGAATCCGTAAGCCGGATGTCTTCCCGCTTTTGTTCTTACCCATGCCCAAACAAAAAGCAATGGAAAAGAGAAGTCCTAAGGGCATATTGTTGGCAATAATGCCGATGCCTATACCGGCAAAGCCGGCAGCGACCGTGTCAAAGTCCCATAAAGAGAAATCGAGGCGGGGCATCAAGCCTTTTAGGAATCAAGTGAGATTTATTTTCTGAGTAATGCATATGAGTGGGGATGACCCAAGGAGGCGTAGGCGCCTCCCGGGTTTATTAGATTAATCCGGTGAAGATGTTGTCGATGATGTCAGGTCCGATGAACAAAGCCATGGCTGCGGCAACGCAGACAACAGCGCCCATGATGGAGCCGCGGATAACACCGACGCCAAGGCCAACCAATAAGAACATCAAAGATATAGAACGGCCCAACGTACCTTGGGACCAGCTTTGAAGCTTGGTGTAAAGGTCTTGGAAGTCAGTGTCGCCGTTAGCTGCAAAAGCAGCGGAAGCGGCGAAGAAGAGGGCGCAGGCGCCGACGGATTTCAATGTTGCTGTGTTAAGTTTTTTCATGAAGAAAACTCCTTAGATAGTGAATTAACAGGATTTTTAGAAAAAGCTTCCCTAAGGGCGCCCCTGTTAAAGCGTCCTGAGAAGAGAAAAACTGGTAAATGGGGTTTTAAGAAGCGATGGCTTTAAGCTTCTCCCGAGTCTTGTCGTCTAAAGACTGAAGATTTTTAAAAACTCTCCAGGCATACTTTTGTCTGGCATCCGTACAGTCTTGGCCTTTGAGTCTGGAACAGCCGGCGTTATAAGCTCCGACCGCTTCCCAAGGATTTTCAAAACGCATCAAGTTGTCTTTTAAAATTCGGGCGCCGACTTCAATGTTTAAGCAAGCGTTACTCAGCAGTTCCGATTTCGACAGGTTCCATTTAGAAAGCCATTGAGAATTAATTTGCATCAAACCTATATCCTGAGAACATTTAGGCCCGGCGAGTGCAGACGGATTGCCGGAAGACTCCGTGATAGCAATTGCGCGAAGAAGGTCGGGTGCTACGCCGAAGTTTCGGCCGTGGATGTCAAAGCAATCGGCAAAGACCGGCTGAAATGCACAGATTAAAAAGCCGACTAACGCGGATGCAATTTTGTGAGTCAAAGGAATCATCAAATCAAACAAAATTCAGTTAGTTAGTTAAATTTATGGAAATTGGCTGTGACCGTATGCAGAGCAATCAGAAACACGACAAAAGCGCCTTGAATCAGCCAGACGTAACGCCGGGTAAGGCCAAATCAGCGATAAGGCAAAGAAACCGCCTAAATAAATCGGAGCCGAAAGCGCAACTTTGTAGAGAACCGGATGCGGGGCAGCTGTGGCTTCAAATTTGAGCTTTCTTTCAAAGAAGCCGTCAACGAGGACTGCCAATGGAGCCGGCAACAAAACCAGAACCCAAACCAAGGCAATGAATAAACGGAAAACTGCTAATTTAGTCAGAGCTCTCAGACTTTGGAAATATGGAATATTCCAAATGTTGTCGCGTTTTTCTTCAAATAAAGCTTCACTTTCATCTCTGATTTTGCTTTCCGGAAAAACCGTTGTCTCTTTAAGTGACGTGAGCTTTAATGCATTGTGCGTTACCCAATCCCTCAAATCTTTGTGAAGAACGGTACTGACCTGGCGGACTTCTGCAGAAAGTTTGGATTCGAAATGAACTGAATCAAAGTGAAGTGGCATCCACATATACACGAAGATGAAGCTCAGGATGAAAAGAAGGGCGGCTTTGGAGTTCATGCTTGCTCCTTCTTTTCTTCTGCATCCTGCTCAAGCAGTTCGAGTGCTTCACGGATTTCCTCGTCAGCGGTTTTAGCCGGTTTGGCCGAGTCCTTTTCAGAGGCAGTTTCCTTATAATCATTCTCATCGATCAGAATCGGAGAACGCAGCTTATAGAGCTTGCCGCCGCTGACGTTCGCAAAGAACTGACAGTTAGGAAGCATGCTGTAATACTCGCCGGGAATAATATCTTCACGTTTAGAAGAGCTCTTGTGAGAGGCTCCGGCGTTATAAGACGGTATGCCGCTGTAGTTATCCGCGTGAGTAGACAAAGAAGTATCGACATGCTTGATATAGGTCTTGCCCATAGTTTCGGTAAAGACGTCTCTGGTTAATCCGTCTTTAGTACGCAGAGCTACCATGTTGTTCAAGTTGCCGATAACCTTACGGGCTGCAGCAACACTGCCGAGGCGTTCTTCTAAGTCAGCCATTGTCTGCATGGCAACTGTCGTGTATATGCCTCCTTCTGCGCCTTTATTTAGGATTTCAATAAGCGGTGCGTTGACAACATTACTGACTTCATCAACGAACAAGCAGATTCTGACACCGCCTTTCTTGAGCTTATAGCGATGACCGGCAACGGATGCTAAGTCCGCAAGCATCATGGAAGCCGCTGCGGTTGCTACGTCTGCGTTCTGCATGGAGCCTAAAGCAATGTAAAGAACTTGCTTTTGTTCAATTACGTCTGGCAAAGAAATGATGGGACGAAGATCTTTCGGATCATTTCTGTCCGGAGAGATAATCTTCTGCATATCGCCGTTATTGAGCAATGCAAAGACCGGAATCAAAGAAGCCGTAATCTTGGCATAGTGTTCTGCGCTATGGTGATAGACCTTTAAAGCACTCTCAATCGGACGAATGTGATGAGTTTTATCGAGAAAGTTTTCGTACCAAGAAATTTTGAGTTTTAACGGGTCAACGTTTTCTAATTCCTTTTTGCTGCCTTTAATGAAGGCCAAAGCCTTTTGTCTCCATTCGGGACAGGCTTTGTTTTCGATAAGCTTATCCAACATTAAACCCAGTAATTCATTGATGCCGTTATTGATATGCGTTTCAATCGTGCGGACGGAAGGACTGATATTAAGCTCTATCAAAGCTTGTGCGACGGTATCAACGGCAGCCCAGGCAAATGCGCGGAAAGTGCCGTCAGAACTCGGGGGCATGACGGAAATAATGCGGGTGGCAATTTCTCCGGAGGAGCCGTAGGTGTAAAGCGGATCTAAACGGACGGAACCGGGATCATTGTCGGTGGTAAAAATCAACGGTTCATCACGGCCGACGATAGCGCAAGTTTTACGGATAACGTTTTCCATCCGTCCGCCGCCTTTCGGGTCAATGGTAATAACCACATCACCCCGGATAATTGCTTGTGCAATAGCTGTACCTAAGAACACACCTTTACCGGCTTGGGTTGTGCCGACGATACATAAACCGCCTTCAAAGTTTTTAAGGGGACGATAGATATCGGTTTCTCCGCAGTTAAGACCATGAAGGGCAGCTAAACCTTGATCGTCATCGGACATGACGGATTTGCTTCTGCCGGTCAGCCACAAAGCGAGCTTATTGAGGCGCCAATGCTTAGCACTGTACTTTGATAAGTCATAAAGCTTCTGAGAATGGTCAGGCGTCCATTCAAAACCAAGGCCGAGCCATAAATGATCTGGATTTGTTTTCTTGATTAAGGTCTGAATACTCATAAAAGCGGTTCCATAACCGTGAAGATAACTGCGTGCAACCAAAATGCTCCAGCCTTCATAAAGGCGCCAAAAGAACATGGCTCCGCAAAGGCCGAATACAATTACAGCTAAGTTTCGGTCAATAATTTTCAATTGAAAAAGACCGAAGAAATAAACGGCACAGAGCATCCAGCCTATGGCTGAGCATAATTCCCATGCGTTGCGGTAGGGCTGCTTAAACCGGCGGAAGTAAGTTGAATCAGCTCTCATTTCATCTCCGGCTTAGGAAAGTAAGCAAAATCGAATACTTCTTCCGGGATATATTTGTTTCGGAAGTTGTACCAGTAGGTTTCGTTGTAGACGCCTTTATAGGGTTTAAGCTTCGGACAGCCGATGTACTGCAATCCTTTGGCTCGAAAATATTCCTTCCATCTTTGAACTTGTTCATTGAAATACAGAGCTCGGGCTTCCGTGTTGGCTCCAACCGTAGCTTTCCAGCGGGCGCGGCGGCGCATAAACAAAATTTCAGATGAAGAAAAAGTTCTGAAAGCTCTCTCGATTAATTTCTTTTGTTCTTTTTTAAGCTGACGGTCACTTATGCCCATCTTCTTGACTTCTCTCTTCACTAAATCGAATACGTAATCGTTTTTCCATTGACGTCTATGAGGACGGTTAGCTTTGTAAAGCTGTTCGAATTCTTCATGGGAGTAACGCATATTGCCGACATGAAGCAGTTCGTTTGAAGCTCTTGATTGGCGGTAAGCCGCACGGCAGTCGGCCAAGAAGTGCCAATACTTTTGGTCTAAATCTTCCAAGGTTCTATAACCGCCTTCGCCGTAGCTCGGCTGATACTCGGGGCGGAGGATTCTTCTGGCGGTTTTATAAACAACCTGACCGTAAGCGTTTACTTTGCTTTTAACTCTGTCTCTCTTAATAGGCTGTATGCGGTTTGCCACGGCGGTAATCACCATGCCCTGGCCGTAGAGAACGCAAGTTCTGGCCAAGTTGGATAGTTGTCTTTTCTGCATCCCGTTAAGGACCGGCAATTCTTTATCTGTTGTCATGTTTTAGTCTTTTAGGCGTTATTACTTCAATCCGAATCTGCTTACGAACAAGCTCACACCCAGGTGTGAAATTTTGCTGGGGAGCGGTGCCGGCGGTTCAGATTTCTTACTGTTCTTGCGACCGGGTTTCTGTGCTTTTCCTTTGACCTCTTTTTTGGCTTGCCCTCGAATAGTTGCCAATTGAGCTTCATTGATTTTCTGGGCGCGCGTTTTCTTGCCGGTATGCTGTTTATCCGGTTCTTTATTCTCCGGATTTGTCAGCTTGACAACGTCGGCTCTGATGGTCAGTATTCCGCTTTGGTATTCTCTTCCGGCGGAAGAAGACCCAAACATATGAGTACGCGTGATTACGCATTGATCTCCTAAAGTGGGGGCAACGGACGTTTTTGCAGAAGGGTGCTTAACTTTGCATGCTCCTTCCGGTAATTTGTTAGAGCCGGAAGTTGAGCCTGGTTGGACTTTAGAGCTTGTAGCCTTTGCAGAATGGTTTGAGCGAAGTTCTGCGTCATCTGATATCTCATCGTCCGAAACAGAATAAATAAACTGAGCTCCTTTAGCTACCAACGGATTATTCGGATCCGAGATGAATTCTTTGATTGCTTTTGCCACAGCAGGTGAGCTGGATTGCCTTTTAGCAGGTCGGCTTAAATTAGCCTTCGCTTCCGAATCTTCAGAAAAGAAATCCTTCACATCCATGGAAAACAATTGAGCCAGTCCCTCTTCAAGAGAAATCTTGTCTGAATCAGACTCGACATCAGCTTCTTGACTGTCGACGGCGCATTTTTGTTCTGCAATGGAAACAGATGCCGGAGCACAAAGAAGCAAAGGCTTCGAAGGCAACTGAAGTTCGGTGACTTGAGGGCAGATAAATTTTTTCTTTACTACGTTCTTGTCGGATACGATGTCCGTACGAGAAGAGGGCTTTTCTTCCTTTTGAGTCTGAGTATTGCAAACTTCTTCCTGTTCTCCTGCTCGAGATGATTCTTCTAAAGAAGGGGAGAGGAGGTAAGAGGGGGAGAGGAGTTTTGCCTCCTCAGAAGAAATAGGAAGACCTACGCCGGCAGTATGCTTCTCCTTGAAAAGGGGAGAAAGCAGAAGGAGGACTTCGCCTACCGTAGAGTTGCCTTCTAAAGAAGTAGGCAAGACTTCAGGAGAAGAATTTTCTTGAGAAGGTGTCTTCTCCTCGGCTATCTTCTTCGCTGCCGACTTCTCTGCGAGCGGCTTCTCTGGATCCTTCTCTCCTAGGGTTGTCTCCTTTAATGTCTTCTCTTCCGCGGAAGTCTTCTTTTCCTCTTTATTGGAATTGATAAAAGCTGTAGGCACCGGTTCCACCAAGGCAGGCTCATCCTCGGAAGGGAGGCTTGTCGAAGTAAGTATGCGCTTAGCGGGAGATGATTGTTTCTCTGGAGAAACTTCTTCGCCTGGGGAGATGTTCTCGGTAGACGCCCCCTCCTGAGTAGGGGACTCCTTCTTCTGAGTAGGAGCCCTATCTCCCGCGGGGATGGTCGGAGAAGATGTACAGGAGGCCGGAGAAGGGGAGGCAGACTCTGCGGAAACCGTTTCTCGTGAAAGGAGATGTTCCTTAGAAGATGGCTTCTGTTCAGGAGACGATTCCTGTTGAGAGGACAAGTTTTCCGCAGGAGACAGCGAGGAGGGAGAAACTTGATTAGCAACTTTCTGGCTTGCGTTCGTCTTCTTTGCAGAAGAAGACTTCTGAGGAGAATGACTTCCAGTAGGGGAGTTTTCAGTGGCCTTCTCTTCAGTAGTTGGTTTTTGAGTAGGTGTCTTCTGAGGAGACGACTTCTCAGGAGACGACGTCTTAATAGTCTTCTTCTGGGTAGACAACTTCTGGGAAGACAGGTCTTTGCCTCCTGAAGTGATTTTTTCTTCTCCTGCCTTCTTCTTGACAGTTGAAGTAGATACTTTTCCTTTTTCGGAGGAGACAGAAGTTTTGCTGGAAGATGCCTTTGGCTGATTCTTCTTAGTTGAAGAAGATAATTGACTTTCGGTCTTTTTCTGTTTGGAAGCTCCATTCGAAGCGGAGGACGCAGCCACAGATTCGCTCTTTGACTTTTTAGCCCCGGTAATTGGAGTCAAACCTTGGAGTTCTGCTTTAGGTTTACCGGCAACGGCAAGAATGTCGTTAACTCTCTTGTTTTCTTTTCTTGCGGCAGCGGCTTTTTCTTTATTGTGCTGTTTTACGGCTTCATTACGAATGTCGGTTCTTGTTTGGCCTTCAGAATTTGTTCCTTCGCTGCTAATCGGCTTGGATTTAGCAGTTGAGGAGGTCGCTTTTTCAGAATTCTTTTTGTTTGCAACATCTTGCGAAGGCTTACTGTCTTTAGCTCCTGTCATTTGAGTCTCAGATTTCTTCTGAGCAGAAGCTCCGTGTGCATTTACGGTTTGATTCTTAGTGTTTGAGTTTAGCTTGTGTGAAGCCTGTCCAGACGCAATGACAGAATCTGCTTTCTTATTAGAAACTGACTTAGCAGAAACGGATTTAACCTGGCTTTGAGCCTTGGTAGCATTTTCAGCCTTATTTGTCTTGGCGGATTTGTTGGGAGAAGAATTCTTAGTTGTTGCGCCAGTAGTGGGCACTTGCTTAGTATTTTCTTGTTTAGAGGACTTCTTGGCCTCAGAGGATAATTTGTTTGAGTTCTTTTCTTTAGTCGAAGATGTCTTTAATTGGGCTGTTTGTTCCTTTGACTGCTTGTTGTTTGGAGAGGAACCGGAGGAATCCTGTACTCCATTGTTATTTGCAGTTTTAGCGCTTCCTTCTAAGGAGCATGAGCCGGAAACAGGCTTCACATCCTTAGATGCTTTGGCGGCTTTTACGTTTTCTTTTTGTTCTTCTTTAAATTCAGAAGAGATTGCTCCTTTCGGACTTACATCCTTTGAGGAAGCGGAGCTTTTCGATAATTCAGAAGGTAGAACTTCTGCTTTCGGTCTAATTTCTTCTGTTTTAGCCTTATTTTGTGAGGGCTGGTCAGACTGTTTCCGGACGGTTTGCTCAGTAGCTTCTTCAACTGTAGAAGCCGGTGTGTTCGAAGATTTTGAATGGTCTTCTACACTGCTTTCTGCTGAAGAAACTTCTGTAGCTACCAGGGAGGTGAGTGATTCTTTACTTGGTTCTAAAGAATCGGCAGAAGCGGAATTTTCTTGGCCAGCAGTACTGGTTTCAGGAGATTTTGGTTCCAACGATTTTTGGGAGCCTAAGGAGCCCGTCTGCTCCTGAGTTGAATGAACAGAGTCTTCTTCGGAAGAGAAGTTTTTTTCGGTTTCGGTTAAGGGCTGAGAAAGCTCCGCTTTCTCAGAAAGGTTTGCAATGGAAGAAGCACCAATTGAAACGGTCTCCTGTTTGAGAGGTTCCGCTTCTTTCATAGAAACTGGAGAAGCCTTGGTTTCGGAAGAATTCTCAGGAGCTTCGTGCACTGTCGGCTCTGCTGAAGCAACCTTTATTTCTTCTGTAGAAGAAACTTTGTCTTTAGAAGCAGCTTCAGTGGGGGAAACATAGTAAACATCATCTTCAGCCGAGACATTATCGCCTGTTGGGACACTTAAAGAAGCTTCTTTCGAAAATTCAAAAATCTTGACCTTCTTAATAGACGCAATAACTCCTTGAAGCTTTGAAGTAAAGCTCCTTCCAAAACCTTTTAAGCGGTTGCTTAAAGAAATGCCCGCAGCCTCAGAAGTGTTGATTTCGATCGGTCTATTATCCGGTGCATTTGAAGATTCACCGGTAATCGAATCTTGCTCGGTGGAGAACATGGCGGCATCTCGAGAAGGCTTCTTCGGGGAAGACGGCACTACATCGGTTTCTTCGGATCTTGTTGAGGCCTGTGCAACGGGAGCCGGCTTGGTGGCAGCGGCCTTTTTGTCAGCGTAAGGATAAACATTCTCATCGGAGAGCTGAGTTTTGATTTCTTCCGTTTTTTGATTAACTAAGGAATCTTTTCGGGATCGTTTGGCCTTAATCACGGCAAGTTCTGCCGGAGATTTCGGCTCGGAGTCTTTATTTATTTTGCTCTTCGCATCCGCATCCCTTTTAAGAGCCGGAAAAATAGCATCAAACAGCTTAGAAAAGCCTTTACTTCTTTCTGTCTGCTTTCCGGAAGAGTCATTAGAAGAGATAACATATTCGGCGACACAGGTTTCTGCTTCGAGTACGCTTAAACCATTTTCTCCATACTCAATCTTTTCTTTTATGAGACGGGAAAGATTATTTTTAACACGGTCTTGGTCGTGATACTCGCGTGTTTTGGTTCCCTCTGCTAAATACTGGGATGGGTTGGAAAGGGCAACGGCATCAGCTTGAACGGTAACCGCTTTAGTCTTCTGTACCGGAAGTTCTGGCTCTTCAACAAATTTGAGCTTTATCATCAAAGAATTGGATTCTTGTTCAACCATACGGCTTTTGGTCATATAGGAGAGAATCTTCTTCGGGTTGATGGGAATATGAGAATCTGCCCAGCGGCTGTCAAGCCTTTCTTCAATGTGAGAAAAGGCCTCAGGGTAACGAAGGTAAACTTTGCCTGCATGGAAAAGAACCATGCTGTTGCGCAGGGCTCCGCCCGTATCAATAGACCATTCGTTCTTAAAGAGTTCCGAAAGAATTAATGAGAGCTCTCTCTTAAGAGTCGGAGCTGTACGATCATCCAGATAACCGGAATTCAATAAATGGTTTCTGTCCGAGATTTTCTTTTTAGCTCTTAAAAGGCAGTCGAATAAAATCGGGTCAAGGCTTTGGGCATCCTTCATTCTGTTTTCTACAAAGGCACAGACAAAACCGTACAAAGAGGAAAATTCATGGTCAGGAATCTTATCCAGAACTTTCTTTCCTGCTTCGTGAAGAATTCGGGAGGCATAAGACTGATAAAGATGAAAATCCGGCTCTGTTTTTTTCCATAGGCGAACTCTTACGTGATCTTTTTCGAAGAATCGGGCTAAGGGAAGGCAAGGTGTCTTAGTGGTGCGGTTATCGTCCGCATCAAAGCCGTCAATGCGGTAGCGGACATCGCCGTCGGCAATGTTGCTGAATAAAGCGCAAAGGACAATGGAAAAGAAAACTCGTTCTTTTTGTTCTTCTCTTTTTACCAATGGCAAGTCCATATGAACGGGAATGCCTTTAAGCAGAACAAGAGCTTCGTTAGCTAAATCCAAAGCGGAGTGCATTGCTCCTTCTTCACGGTCGTAATCTGAAGCTTCGTGAAGGGGCAGACGCTGATGGTGCGCCTGCACTTCTCGAACGACATGAAGTACCTCTGAGAACTTGGATCCATAAGGCCAATTTCTCTTAAGTGCATTCAAGCGGTCCTTATTTTTCTGAACGAATTCAGAAAAAGGACGCGGGCGGACAAAATCCGCTGCGTGAATGTGCTGGGAGGTAGAAGGGGAAGCATTTGTATTTAACAGTGGTAAGGAGTATTCAAAATGAAAGAAGTTAAATGTTTGCCGCTGGCACCTTGGTATTGGCTGTATTTAGTATCGTTTGTTTCTTCCTGTTCCCCTTTGGCTTTTATTTCGGAGAATTTCTCAAGTTCTGAGTCGTCCAGATAATTTTGGGCAAAGTTGGCAAACGACCAATAAAGATATTTCTGGGAACCATACTTTGGGGAGAGATGCATTAAGAATGAACAAACTCTTTTCGGCCTCAATAACATGCAGCGAGGACTTTCACCTGATTCGTAGATAGGAAAACTAAGGCTCTTGTGGGCACCTCTGGTAAAGTTCAGTTTCCAAAACGCAAGATGCTTGGTCAAGTAAAGTGTGTAAACGGCCGAGTCTCTCTTACAGAAACTGAAATTGGTGCGCCCCCATTTAAAAACAGTCATGATATCGCACAAGAAACGGATCACTTTGCAGTGACATTTACGTCCGGATTGTCTACATGCCACAGGTGTGTTTTCTGCTTGGAATTCTTTGTCGTTTTGGATCTCTCCTATCCACTCTCCTTCAGTTATATAGGACGGAAAAAGTTTTAACTTGGCAGCAATTTTATAAATGCATTTTTCCCAATTTTCTGTTGTTTTAGGAAGAGCCAATTTGTTCCCATAGGCATCAGTAATGGCATCGGAAAACACTTCTTTAAAGATGTCGTGATCCCAGGTCGGGTCTTTCTCTTTAGTTTTCAATTTTTTAAAAAATTTTTCGACGATGGGCCGAGTCGCTATACGATAAGACTTGCAAGACGCTACCATCCAAAGATGTTCGTCAACTGTTCCATTAAGGTTCAGTCTTTCATCTTTTTTTCTTAAACCTCCGGCGAGTTGATAAGGCAAAGGAACTTCCTCATTTTTGAGGACATAATCCTGCAAACTCTGAAAATGTCCCTTAGGAAGAGCAAATAGCTTCTTGCTCAAGGGAATATCGGCAATGACTCCTTTACGGAATTCGTTAAGGAATACATATTTCAAAACCGCTTGCCAACAATCTTTGCTATTGAAACTCGGAAGATATCTGAGTAATTTCTTTTCTGCTGCAGCAATCCTTTCTATATCTATTGCCAGCATGCTGTTAACGGCTTCTTCAATTAATGCAATGGAAGGAAGCCGGGCGGAGACGCCGGTTTTGCGCTTCTTAATGTCCGGAGCAGCCACGACAGAATAGGGTACACGGTAAGCAAATGTGCACATTGCTTCAGTCAGGTCTTTCTGGGGCAGACCTGACTGAGATAGGATGTCTTTTTGAAACATATACGTCATCGTGATTGCGAATCGGTTAATTGAAAAAATAAATGGCAATGGTTGTTGGCAAAAAGTTTCCGAGGAAATCTTTTTAGAACTAATGTTTGTTTCTTTCATAGCAACCTCTTGAAGGTGAACTTGACCGGTACTCCCGGGGCCCCAACGAAAGTTGGGGGTTTATCCTACCTATGAGAGCTTAGCTTTACCCCTAGGGTAATTCAAGAGCTAAGAAAGATTTAGCCGCCTAATTTGGTCTTCTTTACTCCAGTAATTACTTAGGAGCTGAAAGACTTTAGGAGCAAGTTGATTTACTTCAGTGATTGTCTCTTGATACTTAAACAAGCGTTCAACATCGTCGCCGATATTGATGCAAAGAATCTCAAACCCTTTCTTCTCTAGGAGAGAAGCGGTCTTTTCTATCTTGTCTGCCTCCGGACAAAGTCCGTCGGTGATGATAAAAATGATTTTCTTTGCCTCAGGGCGAATGGATAGCTGAACGGCTGCCGTATTGAGACTCTCAACGACGGGCGTGAATCCGAATGCTTTGACAGAAGCAAAACGGGACACGGTTCTTCTGCACGTATCGTTAAAGTTTTTAACTTCCAGCAGTGTTTTTCTGGTTAAGCCGGGAAAGGCATAACATGAAGAAACACAACCTTCCAAAGACTCAAACATTTCTGCAACGGAATAAGCACAGAGTTTTGCTTTTTCAAGCATCTCTTGAGTCATTGAACCGCTTCTGTCTAATAAAACAGCACAGGCAGCAGATTCTTGAATCTCAAAGTTTTCTTTCTTGAATACACGGCTGTCACCCACATTAATGCGGCTGAGAACCGGATAGTCAATACAGCTTCCCGTTCTTCCTCTTAAAGAATTAGTTAACGTTTTAGCCTGAAAGAATCTTCTGAGCTTATTGGAGTGCAGGCCGCAAAGTTCTCTGGCTTCCGTCAGAAAATTTCCCGGATTCTCACTCATAAATTCATCCCTCTTTACGGTCCATACGGCAAAGCCGTAAGGTTCTTCGGAAGAAAAGTCTTCTGCGCATTGTTTGGAATCCAACAACTGCTCGCAGTTCTTGCCCAGATCAAGATCATGGCAATCTGCAAAAGCAGCCTCCAGAAATTTTTCCGCTTTCTTTTCGGCAAATTTCTGTTCCACCGGAGAGAGCCGAGGATTCGTTCCCATCGAAGCGATTTCTTTAGGAGCGCTCGGACATCCGGCAGGAACAAATTTAGCCAAAATTTTGCGGGCGATCTCAATGATTTCAGCCGTGCATGAAGCATTAACAGTAGGTTCTGCCATGGTGCATAAACGAGTAAATAATGCCCGTCCATACTTTTTGCAGAACACTTGTTCTGTCTGCTGAATCGGAAGATTCTCCAAATGAAAAACAATGCACCTTGTCAACTAAATGCCAGTAAAGCGCTAAACACAGCAGTCTCAGCGGAGAATCTTCTTCTTTTGCAAGAGGAAGTTTGCCGAGTTTGGCAAATGTTTCGTAAAGATCCCGGCGCATGAGATAAGAACCCGGGCAGCGGTCTGCCATGACTTTATCAATGCGGATATCTTCTAAAACATTTACCAGCGGTTTAAACGCTTTACAGTCTTCCAAGCATTCAAACTCGGAATAAAGTACATGAGCAATTTCATGAACCGCATGGCCGAACAGAATGGTTGTCGCTGCAGCGTCTTTCGGATTTACATTAGGCAGGTGAATCGTATTGCCGTCTGTAGAAGCGTGTTCCGCACCGAAATTTAGATTGACCGGTTTATTGGCATTCACACCGGTAAAATTTGCAATGCTGTTTTGAATCTCCGCAAGAGTTAAAAAGTTTTTATCAATAGCCATTAGAATTCTCCTTCGAAGATGACCCGGAGAAGAAAATCTTCTCCGGAATCCGCTTCAGGGCGTTGTTAACCAATAAAGAGGCTTCGGCCTCGTGCTAAGACAGAATCCACGGAACACGTCCATTTCTTCACGGGCTCTTCATCTTTTCCCAAAGATGAAGAGTCATTTCCCTCCGAAGCATTTCTCAAAGCGATGCCTTGATAAGCAGAATTTGCTTCTGAGGTAAGTGCTGTCTCGGCTATTGCCGGACAGTCATCGGTGTTCTCTTGGCCAGTATTGCCTGCCGGCTCAGTCGAATCCGATTGAAAAGAAGGTATATCCGTGCCGTGAACATTGACCTGCACTCTTCCGTTTACGGTGTCCTCTGCAGGACATTGGCCCTTGCCGAAAAAATCAATTGATTCCAGACGAGTAATCGAATCCAGCGCATCAATAATCCTTTCGGAAGTTTGCATAGCCTTAGGTCTCTGGGCAGTTACGATGTAGGCACCCTTTAATTTGACAGCGGCAGTGCCGATGTTAGGGTGGGAACGCCTCCATGTATCAAGCTTTTCACTCAGTTCTAAGCACCGGTAGAGCAGGGCATCCGGAATCTCGAGAGATTCCTTCAGCAAAGCCTCAATATCCTGAGCTTCGTTTGACATCCGCTGACAGAAGTCAGTTAGGAAAGATTCATACGAAGAAGAATGTCCGTGTTTAAAACTTGCCAGAGAAAATGCGTCATAGTTGAAACGAATATGCCCAAGGACATATTTGAGGGAAGGGACGGATACCAGATCCGAACAGCCCGAGGAATAATTCCTTGAGCCCGTGCTTCCCGCATTTTTTCGTATGCATGAGCAAAGTGTTCATCCCGTTGTTTAATAAACGACGCTCTGATTTCCTTTAACTCATCCAAAGCCATCCGGGCGCAGTCAGCAGGCATTACATATCCGTTGAGATAGGTTTCGCCGTGCTGCTTGCAGAACCGTTTGGCTCTATTACGCAAATCCGTAAACGGTTTCAAAATCTCGCTAGGAACAATTCTTTTGCGGAGCATGCTCTCAGAGCCGTCCTCCACAGATAATTGTTCGGTTGTGGTTCCCGTCCAGACCGAAATCCGGAAACAAACCATCACTAACGATTGTTTGAAATTTGCTGCTTCCTTTTTATCGGTTGAAGCAACATCCTTTGGCTCCTCATGAAGGAGACCGTCAAATAAAGTATTTGTCATAAGACCATTCTTAAATAAAAAAGGGGCCTTACGACCCTCGTTAACGGGACATAAAGCCCCGTTAACGAGGTGGTGAAAATCTTTTGTAAGTTTTTCACCGGAAGTGAAATTCGTATGCAGTCTCTCGGAAGCCTAAAAGGCTTCCGAAGAAATTAAGGCGCTGCCAAATGCGTGCAGATATCACCGAGTTCTGCTTCAACAATTTTTTCGATTGTTAAAGCACTGGTTCTATCGACCGCTTCAGTCAGTGCAATCCGGAGGGCCCAGTTAAGGCCTCTCTGACGCTGAGTCTCCCGGATCTTCCTGAAATAATTAGAAGATCTTTGAGGCGCAGTAAAACTCGCGTAGAGATGGTTGCTTCAATCGGCTGAACACCGGGAGTCCCGTTGTAAGCCTCCCGCACTTTGGCGGCGGCTTTTCTGAGCCGAAGAGCGAACTCTTTTTTCCAGCTTTGCAAAGTCATACCGTGAACTTCTATATCAGGGATTTGGCTCTCAATGAGCTTCATCTCTGCAGAAGCATCGATATACTCCATCCTTAATTTCCAACAGCGATCCATTACTGCCGGATCCTGCAGGTGTCTTCCAAGATAAAGACCGCTGCTGTCGTCGGTCATACCTCTGATATTGTCTGTCATTACAATCCGCGCCCGAGGGTGCTTCTTGATGACTTCCCCGGTTGCTTCTATAAATAGAGGCGAACCTTCAAGAAGTTCATTGACTGACAGCCAAAGATCAGCAGGCGCCGCTGACATTTCATTGATTAAAAAGACCATGCCGTATCTCCAAGCCCTGGTTAAAGGACCGTCGACAAAGCGCATGCTCTTGTCTTTATCAATGATGTAGTGGCCGATGAGATCTGTTCTATCGAGCCGGGAGCGAGCCGTTAATGAAACAACGGGCGCACCGACCCGGGCGCAAAACTGGTTTACAAAACTAGTTTTGCCGGAACCGTGAGGACCGCTTATGAACAAAGGTTCATCTGGTGCTGCTTCCCACCAAATCGTCATGATGCCGAGCTGCTGAGGCTGAAAGACATAATGCGGATTACGTTCGGGAATGAGGGCCAAGACGGACTGGTCCGCATTGCCGTTCGAAAATCCCAAGACAGAGCCCGGCTTGCGCAAACCAAATTCCGTCATGGCGACTTCTTTGTCATAAACCATATTCAACATAAGATAACTCCTTAGTAAAGAAAATTAAAAAGGGGCACCCCATGTGACCGGGGCGAAAGCCCCGGAGGGATAGGAAAGAAAGCCGTCTAGCGTCTTTCACGAATTTTTTGTGTTCTTACGAACACGGGTTCTCTGATACTGCAGGCGCAGCTTTGTCTATGTGACGAAGCTTTCAGAGGAGCTTGAGGTATTTCAAACGAAGTTTGATCTACCGCTTTGAAGAGAGAAGTACATCATTCCAATCTGAATCGACTTCAGGTGGGATGACGACCGAGATCTTCAAAGACTTGTATTTTTGAGCAAGGACGGAAGCTGCGGTGAACGCTTCTTTCTGTCCGACGAAGTTGGAATCGTTATCAGCGAAGATAAACAATTCTTTTACTTTTTTAGGAGGAACGAAGTTTTTAAAGTTGAAGGCCGAGATAACCGACCACACGGGCATTTCGTGAAGAATGCACGCGGACATTGCTGTCTCAACTCCTTCCGCTAATCCAAGCCGGCCGTCGTCAGGGTTGATTTCTCCAAGCTTGATGAAGCCGCCGGAGATTTCTTTTCCAAAGACTTTCTTTGGTGCCTTGACTTTGGCTTTTTGACCGTTGTCTAAGTAAATCCGAAGGATATTGAAGCATTCTTCTTCAGAGGAATCTATCCGGCAGAGGATACCTTCATAGTACTTCTCCTCCCAGGAAGATCCATCTTTAGACTTTTCTGCGTAACGCAAATGATCAAAGAAACGAAGTGATTGGAAGTTTCGGCCATTTAATCCTCTTGAAGAAAGATAACGATCCGGGGATGTATCTTTTTCAATTTGAGAGCCTAAATTCCATAAGTCTTTCGAGGTAAAAGTTTTACGGGACTTAGCTTTCTTCGGTTTCGGTTCTGAAGGAACTTCGGCTGGGATTCCAAGTTGAGCTCCCAATGAAACGATTACTTCTGAGAAGTTCTTATGGGTTAAATCCATAATCACTTTAATGCCGTCTCGATGACCGCAATGGCGGCAATAACAATCTCCGTTGCCGAACTTGTCGGTAAAAGAGAAGCGATCGCTGCCTCCGCAGAACGGACAAGGCTGATTTGGTTTAGCTAATACTTCTGCGCCTAAATGCTGCTCCAGAACGCTTTTCCAGTTTCCTTTGAGCTGAGCTTTAACAAGCTGCTGAAACTCAGCAGAAGGTTGGATTGAATTTTGCATGATTAAAAATCCTTAAAAATTCGACGTTCTGTTACCGCACAGCGGAAAGGGAATCCGCCGATTGGTGAATTGATGATCCATCCGAAGATGGGCTTTTGAGAAAACAGAAAATTCTTAACGGTTTTTCTCGGAGCCGGTCGATTAAGGTCGACAACCATTGGGTGCGAACTGTACAGGAGCCCAAAAAATAAAAAAAGACGACCAACTCGAGGTGATTTGCGGATATTTGCAAAAAAATGGAAATTCATTCAAGACGGTTAACTATTTATACTCCCTGGGAGGCAGTTATTGTTTTCGATGGGTGAATAATTTTGACAGAGGGGTAATTAAATAGCGGGTGGTTTTACGAACATTTTCTTTTATCGGAATTTTAAAGCTTAAAGCCCAGCTTTCAAAGCTAAAGCGAAGACTTAAGTTTTTCATTCGGACTAGATAATGGAGCCGTTAAGAGAGAAAAAGGTCGTTTAAAACTAGTTGTTCTTAACATCTTAATCCTTTGTTTTTAAGAAAGATTTCTAGGAAAATAGTTGAATGCTCGAAAAGGAAAAGGTGACTGTGTTAGAGAGAGGGAAAACCCTTAGTTCCTAATAAAAAATAGAAATTTCTTTAAATAATGCGTAGACTCGGAAAAAATTAAAAAGCTCAGGCTGGGAGGGGAACTTGCGCAACAGACGCATTCAATAGGCATAGAAAAAGGAATTTTTCCCTTTATTTCTTATGAAAAGGCTTTGTTCTGTCTAAGAATCTTACATGTAAAGTTCTTTAGGTATAGCAAAGGGTTTGTAAAAATATTGATGCTCCTTCTACTAGCATTACGTTCCCCAACCGACCGATCCATACAAGGTTTCTGGATTTTTATTTATTTTGAATATCTCAATGAAGACAATATGTATAAAGGTAATAAAGTAGCAATTGGAGTCCCTTGTTACAACGAAGCTGTTGCTCTCCCAAAAGTTCTTGAAGACATCACTAAGTATTTTCCGGAAGGTGAAGTCTATGTTTTTGACAACAACTCTACTGATGACACTTTCCAAGTTGCAGAAAATTATTTTTCATCCTCTAAACAGATTTTAAGAACTGAAGAATATGGACTTTTAATGGGGGGGTATTCAAGGTCAAAGCTAAAGGAAAAGGCAACGTAGTCACCCAATTTTTTTCCATAATCGAGGCTGATATATACGTTATTGTAGACGGAGATGCAACATATGATATTGCGTCATTGAGGTCGATGATTGACATTCTTCTCCAAAAGAGGTTGGACATGGTAGTTGGAAGAAGAGTTGAAATTGACAGTGATCCGGGGAATAAAGTTTACAGAAAAGGGCATAGGTTTGGAAATAAAGTTATAACTAGTGCTATTGCCTACGTTTTTGATCAAAAATCTTCGAAAAGAATTTTCCGAGACATGCTCTCTGGCTTTAGAGTTTTTTCAAGACGTTACGTTAAATCATTCCCTTCTCTATCCCAAGGTTTTGAAATTGAAACTCAATTGAATGTCCATGCGCTTCAATTAAAAATGAGATGTGAAGAAATTCCAACCCCGTATTACAAGAGACCTGACGGAAGTGAGAGTAAGTTATCGACTTACAAGGACGGGGTCAGAATTGCCTGGACTATTTTTAAGATTTATGCAACTGAAAAGCCTCTGTTTTTTTATTCAGTTTTGGCAATTTTTTTCGGATTTTTATCGATCATCTTAGCCGTTCCCATATTAGTCACTTACCTAAATACTGGAATGGTTCCACGCCTACCTACCGCAGTGCTTTCTACTGGGTTGATGATCTTTGCTTTCCTAAGTTTTGTGGCTGGTATTATTTTGCAAACGGTCACTAAAGGAAGAATTGAATTTAAACGTCTTTTATATCTTTCCTATCCGGTCCCTCATGAAAAGAAGTAGTACATACTTTCAATTTATCAAATTCTCAGTTGTGGGCACTTTTGGATTTGGTGTTGATGTTTGTGTTTTCTACCTTTTTACCCAAATTTGTAACCTAGGTTTGGCCCGAATAATCGCTTTTTTGGTTGCTGTGATTTTTACGTTTTTGCTGAATCGGAGTTTTACATTTTTGGTAGAGAAAAAAAACTGGCTTCTTACCAGAATTTATTAAGTATTTTTTCTCAATGATTCTAGGAGGTTTAGCTAACTTAGCTACATCGTTATATTTGTTGTATCAAATCAAATTTTTTGAGAATTATCAATTCATTCCTCTCGCTTTGGGCAGCGTGGCTGGATTGCTAATAAATTTTTCTCTTTCCAAGAAGATTTTTTCTTAATCTTGTTCCCGTAAATGGTAAGACTGAGAGGATGCCTGAAAAGCTGGTTAACTTTTGAAATTTTGTATATCTCTTAGATGAATCATGAATAGTTTGTTTTTTTTTAGTAGATTAATTATTAGTTTGGGAACGTTTTTGGCCTTAACTTTAAATGCAGTTCCTAGACCTCATGGCTCTCAACTATTTCCCAGGATTGAATCGCTTCCTGACAGCTATGGGGCCTTAGGGCTTTTCCTTTGTGCAATTATTTTGCTGGTGGTTTTCTCTGGCCTTGATCTTAAGATCACAAAAAAAGACTTTCCCTGTCTTTTAGCCTCTTCTCTTATTACTTTTTTAGCATTAATTTCAGATAGTTTTGCTCAATATTCAAGTTTCAGAGGAATAACTTTTTCTTTCAGCACGATTTTAATTTTTTTTCTGAAATTTGGAGTATTTGCTTTTTGGGGTACTATTTTTGTAAAAGCGGCACTCCGATTTAGTAAAAGTTTTTTTGAAATGGAGAATCTGCAGGGTACGTCAGTTTCTAAAGAATTAGTGAAATACTTTGTATTCTCTTTCTTAATAATCTTTTTGGCATGGTTGCCTTACTATATAGTTTTTTTCCCAGGAACCCCAACTTGGGACGGCTTAACTATGATCAATTCAGCCGCTGGTTTTTGGCCTCCTTCTAATCATCACCCTTATTTTTTCTCATGTTTTTTCGCATTAGTTCTTAAACTTCGGTTTTGGATAGGAGATGAAAATAGTTTCGCTTGTTTATCTGGAATCCTGTTTCTCTTCGAGATCCTGCTTTATACAATCAGTTGTTTATTAATAAGAATCTCCGTCCCTACACTGCGACAATGGGTATATTTTCTCTTTCCCCTCTTCTTTGCTCTTGTTCCCCAGTTTCCACTTTATGCCCAAGCGATTATGAAAGATGGTCTTTATGCTTCTTCATTTGCCTTATTTTCTTCTACGCTTCTGGCTTTAGTCATGGTAACTAAAAGACAGAAAAATAATAACGTAGGGTTGATAGTATTGTTTTTTATTAGTGCGTTCTTTCTTTGTTTTATAAGGCACAATGGAATATTTGTGGTCGTCCCTACTGCTTTGTTCTTGATAGGATATCTCGGTCTGCAAAAATCAAAAAGTTGTAAACCCCTTGTAATGAGTTTTTGTTTGTTGTTATTTCTTGTCCTGTCTTCAAATTATTATCTTAAAAATGTTCTTCATGTTAAGCCCTCTCCAACAAGAGAAACTTTTGCGTTGCTGGGGCAACCCATTGCTAAGGCTTGGATGGAAAATAAGCATTCCTTCGACGCGAGTATGCTAAAGGAAATGGAAAAGGTTTTTTATGACAGTGAAAAAATTTTAACGGACTATAACCCTCAACTTTATGATCCAGTTAAACATCAGATCAGGAAGGAAGCTTCTCCAAAAGACGTAGCACAATTAGCTTTTAAGGTATGTAAACAATTTCCCAAATCTTGCATAAAAGGTCTGATAAGTCATAGTTATTTATATTTTTACCCCTTTGCAAATAATAATGTAATGGCACCTTTTTATTGGTGGATAGAAACTGGAGCACCAAATATTGGTAAATTTAAAACTACAATATACTTTTTCCTCCAGGTGGAGAGAAAGAGTGACCAATTACGGTTATATATGGGTTGAAAAGATGCCTTTCTCATTTGTAACTCGACCTTATTTACCCACCTATTTAGCTATTCTTCTTGGTGTTTTAATCATTTTTAGAAGATCTGCTGCGGGCATGATCCTGGTTCTTCCAATATTTTTAACACTTACTTTGAATATTTTATCGCCAGTAAATGGTGACTTTAGGTACCAACTTCCTTTATTGGCCGTGGTGCCAATGATGATTTTATGGCTCGTAATGTTTGGACAAGAAGGAAGTACAAAGGTTCAGAAAAAGATATTGTTAACAAGGGCGTAGATAGTCAAGATACTTTCTCTAGCAGATTGGGGGAAAAAATGCTAAATAAACGATATGAGTTTTTTTCACGCCCTAATGAATGAAAGTTTCTTTCGCGAATTGGAACCGACAGTATGTGGAGTTTTTGCCGGCGCCGTCTGCGGTTCCAATTCGCTCGTTCCCGCATCTCCAGCATTTCCAGCATCGTCCGCATTATCAATAATCCTCGAAGACTCCAACTTCCGTTATCCCAAACTTTGTTAGCCCTAGACTATATCAGTCGGGCTTAAAAAGGCGAGGGGGTTTAAGACAGCCCAACAAACTGATGAGGTCCCTATCTTTTTTAGGTAGGGGCTTTTTCATTATCCAGTTTGTTCCAGACGGGGCTCTTACGGCTTTATGCCGGCTTAAAGAAGCAAATGCCATACGCAGTGAATCGCCGGGCAACTTCACCTTGCGTCTCTCAGTCTCTGATAAATCGACCTTATTCTGCTTTCTCTGTTCCTGACAGTACTTTTCAATCTCCGGCAAAGGCTGCGCGAAGTTTCTAACATTCATCAGAAAGATATTGCGCAGCGGCTGAGCTAGCGACAGCAAAAAGAGTTTGCCCTCATAGGTTGCTTTCGTGCTGTAGAGCCTGTCGCCGGAATTTTCTACCTTAAATCCTCTAAAGGCTTCTTCTATAACATTTCTCTGTCTGCTTATTCTGACAGCGGCACTCGGGTCTTCTATGCAATTTGTTCTTATCGCCCAGGCGCCCTTAAGACATCTGACACTATCGAGCGCTTTAGTCTTTTTTATCCAAACTTTTCGCTTCTCATCTTCTTTAATATAGGGCGATGCCTGCGTATACAAGCTATGTTCCACGGTCAGTCCTTTATTTTTCTTTTCCAGCACCTCAGCAACGACAGCTTCTAATTGTTTCATCTGAGCAGTTTGGAGTTCCGGATTCACATACAAGTGAAGATACTGAGTAGTGGTAAAAGTTTGCTCTGTCACCGGCATTTTTTGTTGCCAAGACTCTGTAAAAAGTTCTGCAATAGAGTCCAACGTCGGGAAGAT
>PDYJ01000811.1_pt1 | contig 22177 bp, 20 predicted proteins | sample 1430841 | NCBI WGS metagenome assembly PDYJ01 (sample SAMN07237672, study PRJNA390542) | Gut metagenome, whole genome shotgun sequencing project. | isolation source: fecal pellets | host: Mus musculus | place: USA: New York, NY | collected 2016-10 | reverse complement strand
GCAAGATAAATTGAAAATGCAGGGAGCCACACAAATTAAGGAATCAAGGTGTGTTTTCTTGTAGAGAAGTAAATCCTGCTTCTATGAGGATAAAATTATCCAAAAAATTAGGATAAAAAATGCAGGAAATATTAATCAATAGTTCGATTCATGAGGCAAGAGTAGCTGTACTGGAAGACGGCACTCTTCAAGAATTACGGATCGAAAGATTCGCAGAGGCTTCCCTGATTGGAAATATATATTTAGGTATTGTCGAAAAGTTCTGCCTGGAATGCAGTCGGCTTTTATAGAAATCGGCCTTCCTCGGGCTGGATTTCTTCATGTCGGAGATATGCGCCAAGCACAGCAAGAAAACGGAACTGCACCCATAGAAAAACTTCTTCATGAAGGACAAGTTGTTTTAGTTCAAGTAGCTAAAGATCCGATTGGGACAAAAGAGCCAGGCTGACAACTGAAATCAGTTTAGCGGGCCGTCTCCTTGTATATCTGCCATTTGATTCTCATATCGGAGTTAGTCAAAAAATTGAAGACAGCGCTGAAAGGGAACGCTTAAAAGAAGCTGTTGAACTGATAACCAAAACTGAAGGTCCGCAAAAAGGCGGCTTTATTGTTCGGACGAGCGGTGAGGATGCTCAGCCGGAGGACTTCGTAAATGACATGAAGTTCTTGGTTAAACAGTGGCAGGAAATTGAAAAGAAAACTCACGTCACACCTGCACCGGCACTTCTTTACTATGATGTTTCTATTGGGCAGAAAGTATTAAGAGACCTCGTAAACGAGAAAACATCCAAGATTCTTGTGGACAATCCTCACGTTTATGAAGAACTCAGATCTTTTGCAGAGAAGTTCGTTCCCGACTCACTTGGCTTGCTTTCTCTTTATCAAAGCGAAAGACCCTTGTTTGATCAGTACAATCTTGAAGCCGAGATTCAAGATTCTCTGAGCCGGCGCGTGAATTTGAAATCCGGAGGTTATTTGATTCTTGACCAAACCGAAGCTATGACGACGATTGACGTCAATACCGGAGGCTTTGTCGGAAGAAGGGACTTTGCAGATACAATCTACAAAACAAATCTTGAAGCTACGCATGCGATTGCACGACAGTTGAGACTGAGAAATCTCGGAGGCATTATTATCGTGGACTTTATCGACATGAATAATCCCGAGCATCAGGCAGGCGTCCTGTCAGAGCTTAGAAATGCGGTGAAGAATGACAGAAACCGGATCTTCATTAGCGACTTTACAGAGCTTGGTTTGGTCCAGATTACGCGTAAAAGAACTCGAGAGTCTTTGGCCCATTTAATGTGCGAAACCTGTCCTACCTGTGGAGGGCGAGGCGAAATCAAAACTGCAAGGACAGTCTGCTATGAGATCTTGCGTGCAGTTTTGCGTGAATATCATCAGTTCAAAGACGCTAAAGAATTCACTATTCTGGCTAACCAGAGCGTTATCGATATGTTTTTAGACGAAGAAAGCGAAGCTCTGGCTTTATTAGGCGACTCAATACAGAAGCCGATAAAACTTCAATTGGAAAGTGAATTCCTTCAAGAACAGTATGACGTTTTAGTTAAATAAATGGTTTCTTATAAAGATTTTGATTTTTTTGTATTTGACTGGGACGGAACTGTTCTCGACACCATAAGTTCAATCATCTGCAGCTATCAGTATGCCTGCAAAGAAATGGGATTTCCGGTGCCGGACGATGATGTGGTTCGTTCAACGATCGGTTTAAGTACGGAAAAGTGTCTGAGAATTTGCTGTCCGGATTGTCCTCCCGAACGGTTTTCGGAGTATTTTGGTTTTTATACAAGTCACTATCTGCCTCGAGAAGCAAATTTGCAGCTCATAGACGGCATGGAAACTCTTTTAAGAGATATGCATGCCGCAGGGCTTCGTTTAGGGATTGCTACCGGAAAGAGCAATAAAGGAATGAAGCGCGTTTTAACTAAATACGGTTTGGAGGAGTTGTTTGAAAGTGTTCAAACTGCTGACGATAATTTTTCCAAGCCAAATCCCTCCATGCTTTATTCGATCAGTGACGATTCCGGAGTCGAGTGCTCGAAAATGCTGGTAATCGGAGATTCTTGTTTAGATCTACAAATGGCTCAAAATGCCGGAGCATCTTCGGTTGCAGTGACTTACGGCGCGGCTAAAAAAGAAGATCTTCAGAAAATGAATCCGCTATCTCTGTGCGGCTCAGCAGAAGAGTTAAGAAAGTTTTTAAGGTTGTAAAGATGGAAGAGAAAATAGCCAAAGATTTTTTGGCAGCAAGAAACTATGCAGACAAAATTCTTATAATGAAAGACTCGACGGCTACTGTGGATTTGGCTGCACAGGCACTTGGTTGTGAACCGGCGAGAATAGCGAAAACTTTGAGCTTTGATGTTAGAGAAAAAACCGTGATGCTTGTTTGTGCAGGTACTGCAAAAGTAGATAACAAAAAGTTCAAAGAGACTTTTTCAACCAAAGCAAAAATGCTTAGAGCTGAAGAGGTGGCCGACAGGACGGGGTTTCCTGTCGGCGGAGTGTGTCCTTTTACTGAACAAAATGACGGTTTGGAAATATATTTGGACGATTCTTTGAAAGTCTTTGATTACGTTTATCCTGCTTGCGGAACACCGAATACCGCTATTAAATTAACTATTCAAGAACTGGAGGATTTAGTTGAGCCAAAGTCCTGGGTGGCAGTAACTAAGTGATTAATGAGGCCTTTTGTTTAGAAGTACTCCGCAGCCGACGGCAATGACAAGACAAGAGAAGATAGAGCAAATAAAGGGCATTGCCAGAGAGGTGTGCTGCACTATGTAGCCGAAAAGCGGTGGGACAAAAAGCATTCCTCCGTAATTGAAAAGCGCAATTGTGGAGCTTGCAATGGCGGGGGAAACTCCCGGGACTTTTCCTCCGGCGCTGAATAGAATGGGCACGATAGGGGAGAGCCCGGCGCCTAACAGCGCAAAACCAATGAGAGTCAGAAGAGGAAAAGAAGGAGTAAGTACAACTAAAAGGCCTCCAAGACTGCTAAGAACTCCTCCGGCCGCAGCAATCGTTTTGTCTCCGTAATTATCTCTAAGCCTGTCACAGAATAATCTGCAGCCGGCTGTGGCTAAAGAAAAGAATCCGAAGGTAAGGGCTGCAATGGCTTGGGACACGCCGTCAAGTGATGCCATGTAAAGGCTGCCCCAATCGACAACGACACCTTCGGTTTCTGAGGCAAGAAGACAGAAGACTCCGCAAAAGATAATGAATAACGGGACAGATTTAACGGACTTTGTTCGTTCCGTTTTTTCTTCATCGCTTTCTTTATCATCAAAAAGTCTTTTTGAGGCGAGAGGAATGAAACAGGCGTAGGGCACACCCAAAATTAAAAAATTCAAATAGGGGTCAGCACCTAAAGAAGTCAGTAGGCCGCTTGCAAAGGAAGCAGCCGCGGCTGCAAGCGCAAAAACCGCATGGAGAAAAGATAATCGAGATTTATTTTCTGCTTTTTCCAGTAAAACGCCTTGTACATTCATTGTGACATCGACGAAGCCAAGAGAAAGACCCAGTGCGGCTACACAAACAAAGAAAACGTAGATGTTAGGAGAAAGGCCGCAAAGAATTACGAAGAGAGGACAAAGTAAAGCTGCGATAGTGATTAAGCGTTTGGAGCTGTATTTCGCTGTAAGTTTTGGTGTTAAGGCCATTGCACACAGGCTTGAGCATCCTAGACAAAACAAAATAAGTCCCACAATTGCAGGATCAATACCAAGTCTCTGAGATAAAGCAGGCATCCGAGATGTTAGTAAGCTGAACGAAAGTCCGGGAGCGGCAAAAAAGTATGCAACCGAGAGTAATTGAATAGAACTTTTGTTAAGCATGTGATTCCTTCTCAAGAATATTTCGCCTTTGCCTTGAGAAAGAGTCCGATTGAAAAAGGTGCGCAAACCACTCGGAAGCCACCATTATAAGATAGAAGAAAGGAGATAAGTCAAATAGAAATTTTTCTATACCGACGAAAAAAATCCCGAAGGGTTAACTTCGGATCTTTAGCAAATTAAAGATTTAACTTTTGATTATCTGGCCTTTTTTACACCGGCCTGAGCTTCTTTGATCAGAACCGGATCAGGATCGTTCTTCTGTTCTTCAGAGACGCCTTCGCCAGTAGCGATCTTGACGTTGGCCCAGTATCCCCAGTGATAAGCTGCATCAGCTTCACTGACTTTACCGTCGCCGAACATCAAGCGGGCTGTACCACGGTACGGCTGGAAGATGCCGCCGCCAAGGTAAACGTGACCCAAGCCGAACACGATGAATACTAAGAAAGCGACGATGTGAACTGTCTTAGCAACAAACAATGTTGTCTGGGAGAAATGGATAGCCCATTCACCGCCAGGGAGCAGACCTGTGTTGAGCCACATGATCATGCCGCTGATGGCTGCGAAGATACCGGCGAACAACAAGGTGCCGTCAGCAACGCGCTGCATACTCTTAACTTCTCTCTGAGGTGGCATGTGAACTTTGCCAGGAGCGAACAAGTATGGAAGGAACTTCTTAGCGAAGATGTAGTCGTCTTCATCCCACTTTCCAAAAATGTTCTGGCAGAACAAATGCTTTGCTCCTTTCAAGGAGAAGAAGAAGGCATACAACGGCACGAGGATGAATGGAATAGCGGCCAAACGGTGCAGCCATCTCATCGCAATAGTGAACTCTGGACCGGCCCAAGCATTAGCAGCCGGGACGAAAACAAAGATTCCGCTGAAAATTAACAGAATACAGCAGATGGCTGCTGTTCCGTGGGTGAAACGAGCCAGAAAAGAATGTCTCTTGATATATTTTTCAACCATGATTTACCTCTTATTTTGACCCTTGATCAGCTTGATCTTTTTTCATTTTGTCGAGTTCGTCAACAACAAGCTTGTCGCCTTCTGTACGTTGACGTGTTGTCCATGTCTTGCGTGCTTCTTCAACAGACAGTTTCTTGCGTCTGTAGCCGATAGCAGCAATCAAGGAGACTGCTAAGCCGCCAGCTGTTGCAATGGCAGCAAGTCCGGCAGCCGGTTTGGAGAGCTGAGACATGGAGACCATTGGAGAGAGCTTCGGATCTGCCGGAAGATCGGCAGCTTCGCGACCAAACTTGCAGACTTGAAGAATGTGCAAACCGCCCATTTCTTTTTCGCCGTAAAGTTCAGCTTTGTCATAGCCTCTGGACTTCATGAATTCAACACGTTCCTTACCAAGCTTGATCATCTCATCACGAGGACCAAAGTGGAGGGCGCCCGGTTGGCAAGTGGAAACACAAGCTGGTTTCATACCGTTTTCAAGACGATCCCAGCACATTGTGCACTTGTCGATCTTGGCTGTGTCATCGCCAACGCCGTAGTAACGTGGAACATCGAACGGGCAAGCCATCTGGCAGTACTGGCAGCCAATGCAGATATCTTTGTTAACGGAAACTACACCGTTAGGCTGAATCTTAAGAGCACCGGTCGGGCAGACCATGGCGCAGCCAGCTTCCGTGCAGTGGAAGCAGGAGCGTCTTCCGAAAGCCCATTCCACCGGTCTGACCTTGCTTTCAGTTCTTTTTTCTTTGAAAGTCATGATCAAACGGTTGCTTCCATTCAAGTCCATAGGAGCTTGGTAGCTTCCTGTGAACTTGTTTTCGTTCAAACCGAGTGGTGAGAACAAAACGTTCCACTGCTTACAAGCAATCTGACATCCTTTACATGCTGTGCACTTGGAGGAGTCAAAAAGCATTGCTACTTCTTGATTAATATATTTAGTAGTCATTTATTTTACCTCCTTAGGCTTTCTCAACATTAACGAGGAACGCCTTATATTCAGGAATATAAGAGTTTGGATCGCCTACGTTTGGTGTCAAATCATTCATTGTGTCACCGGTTGAGAAGGCAGATGCCCAGCTCCAGTGGTGAACAAGTCCGATTGTGTGAACTGGTTTATTGTTAACAGTCATTGGTCTGAGACGTACTGTTACCATTGCCCAGGCTACGATAGAACCGCGTTTGTTAAAGACTCTGATTCTGTCGCCGTTTCTAATGCCTTTTTCTTTAGCCAATTCTTCGGAGATTTCAACGAATGGCTGAGGTTGTACCTCAACAAGCCAAGGAATATTTCTTGTTTGTGTACCGCTCTGCCAGTGTTCTGTAATGGAGTAGCTTGTTGCAACAATCGGGAATTCTTCAGCGTTACCGCGTTGAACATTCTTCCACTGTGTGAACTGAACCATTGGGCTGTCATTTCTTCCGTTAAGAAGGTTCTTGACAGGAGATTCATACGGTTCATAGTGCTCTGGCATCGGACCATCTTTCATCGGGTAAGCAAACAATCTGGAGTGCTGTTCCCACGTCATAAAGAAGGCGTTGTCATTTGGTGGGACTTGAACAACTTTACCGTTTTCAACCTTAGAAGTTACGAAGTCACCAACGTCGTTGTTAACCCATTTTTCCCCGTTCCAAGAAACAAGCATCTTGTTTGGATTCCATGGTTTGCCCTGTGGGTCAGCAGAAGCTCTGTTGTAGAGAACTCTTCTGTTTGCCGGCCATGAGAAGGACCATTCGGAGTAGAGGCCTAAGCCGGATGGGTCATTTAAGGAACGGCGTGCACATGGCTGTTCCATCGGATCCCACTTAGCAACTTCATTGTTGTAGAAGCCGCCGAAAATCCAGTCGCCGCAGGCTGTTGAACCGTCGGCTGTCAATTGATGATAGCCGCCAAGGAGTTTGCCAGTCTTGGTGTTGTAACCATTGAGTGCGTGAGAAACGCTCTTAACGTCGAGGTGGCCCATTGGGTCTCTGTAGTTCCAGTTGACCTTAAGGATCTGTTCTGGGTTTACACCGCCTTCATTAGCATAGATCTGACGAATTCTAAGGAACAAACGAGAAAGGATTTCGAAGTCGCTCTTAGCCTGACCCTGCGGTTCAATGGCTTTCTGTCTCCATTGCATCCAGCGGCCAGAGTTATTAATGGATCCTTCTTTTTCATAAATCAAAGCTGCTGGCAACATATAGACGGTAGTATTGATTTTTGTCGGATCCATGTCCGGAGCTTTCCAGAAGGAAGCAGTTTCTGTTTCGAACCAGTCAGCAACGACAAGCCAGTCAAGCTTAGCCATAGCATGTCTTGTGAACTTGGCGTTAGAAGCAGAGTGAGCCGGATTCATACCCCAGACTAAGTAGCCTTTAACTTGTCCTTCGTTCATGTACTGGAAGGAAGGAATAGTACTATCGTTGTGCTTCAAGGAACGTTTCGGAAGAAGGTCATAGCAGTAATCGTTCTCAGCTGTAGCGTTTTCACCGAACCATTCTTTAAGCAAGGAAACCATGAATTTTGGTTTGTTCATGTAGTAACCGGCTGCGTATGTTTCAGCGGACAAGTAGGCATTTAATGTCGGATGCTTTTGGGAGATTGGCCATGCCAAGTATCCAGGCGTGAAGTCCATTGTTGCGCCAATGTCGGTTGAACCCTGAACGTTTGGTTCACCGCGCAATGCGTTGATGCCGCCGCCGGCAACGCCAACGTTTCCAAGGAGAAGCTGGACAACGCACATAATACGACAGTTCTGAGAACCGTAGGAGTGCTGAGTCTGTCCAAGGGCGTAAAGAATGTTGCCGCTCTTTTCTGGTGCTCCGGAAGCTGCATATGTCTTGTAAATGAGTTCAAGCAATTCCGGATCAATGCCTGTAACTTCATAAACTTTTTCAAGGGTGTAACGGGAATAATGCTTAGCCATCAAGTTAAGTACGCAGTGTGGATCCTGTAAGGTCGGATCTTTCTTAGGTACTTTCAATGCAGGAGCATTAAATTTTGGAACGCCCGGGTTGTTAATCCATGCGCCGTTGGCACCTGGTTCAGAATCCCATGGAATGACTTCTTCTGTCTGATACATCCATGTTCTGTTGTCGTATGCGTGTTCTTTATCTTCCCACCCTGTGAATAAGCCGTCATCAACGTCAAAGTTGAAGTCTTTATTGATGAGGTATGTGGCGTTGGTATAGGCCTTGACATACTCTTTCTGATAAAGGTTGTTGGAGAGAATATAGTTGATCATACCGCCGAAGAAGGCAATATCTGTGCCCGGACGGATATGAGCAAAAATATCGGCTTGAGAAGCTGTTCTGTTGAATCTTGGGTCAACAACAATCCATTTAGCGCCTTTATCTACTGCTTTATGAACCCAGCGGGAAGACAATGGATGGTTTTCTACGTTGTTGGCACCGATGGAAAGAATGACGTCTGAGTTTTGGAAGTCGCACCAGTGGCTGGTCATAGAACCACGGCCAAAGGATGGGGCCAAGCCGGAAACTGTAGAAGAGTGGCAAACACGAGTCTGGTTATCGATCTGAACGACACCCAAAGAACGTGCAAATTTCTGAACCAAGTAACCTTCTTCGTTATTGAGCTGAGCAGCGCCGAAGCTGGCAATACCTTCGCAGCGGTTTACTGTAACTCCGTTTTCAACAGCTGTGTAGGATTCGTCACGTGTCTTTTTGATTGCACGTGCGATTTCATCAATGATCTGGCTCCAAGAGATTGGTTCCCATTCCTTAGAACCCGGTCTTCTAACCAAAGGCTGTGTCAGACGATAAGGGTGATTAATGAGTTTCTGTTTCGGAGAAACGATGTCTCTAAGGCCTGTTAAAGCAGAACCTTTCGGGCAAAGGCCGCCCAAGTTGCAGGGGTTATCTGGGTCGCCTTCAATGTTAACTAATTGTCCGTCTCTGACAGAACAAATTGTGCCGCAGCCACCGGAGCAGTAGCAGCAAATATTTAAGAACTCTTGAGTATCGTGCAGCTTCCAAGGTTTGACTTGTCCTGGAACAAATCTGCCGGCAGCTTTTGCGCTGAAGGCAGCAGAAGCAAGACTAAATGCTGCAGACGATTTTAGAAAATGTCTTCGTGTAGTTTGCATAATGCCTAGAATTCCTTTTCCGAGGTGCTTCCAAAAAAGGGGGTGGAATTTGCCTCAGACGATAGTAGTGTTGGGGGATCCAACTATTCCAAGGAACTATAAAAGTGAATATTCAAAAAGACAATCATCCACTCGGCTTAATGGGCAATTATTAAGAGTTATAAAAATATATACATCATTAGTTATAGAATTTGTCTAGATTGATTGAACGCCAGGGAGTTTACAAAAATAGGAGGGTATTGCTGATCATTCAAGAACGGACGATATTCCTATCTAAACGGATGAATTGTGAAATCTAAACTTACAATTGATAATACAAATTAAAATATTTTTTCCTGTTCTTGCGTAAGAAATGTGGCTTTTATATTAAAGAAAACACTTAGCAGGTTATTCAAGAAAACCCTTATTTATACATTGATCTTGATAACTCTTTTTGGTTAATAAGTAAGAGATTTACGCCGGATCCTTCTTATTATTGAGTTATTAATGTGAAATTTTTTCACGGTTTTTGGAGATAAAGATGTCACTAGTTAAATGGGACGTTTCAGTGCCGGAAGAGTTAAATGATGCCGCCATGAAATATCTAGCCGAAAGCGGACAAGGAGTCGAAGGACTTTCAAATTTGGTCGCAACAGCAGTAGGTAAATTCGTTCAGGATCCTAGAGCTCTGGATAAAGAAAGTGATGTGACCGAAGGCGAGCTGAATGACTTAATTGCTGCTTCTTTGGCTAAGTTCAAAGAAAAATACAGCGGAATAACTGAAGGAGAAATCCGGGACATGATTAATCAGGCGGTCCAAAAGACGAAAGAAAAGTATTCTGGAATCACCTTTGGTCAATTCAATGATATGGTCAATGAAGGAGTCAAAACTCTTAAAGATAAGCTAACCAAGTAAGAAACTCTCTTTTCATAAAGGCTCCAAAGGAGCCTTTTTTAGAGTTGTTCGACTTTAATACCTGATTTTTTTAAGAATTCGAGTCCGTCTGAGCTCCGGTAAGTAGTGTGGTAGTACACTTCTTTTATCCCACACTTTTGAATAAGAAGAGAGCAGTGGAGGCAAGGGCTGTGAGTAATAAAAATTTTTGCGCCTTCGGATGAATAGCCATTCTGAGCCAGTTTGGCAATCGCATTTAGTTCAGCATGCTGGACTTCCGGCTTCGTGATAAGTTTTCCATCGACTTCATCCTCACAGCAATTATCGTAACCGGTAGGCATTCCGTTCCAACCGAAAGAAATAATGGAATGATTTTTCACTATCACGCATCCAACTTTGAGACGCTTCGCATAACTTCTTTTTGAAGTTAGAAGAGCAATCTCCATGTACATGGCGTTATCTTTTTTGATATCCATTTTTTTCTCTCTGAAAAGAAAACCAAAACGGATTTTAGCAATTTGAGCCGAAAGCCTCAAAAATACGGTTCAAAATGGATTTTGTGTAGCTTCCGGAAATAGTCAGTGTGCTAACCTTATGAAAATATTTCTTACAGGTCTAGCTATGAAAGTTTTACTTGCCTTAATCTGTTTTATCGGAATGCTTCTCCATTCATTATTTGGATATTTTCTGTATGTGAAAGGAGAAAATATTTTTTATCCCGAACAAAAACAAATTCAAATTCTAAATAAAACAGCTACAGCTTTGCTTCAAAAGGTTCCGGATACTATTGAAGTTTCGCCGTCTAATAATACAGAAAATAAAGTTGAAGTACCAAAAGTAGAAATGCTTCAAAAATCTGCTTCAATTGAGGCAAAAAGTGAACCTTCATTACAAATAACTGATACTTACCAAGCTCCCGAACCAGCTATGAAGCATCCTGAATTTATTACGGGATGGGCAGGTTTCTTACAGGTGGAAAATGCAGTAATGACTTTCATCTTATTCTTGTTAGGTTTTTCTATCTGTTGTATTAACGGAAGGGGAACTGCTTCTCGATGGGTCTTTGGTTTTAATCTTGTTTTCTGGAGTACGTTGTCCGGTGCAGTATGGTTTTTCCACCCAACCAATACTCCGTTAAATATTCTGAGACTGACATTTAACTTCCCGGAATGGTATTTTGTTTTAGCAGCTTCAGGGCTTGCAGCCTTATTGAGCTTTATTCTTTACGTCAATGCCTTCAGAGCACCTATTGACAAAAAGAAAAAAGTCAGCAACGAAGGAGGGGACAAAGAACCTGCTTTGAAAAAAGAAGTTGTCAGGGACGGTAAGAATGGTGTTGATTCCAAGCTCGATACACCCCTTAAAACAGCTCCGGAAGTAAAGAATCCTATGGAACCAAAGGAGAAAAAGGGCTTTGGTTTTGGTTTCGATAGATTTACTAAAAAAACAGATAAAGAAGTAAAGCCGGACGTAAAAAAAGATGTCATGGCAGAGATTAAATCTAAGGAAAAAACTGAAAATAAGTCTGAAATAAAATCAGAATTTAAATTAGTAAAAGAAGAGATAAAAGAAAAAAAAGGATAATATAAAAACAACTTTTGACTCTTTTGAAAAACCTTTAGAAAAACCAATTAATGATTTAAAAGAAAATAAAGAAAAAGAAATAAAAGAAAATGTTAAATTAGATAATAAGACTGTTAAGGAAGATAAGAAACCGGAAGATAGTGTTATTATTTTAGAAGACGCTTCTACGAAGAATGGAACAAACAAACAGGCTGAAGTTGAGAAGATTTCAGAACCGATTATTCCTAAAAACGAATTGAATAAATAAATTTAACTTTTTAGAAGGCCTGTTTTTACAGGCCTTTGTTTTAAGGACAAGAAATGTGCCACTTAAATAAAAATGAGAATCCTGTAGATCTTGAAAAAATCGCTGCAATGAATAGAGCAGTTGTTGGTGAAAAAGCTCCTGACTTTACCTTATCAACGGATACAGGAAGTGAACTTAGTCTTGCTGATCTTTTAGGAAAAAAAGTAGTTTTGTACTTTTATCCAAAAGATAATACTTCCGGCTGCACTTTTGAAGCTCTAAGTTTCAAAGATAACCTTAAAAAATTTACTGACTCTGGTTATGTGGTTTTAGGAGTATCAAGAGATTCTGTTGCTAGCCATGCAAAATTTAAATTGAATAAAGAATTACCTTTTACTTTGCTGTCTGATCCGACAGAATTTGTTTGTAAAGAATATGGCGTTCTGAAGATGAAGAACATGTATGGTAAGAAATATCTTGGTATCGAGAGATCAACCTTTGTAATAAATGAACTCGGAATTCTTACCCATGAATATAGAAAGGTGAATTCAAAAACTCATGTAGATCAGCTAGTTAAAGATCTTAGTATCTAAAATCAAGTTAAAAGAGTATGCCGCTTGTAAAAATACGAGCGAGAGTTTTGATTGTGTCAAGAATTTCATCAAGATAGTAAGAAAAGAAATTCATGTCATCTCGTAGACCGACAAAGAAATCTGTTAGGTCAAGGCCACTAGATATTTCATATAGAAAAGTCTGGAGCCAATTGTTAAATGAAGAAAGTAGATCCATCGTCTTTTAAAAAATTGCTTCAGCTTCTAGAATACCAAGAAAGCGAAATCTTATAACAAATTTTTACTCAACTTAAGAAAAGACCTCGCAAAAGCGAGGTCTCATTTACTTATTTTGGATTAGCTAGCTAACTGCGAATCGCTATCCATTTTTTCTGTACCGAGAGTGCCTTCGAGTTTGGAAACTACTAAGGCAGTAAGGTTATCACCGAGGACGTTAACAGAAGTTCTGATCATATCGAGAATTCTATCAACACCAGCGATCAAGGCAACGGCTTCAAGAGGAATACCAACTTCTGTAAAGACCAAGGTTGTCATGATCAAACCGGCTCCCGGAACACCTGCTGTACCGACAGCTGCAAGAACACCCATGAGTACAATTTCAAACTGTTGAGTCATTGTAAGATCGATGCCGAAAACCTGAGCAGCGAATACAGCGGTTACGCCCATGTAAATGGAAGTACCGTTCATGTTGATGGTGTTTCCAAGAGGAATAACGAAAGAGGCAATTGCCTTGGAAGAACCTAATTGTCTTGTACTTTCAAGGTTGATAGCCAAAGCGGCGGCAGAAGAGCAGGTGGTAAAAGCGATTAACCATGGTTCAAAAACCCCTTTTAAGAATTTTGAAATGCTCATGCCGATCAACTTGACCAAAGGCAAGTAGGTAATAACGACAAAAATTACAGTAGCGATAAATGCGCAAAGGATTAATTTTCCGAGAGGCAACAAAACTGCCAATCCGTGTTTAGTAACTGTGTAAGAGATAAGGCCAAACACACCGATAGGAGCATAAAGCATTACATAGTTAGTCATGCGGATCATGACATCGCCGACTTTTTGGAAAAAGTCTGTCAGCATCTTAGCTGGTTCGCCCATAACGGAAATACAGAAACCAAAAAAGATGGAGAAGAAAATTACCTGAAGCATATTGCCTTTACCAAAGGCATCGATAGGATTGATTGGAACAATTTCCATCAAAACTTTAGAAAGTGGAGGTGGAGTTGCAGATTTTGCCTTGAGTCCTTCAACGGAAATTGAAAGACCAAGTCCCGGATCCATAAAGTTTGCAACAATCAAACCAATAGTAACAGCCACTGCCGTTGTAATAGCAAAGATTAAAATTGTTTTTACAGCAATTGATCCGATCTTACTTGCATCACCAAGTCCGGCAGCACCGGCGATCAAAGTGGCTATAACAAGAGGAACTACTACCATTCGAATCAATCGAATGAAAAGTTGACCGAGGGGTTGAAGCCAAGTAGTGGCAAATTCTGTAGAAACCATGGTACCCACAATGACACCGAGCACCAGACCGTACATCATTTGCATTGGCAGACCAAACCAAAATGATTTCTTAGCCATAATTTTCTCCAATAGGGTTTATCACGAATAATTGTAATTTTCTTTACAACTAGTAACTATGATAAATCTATTTCAGTGTGATTACTTATTTTTGGTGAGAAAAACGCAAAAGGGTTCTTATTAATTTGAATTAACTACAAAGTCAGTTGTATAAAAACTACTACTAGATAAAAGAATTTCACTTCATGAAATAATTATCTCTATTTGGAAACGAAACTGATTCTTAAATAAGCTTTTTATCAACGAAAATAGGATGCAAAAGTGCCAAAAAGCTTATGAAAATTAGAACAAATATTTGTATAAACCAATTGGGTACCAAAGGTTTTTTTGATTTTTATAGAAAATTAGACAAAAAATAAAACGAAAGTATCTTAAGAGTTTAATAAGAGGCTTAATTAACGCATGTAAATTCTTTATTTTATTGCTGTAAAAATTGAAAGGCAGGATATGAACAGAAGTGAAAATTTTTAGCCGATATTTTGAAAGAATTTAAGAAGATTGCTAAAAGCAAGAAAGGTTTTCAATTATTCTGAGAGTTATTAAAAATTTGAATGGAGAACTAATCAGCCTAGGAGAATACAACCAAATTTTATATTTTGAGATGTTTTAAAAAAAACAGTTGAATATTTTTAATATATTTAAAAATTTTTATATTTTTTTTTGAAGCTATAAAAAGAAGAAAAAGATAAAAATAAAGCCATTTTTGGGCCTAAATATAACTCAACATAATAATAGTTATGTTGAGTTAATGGTAATTTTGAGGAAATTTTCTTCTTAGTAGCTTCATACTTGTTTCTTTTAATTTCCTTCTCATAAATTTATAAGCTGTTCTGAATTATTTTTATTTCTCTTATAAATCTCTTCTCTTTATTTATGAGGATTGTTTTGACAATATTTATTTTAGGTTTCTTCTCTGTTATTTATTATTTAATCGTTAATAAAGATTGTTTTCAATACTCAAATTATTCTTAGGTTATATTTAAAGATTTTGTTGAAATATTAAGTAATGAGTATATCTAATGTAATAAAAATTATTATTTATAGATTAGATTAGTTTATATTTAACTAGTTTTAGTAATTCTAATCATTTTAATTAATTTTTAAAAGATTTTAATTAAATCTAATTATCAATAAATGTTTTGTTATTTACTCTAATTGATGTCATGACAATGAATCAAATCAAAATTTCATTAGGTATTTCCTATTGGCTGAGTTGTTTTTGTTCTATAGAAAAGAAAATGTTTTAAAAACAATAAATTATTGTATTAATCTAAAGGAAAGGTGCAGAATTGTGGATATAATTAATAATTCTTTTAAAAACATTAAGATATATGATTTTAATAGAATTGATCTATGAAAATTACTAGTCTGCCCCCTATTCTTTTCCTATTTGTTTGTTAAAAATATTTATCTTAAATTAAGTATTTTAGGTAATCAAATAAAACTTATAAATAACATTAATATTAAGAATAAATAGAGATTAAATAGAATGCATATTTTTTATAATATTTCAAATTTCAAAAGATAAAATCATTACATATTTATTTTATATATTGCCAAAATACTTATTGTTATTATTTTAAATTTATATATTCACTATATATTGACGTATCGTAATCACTTATCAGATTGAATCTTACTTTTAAAGGTAATTTTCTATAATTAATAAAACTCAATTCCCAAAACAAAAATGTTTGGACTCGGTACTATTATTAATATTTTTGCCATTGTTTGTGGCGGCGTACTTGGTACGTTTTTCGGGAAGCATTTATCAAAAGAAAATCAAAATGCGCTGATTTCTGCATGCGGACTTTGTACTCTTTTTATAGGAATTGCCGGATGCCTTGAACAAATGCTTAAGGTTGAAGGACCTCACCTTTCCTCTTCCGGCGTCATGGTGATTATTCTGAGTTATGCTATTGGAACGTTAATTGGAACGATTGGCAAGCTTGAAGAAAAAATTGAGAAATTTGGAGAGTTTCTGAAAGCTAAAGCTAACAGACAAAACGACAATAACTTCATAACTGCTTTTGTCGTTTCCTCTTTGACGGTTTGTATTGGTGCAATGGCAGTTGTCGGCGCAATTCAAGACGGAATTAATCAAGACATATCCATCTTACTGGCGAAATCGGTATTAGATTTCGTCATTATTTTAATTTTGACTGCGTCTCTCGGTATTGGCTGTGCCTTCTCAGCAATTCCCGTAGGAATTTTTCAAGGCTCTATTACGCTTCTTGCAGTTTTTATAGAACCGGTATTGACTTCCAAGGCGCTTGATTATCTATCAATGACCGGATCTATTTTGATTTTTTGCGTTGGAGTGAATCTAATTTTTGGTAAAAAGTTCGAAGTTGCAAATATGCTTCCCGTTCTTCTAGTGGCCGTTCTTTTTGCCTATCTTCCTTGGTTTAATTAGATGGTCTTTCTCGGCTGAGTTTTTTGGGGCCAAGCTAGGATAATCATGTTAGCGACAATAGCAGTTCCGCCGATAAGTTCATAAGTATTAAAAGACGAATTCAAGAAAATAACGGATAAGAGAACTGCTGAGAACGGTTCAAAGGAGCCAAGGATTGCCGAAATGGACGGAAGAACAAATTCCGTACTTTTCAGATAACACCAGAAAGCCGCTACTGTGCCGAAAAGAACGATCTGGGCATAAGCAAGAATGGCCGGAATTGTCCACTGTGCATTGTCATTGAACGGAGAGGTAAAACACATAGCAATTAAACCACCGATTAGCATTCCCCAGCCGACAACAAAAGAAACCCCTGCTCTTTCAATAACTTGCTTTGGCTGAACAGTACAAAAAGCACCGAACGCTGCAGATGCTAAGCCCCAAAGCACACCTGCCCAAGACAAGTCAAAAATTTGAAAATTCCCTTTTGAAACAAGAAGAAAAACACCTACCAACGCTAATGCTAAGCAGATAATTTCTTTGAGGCTCGGTTTTCTTCCTTTTGTTAGAACGAAATAAAAAATAATGAATAACGGCCCAAAGCCAACCATGATGGCAGCAGTTCCGGCATTACTTACGGAAATCGCTTTAAAGAAAGTCCACTGAATCAGAAGAACCCCAATCCCGTATACAACAACATCTCTTAAGTTTCTAAAATCTTTAAAAGGAGCAAAAATATTACTTTTGGTGGAAATTGCATAAAGCAATAAAAGGCAAACGCCTGAGCCGAAAAGTCTAAGTGTGGTTAGGTCTGACGAAACAAAACCACAAGAATTGAATAAGTATTGAGCGCAGACGGCCATAGAGCCCCAGCACCAGCCGGCAAAAGAAGCAAGAAGAACGCCTTTTAAAGAATTAGACATATATTGTTTTTTATTAATCTTGTATTAGTCTGAAAAACAAATGATTATTGAGATCGGATGTTTATTGATTTAATTCCTTACGCCATCCGAACGGAAGATAAATTCCGGGAAGATTTTCAGAAGGGATCTGGAGCCTTTTATACCAATAAATCCAGTGGTCTCGTCCGGGACGTGTATACCAATCTCGTATCATCTCTATGATATCTTGCACAATTCTTTCGTTTTTGTTTTCTTTTCGGCAAGCAATAGAAATTGGCCAAGGAGGACGGTGCCAGCCCGTCAAAATCGGAAAAAACTTCTTCTGACTCAAGCTCTTCATCAACGAAACTTGCTCCGATGTCGATTGCAATGCCCTCTCCTTGGATCAGCATTCTTTTACAGACAGAGGCATCGCCAAGAAATACCTGAGAGTAAGAACTTAAATCAATGCTGTGCTGGCCGTTTTCTAGAATTGGATAATAGGAGCCGTTGGACATCTGTCTCATGAGAATAGTGTGATTTTTCAGCTCTTCAATGTTTTTGGGGATACCAAATCTTTTCTTATATTTTTTTGACGCCATTGGAAAGGTAAATTGATATCCGCTCGGAACCCAAAATAATTCTTCATGCTTTGGTCGATACCCAAACCAAGCGATGTCTGCTGCTCCGCTAAGTAACCCGGTTTCCCCGCAATCCGATGTAAATTGGAGCTGAAGGTTTGGATACTTTGTCCTGCAAATATGAGTCAAAGAATTAATAAACTTGGTGCCGTCTGAATTCACCGGAAAACTGACGGTTAAAGAGTATTCCAAATTCTTTCTAACGCCGGTTCCCTTAATAAATTCTGGACTGCTGATAAATTTCCAATTGCACAGAAGTCGTTGAACGTAGGGCATGAGCTTCTTCACTTCCCATGTTAAGAGAGCCGGTTTTTTCGAGCGATCTAGGATGGTATACCCCAGTTCCTCTTCTAACTGATTTATTAGTTTTGAGGCTCTGGACAAAGGAATGTCTAAAGATTTTGCGGCATCAGTTAAGTTACCGGTTTTATTGATTTCCGATAACAGTTGCCAAACTTTTAAGTTCTCTTTTACATTCACTTCTGCCCCCAACGTTTAGCGCAATTATAAAAAAACGGACCCCGAAGGATCCGTTTAGCAATTAACTCAAAGAGTTCTAGACTTCAAAAGTACCTTTGACGATAACCTTAGAGTCTTTCATGACTTGTCTGCCTTTCATGAACAGATGAACCGGTTGGTGTTCAGCGTTCATAACAAGCAAGTCTGCATCTTTACCTGCTTCCAAAGTACCTTTGTTTTCTAAGCAAAGGGCTGTAGCAATTGTTCTTGTGAGAGGCAGGAGGGCCTTTTCAAGACCAATCTTCTTAGCCAACTTCTGGAGGATAAGCAAGTTGTCAGATACCTTGCAAACTGCTAAGCCAACCATTTCACCCTTTTCATCAAATCTTGGCATGGAGCCATGACCGTCAGAAGAGAAAGTGATTCGGTCGATTGGAGCACCGTTTTCGAGAGCCATTACAAAGGCGTCAGAGGCATCGCCCATGTAATTTCCGCCGCTGGTTGTGATATCAATATATCCGCCGGCTTTGGTAAACTCAATAGCTTGTTCGAAAACAACCTTATGGCGACCTACGTGTGTCGGACGAATATGCTTAATAGGCATTCCCATCTTTACGCATTCCATAAATGCAGGGAATGCGATTGGCAGATCTCCTAAGTGTACATGCAAGTAAGAATCGTGACCGCAAATCATGCCGCCTACTCGGCAATCAGAAAGAACACGAAGAACTTCTTGAGTTGTTGGGAATGAGCAGCGATGGTCTCCCATTGCAATCTTCACACCCAAGCATTCCGGAATTGTCAGAAGATCCTTACGAACATCACCGGTAACGGTAGTCGGAGGATAGCGATAGTTTGAGGTCCACATCCAGCCAGAGGCACCTTCCTTTGTTAAAGCTCTTACTTTAGCCATAAGGGCTTCGATAGGACGAGTTTCACTGTCGGTGCCAGAAACACCGACAAAGGATGTAATACCCGCTTCAACTAATTCAGAAAAATTGAGTTCAGGGGCGCGAGTGACCGTGCCACCTTCCCCGCCGCCTCCGGTGACGTGGATGTGCTGGTCAATCAAACCTGGGGTAACAATCGCACCTTCTAAATCAACTTCTTCAAGTCCCGGTACTTTAGCGTCAATATGATTATCGATAGCGATAATCTTTTGTCCTACTACCAAGATGTCTTTACGACCTAAGTGTTCTGGTGCGTAAACTTCTGCGTTTCTAAACAAATATCCGGTTGGCATTCAAGACTCCTAATTATGAACCGAGAACGAAAATGTTCATGATCCAAAGAGAGCAAATGGCGATGATCGGAGGAACAGCCATGATCTTGAGCATGTCAGCACCTTTGATGCCGATAACACCAAGGCAACGACCCATGTACTGAACCTGAGAACCCATCAAATAGATAGCTGGGATGCAGATTGCGAGTTCCTGACCGTTGATAGCGCCCTTGTCGAACAAAGCAACAGCTACGCCAACGCCACCGCCCATGGACATCCATCCACCGAGCAAAATGGTTGCGGCTTCACCGGGAAGACCGAAGATACCCATGACTGGTCCGAGGCCTGTACCGATTAAAGCGAGGAGACCGGACACGTCCAAGATACGAATGATAACGAAAGCCATCAAAACGTTCGGAATTGTGGAGTGTGTGGCAATGTTCCAGCCTTGAATAGCACCGTTAACGAAAACGTCGGTGACCATTGGTTTAGAGTTTGGACTACTAGACATTATCTCTCTCCTTCTTATTTCTTAGAACGTAATTGGATTAAACGCATGAGGTTGGCACCACATACCTTACCAACGAGAAGAACGCCTAAGCAAACGCCCAAGCTTACTGGTACTGCAGGTTTGCCATCAGCGGCTAACAATGTGAAAAGAACTGCGCCGGATGAGAAGAAGTTTGTAATACAAGCATCAGCGGTCATCTGGAAAGCAGCAAAGTTATTGATTTCTCTATCTGTAAGAACATTGTCGTCTTTTAACTGACGTGTCAAAGCGGCGCCGCCGTCAGTAGATTGAAGAGAAGCAATAAGAGCCAAGCCAGCGGATCCCGGAACACCAATCAACGGTCTGAGGATCGGAGTAAGTAATTGACGGCAAGCCTTCAAAGCACCAAAGTGATCGAAAATGGTGATCATGGCAAGGGCGAACATAACTGTTGGGACCAATGTTAAAGCGAACATAAAGCCGTCAATAGCACCGGAACCGCCTTTACCACGGAAGTTAGCCATGGCAGTGTGAATACCGTCAGCGTTTTGAGAAACACCGGATACCAGCTTACCAAAGCCGCCATTCAATGTAGTGAAGTCGAAGATACCCCACCAGTGAGTAGATGCGCAAACACCTGAGAAGAAGACAATAGCGATTGCAAGAGAGATGTAATTACGATGGTAACCTTCTCACTTCTCCAGCCGTCCATTTCAGGTTTTGGAGTATTAGCAGTTGAAGCCATATCAATTCCTGTTAAAAGTAGAGATGAAAAATAGAAGGACTTATTTATATGTGTAATGGAAGAGCCGCAGAATGCGATCTATAAGCCCCCCTTACCGATAGCAAAAAATGCTAACAAGTGAATTATGTAAGCTTTAGTACTTATTATCTATTCAGGTTTTATCTAATAGCATGAGAAATAACATTTTAAATGTTGAATGATATATACACATCATTCAAAATAAAAATATCTTTATAAAATAAATAGATAAAAAATATTTTAATTTTTCTATACTGTTTTATATATTCTTAGTATTAAGCAAATACCCTATAAAAAATTATGCAACTTTCTATTTAGAGAAGTCTTTATCAGGGTTATTTCTTGCGATTTTTCAGATAGTAAAAGTAGTTTTTGGCATACATAATGAGAAAAGTTGATGCTTTTTCTGCCTTTATCATGAAAGAGCTTATTTGGGATTGATAGAACGGAATCTAAAGTGGTGATTTGCTAGATAGGTAGCTCTGCACTATCATCTCCGTTCTCACTAATCCTGATTATTAAATAGGAGACTAAAAATGGGCAGACCTTCTGCAGATTATTTCAAAGTAGAAGTTCCGGAAGAACAAAAAAAACAGAGCGCTTAAGCCGGGTGATGTTTCTTTAAGAACGATAGAAAGAGTTAACGGAGTATTCCAAGTCACATTCGCATGGTGCGATATGGTAGGAGTCGTTCATGAAAAAGCTTTCAACCGCGGCGACATCTTTACCAATTTTTGATTCTGTACTGAAGACATTTACAGAAACCGGCCTTCCGTTCAATATGAACGCTAAGAAAGAATTCCACGAGAAGCTTTGCCAATTAGCTACCTTCTTGGTAAAGACAGAAGCTCCGGCTCCTCAGGAAAAGAAATCTGAAGCTCCTGCAGCTGAACAAAAATAATCTCTGCTCAGATTAAGAGATTTTCTTTAAAAAGGCCAATCACTTCTCATCGTGCTTGGCCTTTTCTGCTGTTTCTCCCGATTATAATTTCTGAATGCATGAAGTTTTGTCAAAAAGTTACCAGCAGAAAGTATTATGTATTGCAAGGTTAGTTATTCTCTCCTTGCTCTTTTTGCTTCAGGCTGGCTGTTCTATTTTTAATTCTTCCACCATTTCCGGTTATGTACCGGTAGAGTACGATGGGACTCCCGGATCGAATGTTTCGAGACAGCAATGTCGCAAATCGGAAAAAAATATTCTTACGGCAAAGCTTCTCCCTCTCAAGGATTTGACTGTTCTGGCCTCATTTACTGGGCTTATCAGTCTCACGGCATTGCTGTCCCCAGACGAACCCAAGATCAATCAAAAGCCGGGATAAGAATAAAAAAAGCTGACGCAAAATTGGGAGATATAGTGGTTTTTAAAATCGGTAGACGCCTTCATACTGGCCTCGTTGCTGATAAAGGTCGTTTCTTGCATGCGCCCTCTTCCGGTTCTCACGTCCGTTTGGAGTCAATGAACGGCGTCTACTGGAAACCTCGGGTGGTTGGTTTCCGCCGAATCATCTATTAAAAATATAATAATTTTTAGCTTTTTACATAACTAGTTTGATATTTTTGATCTACTTAGCTGAATACCTAACTCAA
>PDYJ01000053.1_pt1 | contig 22285 bp, 28 predicted proteins | sample 1430841 | NCBI WGS metagenome assembly PDYJ01 (sample SAMN07237672, study PRJNA390542) | Gut metagenome, whole genome shotgun sequencing project. | isolation source: fecal pellets | host: Mus musculus | place: USA: New York, NY | collected 2016-10 | reverse complement strand
CCTCTTTCCGTCAGATACGTCTGTTCGGGATTGTGTTCGTGGCGATGTGTGCGGTGGTGGTTTCCGTGGCTCTGATCATGGTTTTCAATTTCGCTGAAAAGCAACGTGAGAAAATCTATGTCCTTGACAATGGCAAGTCCCTGATGCTTGCCTTATCACAGGATATGGAGCAGAACCGCCCCGCCGAGGCCCGCGAGCATGTGCGTCGCTTTCATGAACTGTTCTTCAACCTTTCTCCCGATAAGTCCGCAATCGAGCACAATATAAACCGTGCCCTGATTCTGAGCGACAAATCGGCCTACAACTATTATACCGATTTTTCGGAGAAAGGTTACTATAACCGCATCATTGCGGGGAATATAAACCAAGTGGTGCAGGTTGACAGCGTGGTATGCGATTTCAACAATTACCCCTACACCGCCAAGACCTATGCCAGACAGATGATTATCCGTGAGTCGAATGTTACCCAGCGCACACTGGTGACAACGTGTCGCCTTTCAAACGTGTCGCGCTCTGACGACAATCCCAACGGATTTATCATCGAAGGTTTCAATATCCTTGAGAACAAGGATATAATCACTACTAAACGATAATTATGACGAAAAATAAATCTCCTCTCGCCCGGCTCATTGATTGGGTCTGGCGGGAGCCAAAAAGGGAGAGTCTGCGCAAAACTGAAACAGGTCTGCGACGATATGCCCCACAAGCAAAGGCTGATGGTCGTGACCGTACTGCTCTCGGCTTTCGTGCTGATTGCCTTCTTCGTGTTCGGCCACGCCTGCTACAAAATCGGAGCAAAGAACGCCGTCTTCCAATATGAGGTAGAGCATATCCGTGGTATCGACATCCCTGCTTTGGATTCAGTCTCTAAAAAGACCGTCGATTATACAGAAATAAAGATCGACCTCCCCGAACTAAAAGATTCTGCCTATGACGATACAGGAGTGGAAAGCGAAGATTAACTCATACTTCCAGCCCAAGACTACTGCGGAGCGTCAGAAGATGATGAAATATCTCGTGGTATTCCCTGCCGCTATCCTTTCAGGTGTGGTAATTCTGTGGCTGCTGTATTCCAGTCTGAACAAGGAAGATGCCAAGACGGGCAATGCTTTCAAACACCGAGATACCGGCCGGCGAAAGCGAGAAAATAGGCACAAAGGTTCAGGAATACGAGGCTGCTGATGCAGCCAAGAAAAAACAGGTACGGATTGATGTTGTCGCGTCACTTGACACAATCGCGACTTCTTCATCTCTCGATACTGTTGCTGAATCATCAGCCATTGAGGGTTCTGTTTCGCAGTACCAGCAGGTACAGGCTTCTATTCAGGATTTCTATGTGCCTGACTATAGCCAGACTGAGCAGGTGGCAGAGTTGCAGGCTCGGATTGAGGAACTGGAGGCTCAGAATGTAATGGTCACGCAACAGGCACAGCAGCCGGACGAGATGGAAATGCTTGAACGTTCATATCAGCTTGCCGCCCAATATATGGGCAACGGCAATGGCGGGAACTATCCGCCTCCCCGGCAATCCGAGGAAAAAGGCAAACGGAATGTGCAGCCGGTGACTCAGGTAAATCGCAGTGTGGTTTCTTCGCTCAGTGCGTCATCTGACCGTGCTTCAACACCTCTGTCGGAAGGAAAACCTCTGTTGCCAAGAATACTATCGCGGCTGTTGTGGCAAACGACCAGAGTGTGATTAACGGACAGTCGGTTAAACTCCGGCTTACCGAACCGATGTGGGTCGGCAATGCCCTGATACCCCGGAACACTCCTCTTGTCGGAGTGGCGAGATTACAGGGCGAGAGACTGGAGGTTGCCATTACATCAATTGAGGCAAACGGCTCTGTGTATGAGGTGGACTTAACGGTCTATGATTCCGACGGTCTGGAGGTATCAATATCCCTAATTCTATGGAGTCTGACGCACTGCACGAGATCGGTGCCAATATGGGCTCCACTATGGGCAGTTCTATAAATCTGACCACGAATACCGGTGCGCAGATTGCATCGGATGTCGGTCGAGGACTTATCAACGGTGTCAGTCAGTATCTCAACAAGAAACTGCGTACTGTGAAAGTCCACCTTAAAGCCGGGTATCGGGTGATGATTCACCAACCCGAAGATGTCTAATATAATTTACTAATAATGAAAATAAAGACTATTATACTATCCGCTATTGCCGTTCTCGGCATGGCAACCCCTGTCTTCGCTAAATCGAAGACAACTGTCAATAACACCGATAATAACGTGTCGCCTGACACTGAACAGGTAGCCGAACACGACATGAACGTGTACGGTGAAAACTACACCGACGGCGACAAGTTTGACGGTCTGACCCGCAAGGTCGGCTTCGACCGCATGATTCCGCCTCACGCTCTCGAAGTGTGCTACGAAAAGACTACGCACATCATATTTCCTGCTGAAATCGTGTACGTTGACCTCGGCAATGAGAACCTTGTGGCAGGTCTCGCAGACGGAGCAAAGAACGTACTTCGAGTTAAATCAGCGTTTAAGCGTTTCAAAACTGAAACAAATCTGTCGGTGATTACCGATGATGGCTCTTACTATGTTTTCAACGTCAAATTTGCGAAAGAGCCTCTGCTTCTGAGCATTGAGATGACTGACTTTCTCCATGACGGCGAGGCTGTCAACCGTCCGAACAACGCTCAGGAGATATACCTCGAAAAGTTGGGAGTGAATCACCTATGCTTGTCAAGTTGATTATGAAGTCAATCTACAAGCAGAACAAGCGCGAGATCAAGCATATCGGCTCGAAGCGTTTCGGGGTGCAGTTCCTGTTGAAATCCATCTACACCAACAATGGACTTCTCTATTTCCACACCGAACTGAAAAACACATCTAATATTCCTTTCGATGTCGATTATGTCAGCTTCAAGATTGTGGATAAGAAGGTTATCAAGCGTACCGCAATGCAGGAGCAGGTACTTGAACCACTCCGCGCCCAGAACTATGTGACTGTAGTACACGGAAAATCCTCTGAAAGAACGGTCTTCGCTCTGGAGAAATTCACCATTCCCGACGATAAGCAGCTCGTTATTGAGATTGCCGAGAAAGAAGGCGGCCGCCATCAGTCTTTCTTGGTCGAGAACGAGGATATTGTGAGAGCCAACGTAATTGACGAATTAAGCATACAGTAACTATGAGAAAAGCGATAATGATAATCGCTGCCATGCTCACCCTCTTCGGAGGGCGGGCAATGGCCCAGCGATGCCTCCCCGGAATGTCAGCGGTAGAAATCAAGGCTGACATGACAGACGGCTTTTATACCGGCAACTCCCGCGACTGCGGCTATTCTCTCGGAGTGTTCTATTCAGTTTATAAGGGGAGTGCCAATATTTGGAGCTTCGGCGGCGAGTATCTCCAGACCTATAAGCCCTACGGCGCGAAAGGTCGTATCTCGGTCGCGCAGTTTACAGGCGAGGTCGGCTACAATCTCCATCTGTTGAGCGACTACTCACAGACTTTTCACCTATACGGTGGCGTGTCGGCACTCGGTGGCTACGAAACAGTGAATTGGGGAAAGTCGGTTTTATCCGACGGTTCGACGCTCCATAACGGCGACAACTTCATCTATGGCGGTGCGCTTACATTACAGGCTGATTTCTACCTTTCAGACAAAATCGCCCTGACTGCCAACATCAAGGAGCGTTTCACCTTCGGTAGCGATGTGCAGATATTCCATACACAATATGGTGTCGGTGTCAAATTCATAATCGAGTAATGGCTATGAGATACACTGAAAAAGACATCGGCAATATTCCTCTTACAGAATTTATGGCGGCTCTTGGCGAGAAGCCTGTCAAATCCTTCGAGGATATGAAACTTTACTATGCACCGCAACGCGACGACCCTGAGCCGATGTTGGTTGTCAATACCTCCACCAACAAATGGTATGACTATTCCACAGACCAAAGCGGAGACATCATCGACCTTGCCGCCTTGAAAATGAATCCGACGCTCTATATGGACCCGCGTGACTTCATATTGAAATATATGAATGAGTATGAGCAAGGCAAGGAACTTTCGATAATGGCGCGTTGCCCGCAGCCTCCGACGGTTGTAGGCATTGATATAAAGAAGATGAAGCTCATAGACTTTATGAAAGCTCTCGGTCAGGAACACCCGGTTGCTGCCGATGGCAATCTGAGGATTTACAATGCTCCATACGATGCCAATCTCGGTCCGACAATGGTAATCAACACCGAAACAAATCTCTGGCGAGACACAAAGACCGGTGCATACGGCAGTATCTATGACCTCGCTTATGAACTGACAGGCTCGTGCAATATGTCGGAACTGAACCGATATATAGCCTCAGAAATGGCGGTTTTGGAAAAGTCCAAAGATAAGGAACAGAATACAGAACCGTCCAAGCAGGAACCTGACAAACCCCAACGGAAGATTCGCCTATGAACATCGACGACATTAGGAAAATCTCGCTTGTCGAGTTTCTCAATCAGTTGGGATATCAGCCTACCGGACGCGACAGCAAAGGTCTGTGGTTTTACGCCCCGTATCGCAGTGAGAGAAAACCGTCGTTCCATGTCAATCCTAACCGTCAGGTTTGGTTTGACTTCGGAACGGGCGCGGGTGGCGACATCTTCTCGCTTGCCGGAGAAATGTCCGGTGAAACGGACTTTTTAAGGCAAGCCGATTACATCGCGGAGAAGATGCGCCTCCCGGTCGCTAAACCTTATAAGCCAACGCCGTTTGTCGAAGAACCGACCTTTGAAAATGTCGAAGTGTCGCGTCTGGAGTCTCACGTGTTGCTGCGCTATCTCGCCGACAGAGGCATACCTAAGGAGATAGCCCAACGATACTGTGTACAGGTTGATTATGAACTGCATGGAAAGCGATATTACGCAGTAGGTTTCCGCAATAATGCCAATGGCTATGAGCTGCGCAATCCTTTCTTCAAAGGCTCGTATCCGCCTAAGCACATCACTATAATTGCCAACGGAAATGCCCGGTGCAACGTGTTTGAAGGCTTCATCGACTTCCTTTCAGCGGAATGCCTCGGCTATAATGATGGTTTCGACACTGTTGTGCTCAACTCTGTTTCCAATCTCCAGAAAGCGATACCTGCCCTCGGCGATTACACTGTAATCCAGTGCTATCTTGACAATGACACCGCCGGTCGCGCAGCACTCGCCAGACTCCAAAGGGAGTTCGGTAATAAAGTCACGGACAAGTCAGCACTCTATCCCAACCACAAGGATCTGAACGACTACCTTATGTCGCTCTATCCGAAAAAATCGAATAAAGTAAAACTCTGAATAATATGAATATGATTTTTGATAAAATAGGTGCTATCCGCATCACTCCCGCCCGCTTCTTCGGCTTCTGGGCAACCCTCTTCACTCTCGTCATCGCTCTCACTTCATGCTCCGACGACCTCGACGTGCAGCAGTCCTATCCCTTTACGGTGGAAGTCATGCCATACGGCGACAAAATCACCAAGGGCGAGACTGTCGAGCTGCGCTTCGAGATAAAGCCCGAAGGCAACTACACCAACACCCTCTATACCATCCGCTACTTCCAGTATGACGGCGAAGGCTCGCTCAAACTCGTTGATGGACCTGTGCTGGTCAACAACGACCGTCTTCTGCTCGAAAGCAAGACCTTCCGACTGAATTACACCGCAAAATCAGACCAGCAACATCGCTTTTTAGTGGTGGTCGAGGACAATTTCAATTCGACACCGTGGGAACAGACATTTGAGTTCAACGGTAACGACAGTGGCGACGATGACGGAGGCAAGACCCCCGGAACAATCGTCCCTGTCAATCCCGGAACAATAACACCGATTGCCCGATGAAAAAATTACTGATGTTCTTTATGGCTTTGCTGACCCTCGCGGCGGCAACGCCGGCAGCCAACGCAAAGCGGTCGATTATGGAGCTTCCGCTATTTGAGCGAGCAGTACTGATTATAAAGAAGTTTGAAACACTTCATAAGCCTAAACACTGGCCGACGATATGCTATGGTCATGTCGTTCAGCGGGGAGAACATTTCACACGCCGCCAGTACAGTGAACGGGAGGCTGATGCTCTTCTTCGCCGTGACTATGCCAAGTTTTGCGAGTTGTATAAAGAATATGGGCGTGACAAGTATATTCTTGCGGCTCTCGCTTATAACATTGGCCCCGGAGCCGTCAATAAAAGCAGCGTTCTGAAAAAGTTGAAACGCGGCGACCGCAACATCTTCAAGTCCTATACCTCCCACTGCCATTACAAAGGCAAGTGGCACTCCGGCCTTCACAAAAGGCGGCTTACGGAGCTTGCAATTCTTTACACACCATAAAATATGCCGCGATGCTATTCATTGAAACAAAATAGCATCGCGGCATTTGTATAGTTTATCAATCCCAGTCATTTAATGATTCGATATATTTATCGACATCAAGTATATGAACATACCTTTTACGATTTTCCAAACAAGTGGAACAATTACAGATTTCGGATTGAATATGGATTCCCTCAGTTGCAGGATTATCCTTTTCAATTTCTTCTTCCATTATTTTGCAATTTCTTCCTTGAAAGAATTGGCAGGCTTAAATGCCGGAATGTTATGAGCCGGAATAATCAGGGTGGTGTTCTTGCTGATGTTACGCGCGGTCTTCTCTGCTCTCTGCTTGACGATAAAGCTACCAAAGCCTCTGAGATATACGTTTTCACCATGTGCGAGACTGTCCTTCACAACGGTCATGAACTGTTCGATAACGGTAACAACTGCGGACTTGTCGATGCCGGTTGTCTTTGCGATTTCACTCGCTATTTCTGCCTTAGTCATTTTGTACTGCTTTGAATTTGATACGTTTTTACATTGCAAAATTACTAAAAAACGCTGAATTTCGGAACGAATTACCTGCACAACGCCGCCTTTTGGCGGCCGAAATTTTTGGCAAAATGAAGGTGACGGAGGTCTTATACTCCGCCACCTTCATCGCTGATATGGCACTGTCTATGCTCTTTTTCTCTCTGCTATCATCTTCTTGTTGGCGTTGATGATACCAGCTATCTGCTGGGTGTACTCACATATTTCATTGGCGAAGGCTCGGCATTGGATTATGTGGTAGTCGTCAAGCGAAATTTCGATGGTGGCTATCTGCTTGTTTCCGATGTAGGCGGTAAGTGTCAATGTATCCTCTTTAAGGTAATATTTGGCAGTACCGCAACAGATAGATTGTTTATCTCCGATTTTATAGTAATCATCGATGGTGTCGATTGAGTGGATTTCAATCTCTCCGTCAGTCATTTCCATTCCGAAGTAGCGGGATTTGAGTTCCTCGAACTTGGCTTTGTCCTTGATGGCTTGCTGACGTTCTTTCTCTCTCTGCTCCTTGATGCGCTGGCGATTGACCTTAGCCACATATTCATCGTGGGCTACTTTGAGGTTTTTGGGTGCTATCAGCGAGGGAGAATTGAGGTCTCTGCCCATACGCTCCAACATCTTGATATAGTCAAACCACATCTGCGGGTCTTTAACCTTGTAGCCGTTGCGCTTGGCTATCTTAATGGTGTTCCAATACTTGTCAATGTCTGACTTATAGGCTGGTCTTGCACAAAGGTATCGTAACAATCCTATCTCGTTGGCTTTCATCAGTGTCTCGGCTTTTGGGTTGGTCAGCAACTCTTGGAACATAGTCACGGGGTGGATATGGTGGACAGAGTTCTTGAACCCGTTGCGCTTGATGGTGTCAGTGACCTTGATGTGAGGATATACCCATTGGTCTGAAACGTACATATAAGCCTCCCCGTCATTTCTGATTTCAAGTGGTGCGCCGAATGCAAAGGTATCAACATAGCAACCGAGAGTACGAGGGATAGCGACAACGGTCTTATTGCCTTTGGGGTCAATGAAATACTGACCGATTTCAAGATAGGCAGGTTTCACCTTCATACCCTTGCGCATTTCAACCATCATCAGGAACATTCTGATTACCTGATAGTCTTCGATGGTGGTGATTACGTTGAAATAGGACTTTTCGCGGATAACACGCTCTTTTGTATCCTTGATTTCAATCTGAGTGCCACATTCGGGGCATAGACACATTCCGTTGCGTGTCTCCAGCCACTCGTGACCGCATTTCATACAGGTGCACATTCCGTTCTTCAACCTATAACCATAGTGATTGATGGTAGAGTTGAGTGCCCAATTCATTTGGGGAGTGGTGAGCGGGCGAAGTCGCCCACTCAGTTCCACTATATGCTGTTGTTTCTTATTGCGAGGTTTCATATCCTTGAAGTTTTAGAAGTCGAAAAGATTGGGTTGAACATTGATTTCTGCTCCGGCTTTGGGAGCGGTGGCGGTCGGCTTGGGTTGAGTCTTCGGAGCTGACTGCCGTCTGATTTCTCGGAGTTGCTCCTCCTTGTATTGCTCCATAGCCTGCTCTTTGAGTTCCTCCTTATCCTCATCGGAAAGTTCCGGCTTGGATACCACGATGTTGCAGTTGACTTTTCCGCCTTCCTCAATCTCATTCTCGTCGAAGTAGTGAACCAATATGTTCATCACGGTAGCGTCATCGACACAGCACAGACCGCTCTTCTGAATTTGTCCGCACAGATAGTTTACTGCGCCTTCCATACTCTTGGACGGGTTAGCCATCTTGATGGCGAATGTGGGTTCTGCGATGCAACGCTCTTGGAGCATCAGCTGCATAGCTGCGATTGCAGCGTTGTTGGATTTCATAGTAGCCATATCAGTGTTATATTAAAGGGTGAATAACCAAAAGATTATCATTATTGCGGTTATAATGGATATTACCCAGCCCGCACCTCGGATTACAGGTTTGACCATCGCCCACACCAGAGTTCCGATTATTACTCCGATGATGATAGCCACCACCTTTGCAACCTTTTTTATTTGGTTGAACCTGAGGCTTTGAGCTTCGCTTTGACCTTTTATGTGGCTGTTTGTTTTCATCGTTGCGACTTTTTTTTATTTGTATATCACCATCGGTTTTCGCTTGCTTGACACCTCAAAGGCGTGTGGTGAACAAAGGGGATGTTCGCCCTTTGACGGAAAAATACGAGTGCAAAATGAAGTATTCGCCGGAGCTTACGGAGGCAAATACCATTTTGTGTCTGGAGATTTTTCAGTCAAAAGGAAAAAGAATATCCCCGGCACCACACGTTAACTATTGGCAAGCAAGTTAAAATCGCTGTTGATTAGACAATAACAGGAGCCACGACTCCGGAACGGTGAAAACATACGGCTACATAATCGCTCTGAAATTTTCGTAATATTGAAATGTCTGTAAATAGAATTGTCCAGTCCCGGAAAGACGAGTCTGTGATATGCCCCCGACGAAGGAAGGAGGCACATCACTGTCTCGGCCCGTGGACTGCTGCTAACGGAGAGTGGCGCAACGACTCAAATAACGAATGATGGAGGCGGCGTAAGAACACGGAGTGGCAAATAGACTTGGCATGTACAGCGAAGCAACATGCTCAGGCTATCAGACACTCGGTGTTTAGCCGACTCTTCAATTCTGGCAATGCGGTCAGCGGTAGTGCCGGACTCGCTCCAAACGCCACTGACGGCATTGCCTCACCCCGGCAATGCCTCGCTTGCGACTGCCAAAGTCAAGCCGTCGCGCCTCTCGCAGTTTCCGGGTGATTTTGTAAGGTATAACAAATACAACTGCGAATTATCCCATTTTTGTTTGGTATGATTAACAAAATTCGTTACCTTTGCAGGTATGAAGATTATAGCAAGGCAACAGTATATTGAGCATATTCAGAAATTTATCGGCAAGGGGATGATAATCGCCCTTACCGGGCAGCGTCGTGTTGGCAAGAGTTATATAATCCGTCAACTCGTCACGGAGATTGAAGCCGGTAATCCGGATGCCAACATCATATATATCAATAAGGAAAAAACAAAGTATGCCGACATTAGAAATGCAGAAGATCTCTCGCGATACCTTGACGGCAAACTGAAAGAAGGTGCAGATAACTATCTGCTCATTGACGAGGTGCAGGATATAAATGGCTTTGAAAATGTACTCCGTAGCCTGAATGCCGACGAGGAGTGCCAGATTGTCGTGACCGGAAGTAACGCCAAGATGCTTTCGTCAGAGCTATCCACATACCTCGGCGGTCGATATATTGAGATTCATATCCTGAGTTTGTCATACCGGGAGTTCCTGACCTTTCACAACCTTAATGATTCAGATGACAGTCTTCTGAAATATCTCGGCTTCGGTGGTCTTCCTCACCTGTACCGTCTCGGACTTGAAAATGAGGATATGGTCTGGGAATATATCCAGAACATCTACAATACCATTGTCGTACATTTGTACGGTTAAATGTTTTTGAATAATTTCAACTTCAAATTTCAGGATATTCAAGCATGGAATAAGGCAGATGTCATGTTGGTTGACTCCATTAAGAACGATAGGTCCCCATGCTTTTACATCTAAAGACTGGATAGTTCGTTGGGGCGGTGAAACCGACCCCGTGTTTGCGACGAGAGTGCAAAAGATGTAGTTCCTGACAAAAGATTTGATAATATGACATACATAGGCATCGACATCAGCAAAGCGACTTTTGTAGCAGCCTTCCTTCACGGGAAAAGCTACCGTACCGAGACCTTCCCAAATGATGCTAAAGGCATCCGCAGGTTCATCTCGAAGCTTGACCCTGCCATCCACCACTGCGTGATGGAGGCGACAGGCAACTACTGTTTCCTCCTTCTTTATCTTCTTGACAAGTCGGGCATCCGGGCAAGCCTCATCAATCCGAAGAAGATTAAGAACTATGCCCGCGTGATGATGTCCGTAACCAAGACGGATTCCAAAGACGCTTGTCTCATTGCCGATTTCGGGGAGAGGTTCAAGCCTGAACCCTATAAGTTCCCATCAGAACAGATAATGATTCTGAAGCAGAAGAAAACAGTCCTGCGTCAACTCCAAAAGCAACTGACAGCGACAAAGAATCTACTCTCATCGCTTGAACCTCTGCCGGTTAAGGACAAGAAGTGTGTCAATTCTCTTAAACAGACCATAACGTTCCTTGAGAAGCAGATCAAGTACATGCAGCAGGAAATGGAGGCGGTCGTGACCGAGGTGTTTGACAGGCAGCTGAAACTCCTTACCTCAATAAAGGGTATCGGGGTCACACTTGCCACAGCGCTGATTATAGCCACCGGAGGCTTTACCTACTTCGACAATGCCAAGCAGTTGTCCCGCTTTATCGGTATCTGTCCAACAATAGAGCAGTCCGGCACGAGCATAAACATCCGGGGACATATCAACCGTAACGGTGATGAGACTCTGCGTTCAATGCTTTATGTGGCGGCATGGTCAGCAAGTCAGCACAACAAGGCGTGCAAGGAATGCTACCAACGATTACGAGGCAATGGAAAATCCGGCAAGGTTGCCATGATTGCCGTAGCAAACAAACTCGTCAGACAGGCTTTTGCTGTTGTGACATCCAATAATTCATATATCGACGGTTTCGTCTCTACGAAACCTGATACCACCGTCTGAACACTTCCTCTCTCCTTCTGGCGAGGGGATGCCCCAGCGGCGGGGGCGGCCTAAACCGCCCCCAAGAGCGGACGGAGGCATGACTATTCTCAAATAATCTAAGGTGGATGTAATTTTTGCCTCATTTTATTTGGATTTTAATATAGTTCGTTCTTAAAGATGTGGTGCAGCGGGAAGGACTTCGCAATGTGACACTATTTGAAAATCTGATGTCATACGTCAGCGACAACGCAGGTCAACTTGTTTCGGCCACGTCATTGTCCAAATATCTCAAATCACAGCGGGTGGAACTGACCCCGTTGTCTGCGATAAACTATCTTAAAGCCGCCTCAAACGCTTACATCATCAATAAGGTGTCGAGATACGACATACATGGAAAACGTTTGTTGGAGACCAACGATAAATACTATTTCGAGGACTTGGGTTTGCGCAATATGCTTGCCGGGCAAAACCGCACAGGCGACATAGAGAAGGTAATAGAAAATGCAGTCTATCTTCACCTTAAAAATCTTGGATACAAGATCAGCGTAGGAACACTTCCCAATGGTGAAATTGATTTCGTTGTCGAAAAAGGCGGCACATCAGTCTATATACAGGTGGCTTATCTCATCGCTGACGACAAGACAATGGAGCGGGAGTTCGGAAATCTGCTGAAGATACAAGACAACTATCCCAAGTATGTCATATCCATGAATCCGATGTCACGTCCTCAGAACTACGAGGGTATAAAACATCTGACATTAAGACAGTTCCTGATGTCTGATAGCTTATAGCCAATAGCAGTTCATTTTATGAACTTTTAAGATGACTAATTTGGCACTATGGCAATTAATGATTAACTTTGCAAAAACGAAGATAAGAACGGCGTTGCAAAATGATGAAGTACAGAGGTGCCTCATCTGAGCCAATTCCGAACTTTAACATAGAGAATAAACTGCCCTACAATAAGTTACCTTGAAGTTCAAAGTACAAGTGGGACCACCTTTATGAATCTCCAATCGCTTATATATCAAGCGATTGGAGATTTTCTTTTATAAGTATTGTCCACAATTTGTCCACCAAATTGATTTCTGGCCACGCAGTGGACAAAAAATTTCCTTAAAAATTCTGAAAATAATTGATGCTGCCTCAAAAACGGGTATAATTTGATTGGTTACGAACAATAGTTGTGTAGTGAGCGTTTTGAATGTCGATGCTTATTTTGACTCATTCACTCACCCAAGCCCACTATATGACTAAAGAGGAAAAGAACAAACTTACCCGTGATGCCCTCCGCCACTGGTATGAGAATCATCAGGAGGAATATTGCAATTTTACCGACCTTATGCACGACCGCAGAGGTATCGGTTTCGACCAAGTCTTCAAGACTGCCATTATGCTTGTGCCGAAATATGAGAAGGCACTTCTGCTCTATCTGAAGAATGACCGCTCGGAGGGCATTGAAGATCTGGAAAAGATTCTTACCGATGGAGGACTTAAAGACCAACTTGCCCTGCATTTCAGGGCTCAGATGCCTGATTGCATTGTTCCGGCAATGTTGAGCTGGTTGTTTTTCGGCCGCAGCTTCGAGTGTATGGTTGAATATGGCGAGGAGTTGATTCAGGATGGTAAACTAAATTTTCTTCTGCGCAGACTCGCATCGTTCAATATAAAAACCATCATCAACCGCAGCCTGACTATTGGCGCTCGTAAAGAGGAAGATTGGGTGAAGTTCGTGTCTGAGATGGAAGACATGGGGATCACTCCGGTTGTTACTGCTGGAGTTGTTGCCAAATTCAAATCAATACCGACAGAGACAAAGGTTGAAATGAAGAGCACTTCAGAAAAGAAACCCATTCCCGGCAAAGAAAAGAAACGCCGTAGCCTGAAAGAACTGTTGCCCAACAGTGATGAATATCTATTGGGGTCGATTGATGAGCATATCCATATCAAACAAAGCGGGAAGGATTTGGCTCTTCTTTATCTTGTCCTTGAAAAGAGCCGTTCCCTTACCAATACCTCCGTTGTCGAATTTCATGCGGCTCTTGAACAGCGTTATGAGAAAAAGCCCAACATCCGCATACCCGGGCATAGAGGCATACAGGATAATTTGAAAATGCTTCTTACGCCTACCACAATCACAAAGAAAAGCGGAGTGGAAGTCCCTTGCATGACATTTGAGAGACCGGAATACATGTTCGCCTACAATGACCTTGTTGAGAAATTGGGAGTGCAGGATTACGCATACTCCTGCTGACATATAAAAATATTATTGACGGGAGCCATCTGACAGTGATGTCGGATGGCTCCCGTTTTTCATATCCGTACCGCCTTCTGCGCAATTTTGAGGGTCGCTGAAAAGAAAAATTCTTCGTTTTACTTCGTTACGAATCAATGCGAATATAAACCACTGTGTATCAGTGTTATAAATTTGGAGAAACATAAATCATGTGTTTTCTTTGCACCGTCAAATCGCAACGACAAGGCGAAAGTCCGTAATCATTGCTGAGGTAAAGACCGGTCACCTCATGCAATAAAAACCGACAGAGAGAAGCCAATTCATAGCGATGCGACCCTTGGACATTTCATGTTGTCGGTGTCCATTGATTAATCCAGATGACGCGAGGAATTTTAACAATGAATCTTGATTTTTCAAAATTCACACCGGAGGAGCTGACCGGACTTTCAATCACGCTCCCTCTGGGTCACCTCCTTGAAGTGGTCGAGCACACTGCTGAACGTGCTATCGAAAAATTTAAGGAGGAGGTTCTGCCGGCTATGCTTTCGGCAGACAAGGATCCACTCATTCCCCGCAAGGAGGTAATGAGAATTCTTGGAGTCTGTGCAAACACACTCCGCAACTGGCGCAAGAGCCAATATTTGGAAGCAACTCTACTTGGAGGCAAAGTCTATTACAAGACATCTGCCGTAAACACAATTCTGGAAAAGTATGGAAAAGAGCACATCTAACTCCAAAGGCATTGACCCTATGCTCATTCTCGGCAAGGCTGTGGATATGAGCGTCAGTATGCGAGGCTGTGATTTTCCTCTCGGTGCCATGCCGATGAAGATTCAGTGTATTATACGCGAGGCTAACGACTGCTACGGTTATCCGGTGGACTATCTTGCCGGGGCTATGCTCGTGGCTCTCGGTCTTGGTGTCGGCAACACCCATTTCGTCCGGCTGAAAGGGAAATGGGATGAGAGTGCCATTCTGTTCATGGCTCTTGTCGGCAGACCGGGAGCGTGCAAGTCGCATCCGCTGAATTTCGCTATCCGTCCATTCTCCGATATTGACGGAGTAAACAACAATGTCTTTCAGAAAGAACTTGCCGAGTACAACCGCCAATGCGAATTGCCGATGAAAGAAAGGACTGTTACGCATCCGGTAATGCCTGTTAACAAACGCTTCCTGATTTCTGACGCAACTCCGGAGGCCATGATGCTTATTCACTCCCACAATCTGCGTGGCATCTGCATGTGGAATGACGAGTTGGCGGGATGGTTCAAGAACTTCAACCGATACAACAAAGGCTCTGACGAGGAATATTGGTTGAAACTCTACAACGCCAACCCGATATTCTCAGACCGAAAGGGTGCGAAAGACTCCGTGTATATCGGCAGACCATTCGTATCGGTTGTCGGCACAATCCAGAACGGTATTCTCAACGAACTTGCCCAGGGCAGCCGCAGCTCAAACGGCTTCATCGACCGCCTTCTATTCGTCATCGCCAACAATCAGGATAAACAGGCGTGGAGCGACAAAGAACCGTCATTCGACATTGAGGTTTCATGGGCTGAGATTATCGGCAAACTTGTGGATATGCCATACAAAACTGATGAAGACGGCAAGGTTATCCCTACAATTCTCGGCTTCTCGCCGGAGGCAAAGGCAAGGCTCTACCAATGGCAACGGGAGAATACCGAGGACTGTAACCGGGAGGAAAATGACGCGCTGAAAGGTGTATTCAGCAAATTCGATTTTCATGCCATACGCTTATGTCTGATAATCCAGATGGCACGTTGGGCTTGCGGCGAGGCTGACAAAAATGAGATAGACCTTATTTCGGTAGAGAATGCCATAAGTCTTGTGGATTATTTCAAGGCTACCGCCACAAGAGTGCAGGGCATAATCAAGGATTTATCGCTGTCAGAACTGCAACGGGCTGTCATAGCCGCACTGCCGGAGGAGTTCACAACCGAACAAGGCGTTGAAATTGCGATAGCCAATTCTATGGCAGAGCGGACTTTCAAGGATTTTGTAAAGCGGTTCACCGGCATCCATTTCCAGAAGGTACGTCACGGAGTCTATGCGAAATTATGATTATAACCCTGCATTTTCTGCACTTTCCGCATTTTCCACCCACCATAATGCAAATAATGCGGATAATGCAACCAAAATTTTGATGGGATTATGAGCGAACACCGATTTATCCTCCAACCCTACCGTGGTGTTGGAAGCCGCCACACTTGCCCTGCCTGTCACAAGAAACGCTGTTTCTCACGATACATCGACACCGAGAAACAAGTCTCGTTCCCTGATGATGTTGGCAGGTGCGACCATGAGCAGAGTTGTGGCTATCACCTCACGCCAAAGGAATATTTTGAGCGCAATCCGCAGGACAAGCCTCAGCACTCCGATTGGTCAGCTCCGTCAGCCAGCAGAGCCACGCCGGCCGAGACACCCAAGCCAGCCTCTTTCATAGAGGCAGAGACTGTTGCACAGACTCTGCACGGATATGACCGTAACAATCTCTTTCTGTTCCTCAAATCGAAGTTCGGGTCCGATGATACGGAGAGACTGATGAGAGAGTATTGCGTTGGCACATCGAAGCACTGGCCGGGGGCTTGTGTGTTCTGGCAGACCGACATCAACGGACGTGTCCGCACCGGGAAAGTGATGCTCTACGATGCCGGGAGCGGCAAGCGTGTCAAGGAGCCATTCAATCATGTGTCGTGGGCGCACTCGCTGATGAAGTTGCCGGACTACAATCTCCGTCAATGTTTTTTCGGTGAACATCTGTTGCCGATGAACCGTGGCAAGCCTGTTGCATTGGTCGAGAGCGAGAAGACGGCACTGATAGCGAGCTGGTATCTGCCCGAATATGTATGGCTCGCCACCGGAGGCAAGAACGGATGTCTCAATGCCGATGCACTCCGGGTTCTCCGTGGACGGCAGGTTATCCTCTATCCCGATTTGGGCGCGACAGAGCAGTGGGGGCAGAAACTACCATTGATGAAGTCGCTCGGTATCGAAGCCACCATCTTCAACTTTATGAATGATGTTGCCGATGATACTGACAAGTCAGCCGGATATGATATTGCCGATTATCTACTGCAAATCGAGCCAGACCAAGCCGTGCTGCAAAGTATGATTAGAAAGTATCCGATGTTGCAGAAATTCATAGATGACCTGCAACTCGAATTAGTATCGGTTGAACGATATAACCCGACAACCGAAACTCCATTGTCAAACCGTATAAACGAGAAAAAATGACTAACAAGAAATCTCAGTCAACACCCTCTCCCTCCACCGCCATGTCAACACCCAAGACTGGCAAAACATCTACCGATTGTATAACTCCCAAATCTGATGATATTATGAAATCTGATACTACTCCCAATCCCGTTGACCCAGCTATGCCTGTCAACATCGACAACTCTGATGTTGCTGTTAACAGCAACGACCGCAACACTCCCGACAACACCGCCAATCTGTTCAACGATGAACAGACTGCACCCACACAACCTAAACAACAGCGTGTGGGCATAAAACAGCGTAAGCTGGAGTTCGGCGAATACAAGGAAACATATCTCATCCCGGTGAAGATTGTCAAGCGACATTCGCTCAACATCAGCGATGCCACATGGGAGCGACTTGAACGTTACGCCAGAATCCTCGGCGACCGTGGTGCCAACGTAGGCAGCTATGCCGAGCGCATCATCTGCGAGCATCTCGACCTGTTCGGCGACGACCTCGAGGCATGGCGCAAACTCTGAGAATTGACAGCCGGAAATAAGCGACTAATCGGGAGGCACAGAGTCCCGTCAGGGATGGAAACGGAGGTATGCTGCGCAGCCTGATTCAGTAGTAGTGGGCAAGATACCTTTTGAGTTCCTCAAAAGGGGGCAATCCGACCGCCTGACGGTTGATTGCCTGCCTCCCGATGGTCGCATATTCCAGTATAATGGTTACACCGATTACAATGATTTACAACATGGATAAATCGAATGGAAGACCGCGCCTCGGCTCGGCAAAAAGAGACAGGTATGTCAAGATAAGTTTCAATGACGGCGAGTATGACCGCGTTGATATTCTCTCGGCAAAGGCAGGTATGAACAAGGCTGAATATGTCCGCATCCGGGCTTTGGAGGATGTCATCATCGCATTCCTCTCTGACGAGGAAAAAGCCCTTATCCACGAGTTGAAAAAAACTCGGACCCAATCTCAATCAAATCGCCCATACAGGCAATACCGAGGGATTGACCGCTATTGAAGACAAGGCTAATTTCTGCCTTGACATGGTGGCCGACATCCTCATAAATCTCAAAAAACGGACACAAAGATGATAGGAAAAATTTTGAAATCCGGGTCGTTCGGTTCAAAGGTTGACTATGTCACCCGCGAGAAACACGACAAAAGAATATTCACTCCCGACACTTGGAAGATACTCGGAAGCGATGGTCTGTTGGGGACGAAACGCCGTCAGATAATCGCAAGTTTTGAATCTCAGTCTATGCTGAATCATCGAATAAGCAATCCTGCCGGACACATAACATTGTCTTTCGCCGCCGAGGACAGACCGAAATTATCTGATAAAAAGATGCTTCAGATAGCGAGAGATTACATCAGGATGATGGGACTTGACAAGACCCAATGGCTTATTGTCCGCCATTACGAAACCGACAAACCGCACTGCCATATCGTGTTCAACATGGTAGGCAACAACGGCAAGCGTATGGAGTGCGGACGCAACCGCTACAAGAATAAGAAGGTCTGCGAGGCATTGACGCGGAAGTATGGACTCGCTCTGCCCAAGCAGGAGAATCCCGATTTGGAGAAACTGCACGGCATCGAAAGAGCAAAAGCGGAGATAAGAATCGCCGCCACGGAAGCATTGAAAAATGCCCGCGACTGGAATAGTTTTGCGCGTGAGTTGGCTAAAAAGAACATCTCAATCATTCCGAAATACCGCCGTGGCACTACCGAGATGCAGGGCGTTTCCTTCCAACTTGGCGACTACAAGGTGAAAGGTTCTGATGTCGGAGAGCAGTTCAAATTCAGAAATCTCGACAGCCTTTTCAATTCGCAGTCACATAGCCGACAGTCACAGCCGAGGCAGACTCAGCCACATCAAGCCAGTGTCGATCAGTCGGCAGTATTCTCGTTGGCAAAATCCACAATGGAGACTCTGGAAAAGGCTGCGGAAGTGACCGCTGATATTGGCGAGTCTATATGCAATATGGTTGGCGGTGCGTTCCAACTTGGAAACGGTCACCTTGACGAGAACGAGCAGGCCGCAGCCAACCAACTGCTGAAGAGAAGAAGAAAACGTAACAACAAACCCAGATTATCCTGATTATGGCAAAGAAAGATAACATCTCACTTGTTCCACAGTGCGGGGACATGGATATGGAATTGCTCCGCCGCCAAATGAAACGGCTGGAGGACGCACTGACGGAGATTAAGAATGAGATGGCAAATGTGGCAACGAAAATATCGGCTCCCGTTATGCTTCCTGCCACCCCGAGCCAATGGAAATTACGGAGATTAAAATTCCTGATAATCTCGCCAAAAGCGAGGATGTCGCCACACTCACCGGAATAATCCAGACTATGAACGGCTCAATGGCTCTTGTCGTCCAAGGCATGGCAGATCTCAAAAAGGCAGTTGAGGCAATGCCGAAGCCGGAGGACAAGACCGATGAGATTGTTAAAAAGGCAAGCGAGGTATTCGTGTCAAAAGTCACTTCAAATCTGACTCCCATCATAGAGAAAGGACATACGGAGTCCTACTATAATGGAAGAAAGCAGTATGATGGCATCAGCGTCAAGGATGCAGCTGACATTTACTATCAGATAAATGGATTGCGAACTGATGAAGACCTGAAGGAAAAGTTGGCGAAGCGAGATAAGAAAATCAAGATTCTATCCTTTGTCATCATTGGTCTTGTGGACATCATTTTCGGTTTGGGTTATTGGATACATTCTGTCAAAGTCGAGAACCGGGAACTCACAAACATTGAATGGCTATACCGCGCCCAACGAGCAATCAGCAATGACAGTAAGTTTATTGACAGGATAGAAAAGGATATGTTAGGCACAGATGAGGCTGAAAAAGATGGTTGGAAAGATCTCATCGTTACGAGAGAGTCAACTGGACCTGAATTCAACTTCTTCTATCCTCATGATGATTGGCAATCCAAAAAGAAAGAAGAATCTCCGCAGGAAGTAGACCCGGCACAATCTGAATCAAAACCGGATGAACTACCGATGCCTCACAAAAGTCCGACTCGCTACACTCCCGGTGAGATAGAAGCAATCAAGCAAATGAGAGCCAACCCTCACATCCCCGATGATGCCAAGCCTTCTCTCCCTGAAGGTTACGAATATTAATTTAAGAATTCTCCACCGAGCATTTCATTATAAATTCTTCGGTGGAGATTTTTATTTTACAGAGATGTGAATATAAGAATTGTCTTTAAGGTAGCATCCTGTGCAGTATATGGGATAGCCATAGTTCCCTTCGATATAGGGATGTCTGAAATAATCATACAAAGGCATCGGATTCAGTATGAAGTTCCGCGTTTTGGTCAATGCCTGAATTGGTAAGGAGAACTACATGTGTATTTTTCAGATTTTGTTTTTCAGTTCCAATCATAGATGGTTTAGATATAATGGCCCTGACTTCAGGATATGTCAAATCGCTGCCAATAACAAAATATGCTGTGGAGCCATAAGTAATGCTCCTGACATACACCAATCCATTTTCGGATGGCATCTCATTTGCAAAAATACCCTTTTCCGGCACATCCATAGTGACAGTAAAACCTTTGAATATAATTTCTCCGATAGTCCAGCTCTTGATTTTATCAATATCCATCTTTTGCTTTACTATACTTTCAAATGTCTTCAGCAAAAGATGGATTATCCGGGAAGATTCTGATAAGACTATCAAGATTATTCATTTTGGCACATCTATATAAATTCAGCTGGGGTTCAGAGTTCGATTTATATTCCTCAGACCTGAGCATACTCTTCATAAAACCGGCTATAATTTACTCCGGAAGGATTCTCTATAGTCGAAATAAAAGGGTCACTGAAGTTGGTATATACGACAATCGGGTTTTCTTACCGGAAACCTCCTGATCAAACGTGGTTGCAAAGGCTTCTTCTGGAAAAACTGCTGCCGGATATATGCCTGGAGGATTGCCGTTGCAATTCCAGTTCTGAACGCCGAGGAATTTAGAACCGATGAAAAGTTCGTTTACCGATAACTGATTGCAAACAATCGTATCCCATGCTAAGGCACATGTTTTATCAGAATCCGGATTGGGATCATTACCCGGTGTGGGTTCATCATAATTGCATCACCAATCAGGAAACAAGCAATAATATAAGTCACAGCATCAAGATCTTGCTAATTTTTCTCATGTAATTCATCTCATGTTATAATGCACTAAAAATGAGGATTGTATATCCAAGACAAATATTCGGTAAAGCAACTACACCGTCAATAGGTGAACATTTCAGGTCTCCAATAAGTAAGGATAATCCAACTTTCATGAAGAATCCGGATTTACGTTGAAGTCGGTATCCGATATTGATTGTACCAATAATGTTAGGTCGGAAAACTTTTTTACGGGTTGAGTACCTTTCAAAATCCAATACGCCATCTTCTTCTGAAGGGAAGAATATAGTTTATAATGCCGCTCGTCTCTATTGACCAGATATGCTGTCATGCCAAAGCCTATTTCAAATTTGCTGGCACGTTTACCCAAAATTGCATTGACATCGAAAGGAATACTTATACCCCGGCTTTCCGCATCATAGCTGGCATAACATCCATCCAGCCCATCATCTGTACTCCAAGAAATGTCAGTAACAGCAAGCCCCAATGAATAGCCAAGTATTCCACCTGCCTTAAAACGGCTGTCAAGCCCCACTCCAATGCCTGTTGATGTACCTAAAAATTGACCGTATAGATTATAGCCATGGTCGGTCTGTCCGAAGACAGATCCAACCATGACTAAAAGAAAAGGCGAATAAGGCAATTCCTCTTTTCATTATTCTACTTATGGTTTACGTGTAATATCAACAGTCGTTGTATTAGTGTCCTTCCCCTCAGTTCCGTCGATTTGAAGGATTGTTTTCGCTTCTTTGAAACCATCTGGCATTTTGTCAAGGATTATCTTGACAACTCCGGAATCCGTGATTTTTGCCGTGAATTTGCAATCAGCATCGATATATTCCCCGTTCTCGTTTTGGTGGCACCAACCAGATTAAGTGATTTGTAGTTGGTGCATTTGAGCGTCACTTCACCGCCGTCTCCATCAGAAGTAATCTGAATTTGGTGGTAGAAACTGGGGTCGAAGGCCTTAACACTCTCTGCCGGGGTAGCCGTAACTTCCCACAGCATTTTTGCGGGTTCGTCCTCGCTGCATGAGGCGAACACAATGATGGCAAAGCACACCATCATCATTAGTTTAAATTTTGTAATCATGTGGTCTTTTATCTGATTGATTTTTTTATTTATAATTGAGATGTTTACGCGTAATAGTTACCATTGTTG
>PDYJ01000032.1_pt1 | contig 22343 bp, 21 predicted proteins | sample 1430841 | NCBI WGS metagenome assembly PDYJ01 (sample SAMN07237672, study PRJNA390542) | Gut metagenome, whole genome shotgun sequencing project. | isolation source: fecal pellets | host: Mus musculus | place: USA: New York, NY | collected 2016-10 | reverse complement strand
ATGTATATGGCATTCAGGCTCTGTTTCAGGAATGGTACGTGTGGTATGGCTTTATCAAGTCGCTCTTTTTCGCCTATGTCATAGCCTCGGTGTCATCGTATTTCGGCTATTATGTCAAGGGTGGCGCCCTCGAAGTGGGCAAGGCGAGCACCAACGCCGTCGTGACAAGCAGCATCCTTATATTGCTGCTTGATGTGGTACTGACCAAACTCCTGCTGCAATGATTGAAGTAAAGAACGTCACCAAGTCGTTTGACGACAAAACAGTGCTCCATGACGTGAGCTGCACTTTCGAAACCGGCAAGACCAATCTCATTATAGGTCAGAGCGGATCAGGAAAGACGGTGCTGATTAAGTCGATCGTCGGACTGCTGCATCCGGAAAAGGGCGAGATACTTTACGATGGACGCGACGTAATGCAGATGACCCACGACCAGGTGAAGGAACTGCGTAAGGAGATAGGCATGCTGTTTCAGGGATCGGCGCTTTTCGACTCTGAAACGGTGCTCGGCAACGTCATGTTCCCTTTGATGATGTTTACCGACATGAGCCACGAGCAGCAGCTCGAACGTGCTCATTTCTGTCTCGATCGCGTCAATCTGAAGGGAGCCGACGCCAAGTATCCGTCGGAGATATCAGGCGGTATGCAGAAGCGTGTGGCGATAGCCAGAGCCATAGCCCTCAATCCGAAGATATCTGTTTTGCGACGAACCCAACTCCGGACTTGATCCGAAGACATCAATCCTCATCGACGAGCTTCTGAGCGATATCACCCACGAGTATAATATCACCACTATAATTAACACCCACGACATGAACTCGGTGCTCGGTATCGGCGAGAACATCGTTTTTATCAACAAAGGTCACCGTGAGTGGGTGGGCAATATGAAAGAGATATATCGCACTGAAAACGAAGCGCTCAACGACTTTGTGTTTGCTACTGACCTCTTTCAGCGTGTCAGGCAGTATGTGGTCAGCCACGAGCATCCGAGTCCGCGTGATTGACCGGATGTGTGGGGAAGTTACGTTCAGGCGATAATGAAACTGCGCAGATTGCGCAGCCGCACGATGCCGAAACTTACGGCTGTGGCTACCAGCAGCGGGAAGAAAAATTCATAGCGGCCGGTCATCTCCACTGTCAGAAACAGAGCCATAAGGGGCGCGCGTACAGCTCCTGCCATCATTCCTGCCATTCCGGCATAGACCATCTGCTCCGCCGGCAGTTCCACGCCCGTCACGATCCTTACAAGACTGGCGAACAGTAATCCACCGACCGCTCCGGCAAAGAGCGTCGGAGCGAAATCGCCGGCCACTCCGCCCGCACTGTTGGAGGCCGAAGTGGCGAAAGTCTTTATGGCTACGATGAGTGCCGCTGCAGCGGTCAGCGCCATCGGCATTCCGCCCGATTGGAGCACGCTCCCCTTGAGGAGTGGCGACGCGTCGCCGGCAAGCAGCGAGGTGATTACCGTATAACCCTCGCCGTATAGAGCCGGAAACATCATCAGAGCAACGGCGAGTATGAGTCCGCCCGAAAGATTGCGGAACCATGGGTTGGAGATAGAGTTGTATAGCCGCTGCATGACCGTCATCATCGATGAGTAGTAGAGCGCGTACAATCCGATGAACACCCCTAAGGCGAGAAACCATCCTGTCATGGCCGGATCAAACGACGATGCGGGCGCAAACGCAATGTCGGGCGTGAACCCGACAGCATATATGCTGTGGTGGCGGCTGTTATGGTGGCTGTCAGCACGCCCATCACCGATATGGTGACAAGCTCCATGCGCAGCACTTCGAGCGTGAAAAGAAATCCTCCTACCGGCGACTTGAATATTCCGGCTATGCCGGCGGCGGCTCCGCAGCCAAGTAATATTTTCATTTGGTCGGGTGTGAGCTGCATCCAGCGTGCGAGATTGCTTCCGATGCCGGCGCCTACGTAGGCTATCGGGCCTTCGGCTCCGGCCGAGCCTCCGAATCCGAGCGTGATGGTGCTTGCTATCATAGGGCTCCATATCGACGATGTGCGCATGGTGTAGTCCTTGTTGCGCAGTCGGCCTATGATGCGGCTCACACCGTGGGTTATGTCGTGCCGAAGTATGTAGCGCACGAATATGCCGGTCAGCACAATGCCTGCCACGGGCAGAGCCACAAGCATCCAGTCGGGCCACGAACTGTCGAGGCCTGCGGTGAGCCACTTCGAGATATGCCTGATCATCTCTTTGAGCGCATAGGCGCACGCGCCGGCGCCAAGCCCTGTGATGAAGGCAAGGATGAAGATCAGCGGGGTAGGGCTTATGCGCGCCTTGACCCATCTGACAAATCCGGGTGGTGTGTGTGAGATCATCGTTGACGGTCGAGTTTTCTCGTTCAATATATGACTCTAACGCCTAACGATGCAGCTTGGTTTTGAATGTGAAACGCCTGTTGAGTATGAAATTGGCAAGTGTGTAGACAATCATGCCTATCAGAGTGGCCAGTCCGTAGCCGGTAAATGCTATGCGCCAGATTCTGAACTCCATATCACCCAGCGGGGTGCACTCGTTGATCAGCCATACGGTCAGTAGCTGAAGCAGATAGCAGGCCGCGAAGCACAGGCAGAAACGGATCGCTTCGCGCATGACTCCGTTGTTGGAGCGGAACACCCAGAATTTATTCCATACAAAAGAGTTGACAAATCCGGCTCCGTAGCCTGCCGCATTGGCTATCCATGGGTTTATGCCCAGTATGCCTTTGGTGAAGTAGATCACGAGCAGGGTGAGCAGGGTGTTCATCACGCCGGTGAGGGCATAGCGCAAAAACTGCAGTGTAGCGGTGCGTCGCGACTGTCGGGAATTCATGATTCTCTGTTTTTCGACCAGTGCCGACACCATTCCCTGATGCCGCATTCAAGGCAGAGGGGACGACGTGCCTTGCACACGTAGCGGCCATGGAGTATGAGCCAGTGGTGTGCCTTGCCGATCAGATCGGCCGGTATATGCTTCACAAGACATTGCTCCGTGGCAAGCGGCGATTTGCTTCCGGTGGTGAGTCCGATGCGTTCGCTGACTCTGAATACGTGGGTGTCGACCGCCATGGCCGATTTGCCGAACACTACCGACAGAATGACGTTGGCTGTCTTGCGGCCCACTCCGGGCAGCGACAGCAATGCATCGATGTCGGCCGGCACTTCTCCCCCGAACTCCTCGGTGAGCCGCCGGGCCATACCGAGCAGCGAACGGGTCTTGTTGTTGGGGTATGACACCGATCTGACGTATGGAAAAAGTGTATCCTCTGTGACCCGGGCCATGGCTTCGGCAGTGGGGAATGCCTCGAACAGCGGAGGTGTGACGATGTTTTACACGTTTGTCGGTGCATTGCGCCGACAGAATGACAGCTACGAGTAGCTGGAACGGAGTCTCGTAGTGCAGCTCCGTCTTCGGTTCAGGCATCTCGTTTCTGAACCATCCGATGATCCCGTCGTAGCGCTCTTTGACTGTCATGTCAGTATCGTTTTAGCAGCCCAGATGCCAATGATGCATGCGGCGATGCCTCCGGCCAAGGAGATGGCAAGATATATGGCCGCGCGCAGAGCGTCGCCTGCCGACAGCAGGCGGGTGGTATCGAGAGCCAGAGTGGAAAATGTCGTGAAACCGCCTAAAATGCCGGTGAATAGAAACGGCTGTATGTGGCGCGTGACGGTAGTGGAAGAACAGATCTGCCACAACGCGCCGATCAAGAATGCGCCGATCAGGTTTACGGTGACGGTATGCCATATCCGGCTGGAGTCAAACCATCCGGTGGCCATCAGTCCCCACCGCCCAAGCGATCCGATCGCTCCGCCGGCGGCCACGCAAAGGCCTTCGGCAAGCAGAGCCGGCATTGCCATCGGTCAGCGTGCGGATGTGAATTCTTCGAGGAAACGGCGGTCGTTCTCGGAGAACATGCGCAGATCCTTTACCTGATATTTCAGGTTGGTGATGCGCTCTATACCCATGCCGAGAGCGAATCCGCTATATTCCTTGGAATCGATGCCGCAGGCGTCGAGTACGTTGGGATCCACCATGCCGCAGCCAAGTATCTCCACCCATCCGGTGCCTTTGCAGAAAGAGCATCCCTTGCCGCCACAGAGGTTGCAGGAAATATCCATTTCGGCCGACGGTTCGGTGAACGGGAAGTAGCTGGGACGAAGGCGTATGCGGGTGTCGTTGCCAAACATCTCGCGTGCGAAGTAGAGCAGTGTCTGCCGCAGATCGGCGAATGTCACATGACGGTCAACGTAGAGTGCCTCGACCTGATGGAAGAAGCAGTGGGCGCGTGCCGATATGGCTTCGTTGCGGTAGACGCGTCCGGGGCAGATGATGCGGATCGGAGGCTCGGAGTGCTCCATCACGCGGCTCTGCACCGATGATGTGTGGGTGCGGAGCAGCACGTCGGGATTCCGGTTGATGAAAAATGTGTCCTGCATGTCGCGCGCAGGATGATCATCCGCGAAGTTGAGCGAAGAGAACACGTGCCAGTCATCCTCGATCTCGGGGCCTTCGGCTATGGTGAATCCCAGACGGGCGAAGATCGATATGATCTCCTCGCGCACGAGCGACAGCGGATGGCGTGTGCCGAGCGGCATCGGTGCGGCTGTGCGGAAAAGATCCATGTCATCGTCGGACTGACTGTTTTCGCCGGCGGCTGCGGCGTCGCGCAGAGCGGTGATGGTTTCGGTGGCGAAGTTCTTGAGTTCGTTGAGTTTCTGTCCGAGTTCGCGTTTCTGTTCAGGTGAGAGAGCCTTGAAGTCGTTGAACAGGGATGTGACGGCTCCCTTCTTGCTGAGGTAGCGTATGCGCAGCTGCTCCGCCTCCTGTGGCGAGGTGGCTTTCAGGGATGCTATTTCAGCCCGCAGATTCTCTATTTTTTCAATCATCGTGGATTATTGTCTAAATTAAGTGCAAAGTTACTACAAAAAAGTGAAATGCGGAAAGATATAGTGATAGAATTGAGTTACAAGGGTTTTAGTTGAAGTGGCGAAAATTCGTGAAGCCATTACAATCCCTGCCGAAGCCAAATCCTGACGCCGCAACGTTACTTGTTCGTAACCATGCCCGAAAATGTGACAAACGGGTACGGATAGCGAAACAAGACACTAAGGAATAGTGAGTTACCGACAACTCACGCGAAAAATCCGGTTACGGAAAAAGATTGCGCCGTTCCTCCCCGTTTTGCGTACCGACACCGGACTCTTCACCAACTAATTTTGAAAACCAAAAAAATTAAGGACGATGAAGAGTACATTTTCAGTAATCTACTACCTTAAGCGTCAGGTAGTGAAGAAAGACGGGACGGTTCCCGTCATGGGACGCATCACGGTTGGCGGCAGCCAGACGCAGTTCAGCTGCAAGCTGACTGTCGATCCGAAACTGTGGGACACCAAAGGGGGACGTGTCACGGGCAGAAGCACGGCGGCACTCGAAACGAACCGTATGCTTGACAAGATGCGGGTACGCATCAACAGGCACTATCAAGAAATCATGGAGCGTGACAACTTTGTCACGGCGGAGAAGGTAAAGAACGCCTTTCTCGGACTGGAACACCGCTACCACACGCTGATGCAGGTGTTCCGCCGGCATAATGAAGACTACGAGAAGCAGGTGGAAGCAGGCATGAAAGCAAAAGGTACACTGGAAAAGTACCGTATCGTTTACAAGCATCTGCAAGAGTTCCTCGACATCCGATACCATGTGAAAGACATCGCTTTGAAAGAGCTTACCCCGGCTTTCATCTCCGACTTCGAGATGTTCTTGCGCACAGACAAGCACTGCTGCACCAATACCGTTTGGCTGTACGTTTGCCCGTTACGGACGATGGTGTTCATCGCCATCAACAACGAGTGGCTGACACGCGACCCGTTCCGCGAGTATGAAATCAAGAAGGAGGAAACGACACGCAGTTTCCTTACCAAAGAGGAAATACGCCTGCTGATGGAAGGGAAACTGAAAAACGCCAAACAGGAGCTGTACCGCGACCTCTACCTGTTCTGCGCGTTCACCGGGCTGTCGTTCTCGGATATGCGCAACCTCACGGAAGAGAATATCCGCACCTACTTCGACGAACACGAGTGGATAAACATCAACCGCCAGAAAACGGGCGTGGTGTCCAACATCCGCCTGCTTGACATCGCCAACCGCATAATCGGCAAATACCGGGGTCTGTGCGAGAACGGCAGGATATTCCCCGTGCCGCATTATAACACGTGCCTTGCAGGTATCCGTGCCGTCGCCAAGCGTTGCGGCATCACCAAGCATATCACGTGGCATCAAAGCCGCCACACGGCAGCCACGACGGTTTTCCTCTCCAACGGCGTACCTATCGAAACCGTCAGCTCCATGCTCGGACACAAGAGCATAAAGACGACGCAGATTTACGCGAAGATAACCAAAGAGAAGCTCAATCAGGACATGGAGAACCTTGCGGCAAGGTTGAACGGCGTCGAGGAATTTGCAGGTTGTACCATCTAAAAAAGAGAAGCCATGAAACGTGGAAAAAACTCAGTGAATTTGCCCCCCGGTTGACCAGATAAATTGCCCCCCGGAAAATCATTTAAATTGACCCCCGTCCGGTCAAGCAAATTACCCCCCGGAAAAAAGACTTTACGGGAGTTGGCAAAAGGAGTTTTTGAGCTATATTGTATGTTAAATAATATTAAACATACGACTGATGGCAAATCGAAAACTGAGCATGAACAAATTAAGACAGGTGCTCCGATGCCACGCCAACGGCAACGGAGCCAAGAGTATCAGCAACCTGACGGGCATAGCGCGCAACACGGTGCGTAAATACCTCCGGCGGTTTATGGAGCTGAACCGTGGCATCGAGGATCTTCTGAAACTGGAGGATCCGGATCTGAATGAGATTTTCGGAGTGAGAGCGGTCGGTTCGGAACCCGTGTCAAGCCGCCATCAGGAGCTTATGGGACTTATGCCTGATTATGTCAGACGTCTGAAAAAGAGAGGTATGACGCGGCAGAAGCTGTATGACGACTATATCGGGAGTCACCCGGGAGGCTATTCCCGGTCGACGTTCAGCCGTCTGATGCGTCTGTATGTGGCGCAGATGCACCCTATAGCGCATCTGGAACACAAGGCCGGCGACAAGATGTATGTCGATTACGCAGGCGACCGTCTGGAGCTGGTCGACCGTGACAGCGGCGGGATCATCGCCGTGGAGGTGTTCGTGGCCATACTGCCTTGCTCACAGCTTACATATGTTGAGGCCGTGATGAGCCAGCGCAAGGAGGACTTCATACGGTGCTGTGAGAATGCGCTTCATTTTTATGGCGGGGCACCGGCGGCCATCGTGCCAGACAATCTCAAGGCTGCCGTAAAGAAGGCAAGCCGTTACGAGGCGGAGCTCAATGAGGATTACGCGGCCTTCGCCGAGCATCACGGTTGCGCAGTCATACCGGCACGCGTGCGCAAGCCGCGCGACAAGGCCCTGGTGGAGGGCGCCGTCAAGCTCATCTACCGCAGCATCTACCCGTTGGTGCGACAGCGCACTCATCATGATCTTGTGTCGCTGAACGCCGCTATCCGTACGGCGCTGGAGCTTCACAACAACGCCCGCATGAGCGGACGCCCTTACAGCCGCCGCGAGCAGTTCGAGGATCTGGACGCATGTACCTGCGCCCGTTAAATCCCATAAGGTTCGAGCTGAAGGAACGGCATACCGCCACGGTACAGCGCAACGGGCACGTACGCCTTGACCGCCACTACTACAGCGTGCCCCACCGTCTTATCGGCCGCAAGGTCAACATACTGTATGACTCACGTACGGTTGAGATATACTGCGGCGGAGACCGCGTGGCCGTACATCCCAGAGGATGGCGCCCGTACGGGTATACCACGGAGCCGAATCACCTTGCCTCGGCCCACCGGGACCTGAGCGGATGGAGCGTCGAGGGCTTCCTGAGGCAGGGGGCACGCATACATGCCGACGTAGAGGACTTCCTGCGGCATGTCATAGAGTCAAAGACCCATCCCGAACAGGCCTACAAATCCTGCAAGGGCATACTGTCGTTCGCATCCAGGGTCGGCAACGACCGCCTGGTCAGGGCCTGCCGCAGGGCCGCATCCTCCGGACTCTACAACTACAGCGCCGTCGACTCGATACTGCGCAGCCGTCATGACTGCCTCGATGACGACACCCTTCCCGGTCAAGAGTGCGAGGAGAGCGCCCAGATGCCCCGGCATGCAAACATACGCGGGAAGGAATACTTCAGGTAACATATCAATCCAACAATACATACAACAATGGAAATGAACCAACAGACACTCGCCCGGATGTCGCAGATGCGGCTGCTGGGCATGCACGCGGCCTTCCGCACATCAATGGAATCGTTCAAAAGCGAAGGCATGACAACAGACCAGTTCGTGGCGTGGCTCGTGGAAAATGAATGGGACGACCGCACCAACCGGCTTATACAGCGCCTGCAGAAACAGGCCTCGTTCCGTTACCGCGCCTCAATCGAGGAGATAGACTACTCCCTTGAGCGCGGCCTTGACCGGAACCTGCTGATGCGGCTCTCCGAGATGACCTTCGTCACCGAGCCACGCGACATCTTCATCACCGGCAGTGCCGGCACCGGCAAAAGCTACATAGCAACCGCTCTGGGCTACCGGGCATGCCAGAAAGGGATGCGCGTGCTATACGCCAGCACAGCACGCCTGATGGGCCAGCTGAAGGCCGCAAAGGCAAAAGGCACGATTCTTACCGAACTGAAAAGGATCGAGCGTACCGACCTTCTCATCCTTGATGACTTCGGCATACATCCCTTCGATGCCGCCGCGCGATCCTCACTGATGGACATAATCGAGGACCGGCACGGACGACGGGCCACCATCATCACCTCCCAGGTTCCCGTATGCGACTGGCATGACGTGATCGGAGAGAAGACGATCGCCGATGCGATCCTCGACAGGATCGTGCACCACTCGATAAGGATAGAGCTCTTCGGAGAGTCCATCCGCAAGTTGCAGAATAAAATCAAATGATTATTTTTGTAAATAAATCTTAATTATCAACACGCCATCAGAATCCCCCAGACCCTATTGTCAACCCCTGTAAAAACTGTCCAAAAATCACAGGTTATCAATGGGGGTCAATTTAAATAATCCATAGGGGGTCAATTTGTTGAGAATATCCAGATACCAGAAGAAAATAATGGATATCGTTGCCGGAAGAGACAGAATCTGGGGTAAATCCCGCCTATACGGATATAAGGAAGGACGAGAACCTATAGTTCTACATCGGGAAGGAGATGAGTTCAGGGTAAACGATAAGTTTCGAGACAATCTTTCTGAAAACGGTTATGTTATAATTGCTCGCGGTGGCAGAAGATTTGATAGTCTTCTTTCGCGTATCCCCTCGGAAGGTCGAAAAACATATTTCTCCATGTGGCGGGGATATCTCGACAAGTCAAATGTGGCATATAGCTCTGAGTTGGCACAATCTGTACCTGTCAACTATGAATATTTACATACCAGTGGGCATTGCGACATGGAGAGTCTCGACTGGTTGTTTTCAACGCTTAGTCCCAGAGCTATCATCCCTATCCACACAGATAATCCGAGGGCTTTTGCAGATTTGTTCTGTGATAAATGGCCGATATTAATGATGCAGGATGGCGAGACTTTCCGTGCAATCAAAGATCCATTGGATATGGAATAGAAGATGATGAGGATATGGCACCTTGGGCATATGCGGTTTATGACCCAGACTTTAATCTTTTGGTACACATTAAGAATACATTCGAGGAATTGTCCGAATTGATTGAGGTGAACCGAATAAATATCTTCCCAATGGATGTAATACACGATTAGGCACGATTAGCCCATTTATGAGTGTGGAGAAAAAGCGTTGTCGGCTCGATGAAATATCATGTAGAGTTATTAAATTTGTGAATCTGTAAAAGCACAACGATATTCGCCTGTTATCCCCCCCGGAGCGCATGGAGATGTTCTGTAAGTTCAACAAGCATGGGTCCTGTCCATCGTTTTCAGGTTGAGTTATATGTTTGACGTGCTCCACACTTCGCAGCCTTTTGATGCATCCGATGTTGTCATCGATACCGGACGCCTGATGCTACGACGATGGCGCGAAAGTGATGCCGAGGCGCTCTACAGCTATGCGTCCGACGGGCGTGTGAGCGAAATGGCTATGTGGCCCCGTCACACCTCAGTGGAAATGAGCCGTCGGGTCATCACAGAGTACTTCATTCCAAATTCCTTCAATTTCGCGATGGTGCTGAAAGCCACCGGTGAGCCTATAGGATACATTGGTCTTGTGCCGGAAGGCGATGAGAATTGTCCCGCTTCGGCCGGCGAGCGCGAGGTGGGCTATTGGATCGGTTGGCCGTATTGGGGCAGGGGACTGACCACAGAGGCTCTTCGGGCATTGATCGACTGGTGTGGGCGTGTTCCGGAGGTCGATACGCTGCTGCTCACCGCCGATCTCCGCAATGTCGCCTCGCAGTGTGTGGCTCAGAAGTGTGGATTCATCCATCTGGACGATATTTACCGCGACGGCGGCACCCCGATCCGGCTTTTCCGACTCGGCATTGTAGCCTCGCGGTTGTAGATCCGTCGTGCGGTGGCGGAGAGAAACCGCTATATGGATCTGTTGCTGATGGGCGACGAGTCCAAAGAGATGATCATGAAATATCTCTGCCTGGGCCGCCTCTTTGTGGGTTCGGTCTATGGATGTGATGTCGCCGTGGTGGTCGTGACCGAACGGTCCGACGGTTCGGTCGAGGTCAACAATCTTGCGGTGGCGCCCGGATATCGCCGAAAAGGTATCGGGCGGATGATGCTAAGCCATGTAGAATCTATCTGTCAACACCGTGCTATATATATCGGCACAGGCGAAACGCCCTCCACGTTGCGGTTCTATGAGTCGTGTGGCTACCGTTACTCCCATCGTGTGGCGGATTTCTTTACCGACAACTATCCCTCGCCGATTATCGAGGAGGGAGTGACGCTGACCGACAGGGTGTATTTGTGCAAACCGCCGGTGTAGGATGGCCGGTGATGAGCGTTGCCCTCCGTGAATGTTTGTCGGGATGCTTGGCTGTCAGTCAAAGACCCCTTCAAACGAAGCCTCTTCGGCGTCGTTGTCGGCATCTACATAGTCGCCGTAATAGTCCTTCTCGCAGAAATTTATTCCCGACGGGAATTCAAAGCGCATGTCCTGGCTGTAGGGGAGTGCCGGATCGGCATACACTTTTTTCATGAACAGGCCGTAGATCGGCAGGGCCATCGATGCTCCCTGGCCTTGTGCCATAGAATTGAAATGTATGTAGCGCTCTTCGCCTCCTACCCATGTGCCGGCCACCAGGCCGGGAGTGAATGCCATGAACCAGCCGTCGGAGTTGGAGTTGGTCGTGCCGGTCTTGCCGCCGGTCTGTGCGGTGATGTTGTAGGGCGGACGGCGTATGCGGTTGCCTGTTCCGGAGTCCACCACATTGAGCAGCATCGAGAGTATGCGCCAGTAGGCTTCTTCCGAAATCACTTCAGTGTGGCGTGGCGAGAATTCGGCCAGCACATTGCCGTTGGCGTCGGTGATGGCGGTCACAAACATCGGGTCCACTCTCATTCCGCGATTGGCAAAAGCCGAGTAGGCGGTGACCATCTCCTTGACCGATACGTCGGCCGGACCCAGACACAGCGACATCACCGGATCAAGATGGGCCGTGATACCGAAGTTGTGCATCGTGCGCACGAGCGATGCCGGCGAAAGCTGGCTGATCAGACGGGCTGAAATCCAGTTGTTGGAGTTGGTGAGAGCCCACCGCAGGTCTACCATCTCTCCTATGCGCGATTTGCCTGAATTGCGCGGAGCCCACGGACGTCCGTTCTCGTCATAGAGCACAGGTTGCTCATTGAGAAACTCGTCGCAGGGCGTGAAGCCCTCCTCCATGGCATAGGTGTAGAGAAACGGCTTGACGGTCGAACCGATCTGGCGTCGTCCGGTAGCCACCATGTCGTATTGGAAATGTTCGAAGTCCGGCCCGCCGACGTACGCCTTCACATGCCCGTTTTTAGGCTCCATGGCCATGAAGCCTGTCCGCAGGAAGTGCTTGTTGTACATCAGCGAATCCAGAGGAGTCATGATCGTATCGATGTTGCCCTGATATGAGAACACCTTCATTTCGTGAGGCGTGCGGAATGATTTTTCTATCTCCGCTTTGCTTGCGCCGTTTTTCTGCATCACACGGTAGCGGTCGGTCTGCTGCATGGCATGTTCAATTAGCCTGTCGATCTGCTGCTGGCTGACTTCGGTGCGGTTGGTCGTGTATGGCGCCGACTTCGAACCGCGTTTCTCCTTGAAGAACGCCGGCTGCAGTGTCTTGCTCAGATGTTCTTCCACGGCGTCTTCGGCATACTTTTGCATCCGCGAGTCGATGGTGGTGTATATCTTGAGGCCATCGGTGTAGATGTCATATTTAGAGCCGTCGGGTTTCGGATTCTTGTCGATCCATCCGTAGAGAGGATCGTTCTCCCATGCGAGAGAGTCGTCATAGAAGCGTTGACGGTCCCACTTCGGATAGTCGCTCGCCACGGGTCGGTGAGCCTTGAGCATACGGCGCAGCTCCTCGCGGAAGTATGGTGCCAGACCGTTCTTGTGATCCACGCGGTGGAAGTCGAGCTTCAGCGGCAGGGCTTTTAGCGAATCGGCCTGCTGGGCGGTCAGTTTGCCGTTGCGCATCATCTGGTCGAGCACCACATTGCGGCGCTGCATCGTCCGCTCCGGCCGTCTGACCGGATTGTAATATGCCGGATTCTTCACCATCCCTACGAGGGTGGCTGCCTCCTCCACCGTCAGCTCCTCGGGAGTCTTGCCGAAATATACATGCGCTGCCGACTTGATGCCTACGGCGTTGTACAGAAAGTCAAACTGGTTGAGATACATTTTGATGATCTCTTCTTTCGAATAAAACCGCTCGAGCTTTATTGCTATCATCCATTCGATAGGTTTCTGCATCACACGGCTCATCAGACCGTGCGACTCCGGCGAATACAGCTGCTTTGCAAGCTGCTGTGTGATGGTGGAGCCTCCGCCGGCGTTGCGCTGTCCGAGTAGCAGAGTCTTTACGCCCACTCGGGCCAAAGCCCTGACGTCTATTCCCGAATGATCCTCGAAACGTGAATCCTCGGTTGAAATAAGTGCGTCGATCACATTCTGAGAGATCTCGTCGAAGTCGGCATACACTCGGTTGCCGGTGTTGCGGAAGTAGCGTCCCAGCTCTTCGCCGTCGGCCGAATAGATCACTGAAGCGAAGCGGTCGTGCGGATTCTTGAGCTCCTCCACCGGAGGCATATAGCCGACCATACCGTTGTAGGCCATATAGAAAAACACCATCATGGCTGCCGCCATTACGCCGAAGGCTATCCATAGCCCTGCGATGAGTTTGCGCTGCCAGGGTTTGATCGGTGACTTGAGTCTGTCTATGAGTTTCATCTGTCGATGTCAGGTGGTTAGTGAAGTGTATGGCTCGGTTTTCCATTGCCTGTGTGAGACTGACCTTGCCTTATTGCCGCAAAATTACTAATTTTTCCTCTTTTATATCAATCATCCATGTAAAATGCCTGCTGAAAAAAAACTGAGAGATTGTCTAAATTTATGTAATACGGATTTTTGAGAAGGATTGTCAGATGGATTTTTGTTTGTGATGAGGGAGTGCAGCCGTAGCTACATGACCGGGGAGCAAACAAAAAGACGCTGGAAAGACTCTCAAAAGCAAAGTGATATGAATTTTAGACAGTCTCTTAGTCCACGGCCTCCACCCAATCCCCTCCGGTATTACCTATAGTGCCATCACGCTATAATCGACAGCGGCTGTTGTAAAGTCGCATGGATTTGACTAATTTTGTCGGTAGCTTCATAGTGATTGTATTCCTGAAACCGACGCGAATGTGGTGTCGTGTGTCAGGCCTTTCGTTTTCATGATTTTATAGATTTAAGACCCTGATGGCAGAAACAAAAAATAGAGCCGCAAGAAACCGCACTGTTACTGTGTCGGACTCGGAAATTCCTGTGCTTGAACAGCAAATAAGCGGTGTGGAGACTATAAGAGCGGGGTTTCACGACGATATGATTGTCAACGCAGATCTGTTCGACTGCCTTGACTTTATCCCTGATGGATACTTCGATCTGATAATCATAGATCCGCCATATAATCTCGATAAGGATTTTCATGGACGCAAATTCGCAGTCATGAAGACTGATGCATATGAGGAATTCCTGAGAAGTTGGTTTTACAGAGTGTGTGATAAGTTGAAGCCCGACGGTTCGCTTTATATGTGTGGCGACTGGAAATGCACCTCATCCATGCAGCGTGTCATAGAGGAACGTCTGACCGTTGTCAATCGTATATCCTGGCAGAGAGAAAAGGGCAGGGGAGCAAAGGCCAACTGGAAGAACAGTATGGAGGATATCTGGTTTGCAGTTAAAAATCCACGAGATTACTATTTTGATGTCGATTCGGTGAAGATGAAAAGAAAAGTCATCGCACCATATCGGGAAGATGGCCGTCCGAAGGATTGGGAGGAAACGGAGAACGGAAATTTCAGGATCACCTGTCCGTCGAATTTCTGGGACGATATCAGTGTGCCGTTCTGGTCAATGCCTGAAAACACTGATCATCCTACACAAAAGCCTGAAAAACTGTATGCCAAACTGGTGCTTGCCTCATCACGTCCCGGCGACAGAATATTTGACCCTTTTTTGGGCAGCGGCACATCGGCCGTCGTCGCACGAAAACTTGGCCGAAGATTTTTTGGAGTGGAAGTGAATCGTGAATATTGTCGGTGGGCGGTGAAGCGGTTGATGGCTGCGGCAGTCGATGTGTCGATTCAAGGATATTCCGACGGAGTTTTCTGGGAAAGGAACTCGTTGGCCGATCAAAAAAAATGCAATGACGGCATACGCCGAAAAAATATTGATACACAGCCAACATTATTTAGAGTAAATAACTCGCAAAAATCAGCTGCGAGTGATTTTTGAGATTTGCCACGGGGGGGGTACTGATGAGTTTAATAATGTAAACGGATTTTCAAGAGTCGCTTATGAACAGTAGCGTAAATGATTTTGTGTCGTTGGTGGTCAATAATCACGCAATCGACACGAAGGATGAGATGATAGCTGCGGTATGCCGTAATTTTCCTATGGTGAAGGATGGTCGTGCGCTGTATCACACCGATTATTTTGCTGTTGTGTTTTGCTATACAAAAAACACTGCCTTCAGCAATGTGGTGATATCATTGTCCAAACTTGAAAAGTATGATGGTATTCCATGTTTTGTCGTCGTTGTCAGAAGAGGATTGGACAATCTGATCTATATGATAAACACTACGTTTATTGATAAAGTTAGCCATAGCTCGCAAAGTTTGAGAATCGACAATATAAGAGGCAGTGTTCTTGGCAGTAATATACGCAAGCAATTGCCCGAAATTGATAGAGTCAATTCTCCGGAGTTTTTTGACGAATTATTTTCGTATCATCAGGGATTCACATGGATTGAGAACCTTGAGAGGATCGTGGAAAGAACCAATAATATACGTCCGGTAAAGGCTAAGACGGAGTTGAATCACTCTGAATATATGAATCTGCTCGATGCTCCGCGGCGAGCGTCATCGTTTGTCGGATCGGATGATTATGTGATGCTTCTTGATGATTTGCGTAGACGATGTGAGGATGTCAAAGACGCCATATTGGTAGCTTCTCATGTTGATAATGTGAACGTGAGAGGACGGTTGATTGAGGCTCTGATCACATCGGATCCCGAGGAACGCACCGGCTTGCTTAAAGATCTGTCGGATGTAGAGCATATGCTGCCGGTTTATGATACTGAAAACGGGCTGGGCGATTATGTCAGGCGTTTTGAAAGTGCCGACACCTATACCGATATAAAGACAAAGATACTATATCTTGATTCCAATACGAAAGCTTATAATGTCGATAAATTTCTGAAATGTATGGGTGAGGAGCGTTCGGTGTTTATGTTCTTTTTTGTCGGCATTGACGACAGTGGAATAATGAATACAGTCCTGTGCTCGGTATTCCATGATCAGCTGATGAAAACCACTATATTGCAGCATCACTGAGCCGGAAGAGGCACAAGGGGAGTAGCTCAATTCAATGGACATGTCATCAACGAGATGTTGTCCGAACGCGACTTCAGGAATAATATTGATGAAGATAGTTCGAGAGCATATCTTGAAAACCTGTTAAAAAGGTGATCCGGTCGGTGAGGAGAAATAAAAAGTTGGAGGGGAGATGAAAAAAGTGTACCTTTGAGGGTGGCCAATGATATTATATGCAATGGCCGGCTCGTGATAAATCCTTAAATTAAATATCTCATATATTATGGTTCAGAGATTTATATTGAACGAAACGTCCTATTTCGGACCCGGAGCGCGCAAGGTGCTCCCCGAAGTGATACAGCGCCTTGGCAAGAAAAAGGCATTGGTTGTGACTGACAAAGGCCTCATCCAGTTTGGAGTGGCCAAGATGGTGACCGATGTCCTCGACGAGGCGGCAGTCGCCTACGATGTGTTCAGCGAGGTGAAGCCCAATCCTACTGTGAAGAACGTGCAGGACGGTGTGGCTGCTTTCAAGGCTTCTGGAGCCGATCTGCTGGTTGCTATCGGTGGCGGATCGGCCATGGATACCGCCAAAGGTATCGGTATTGTAGTGGCCAATCCGGAGTTTGCCGACGTGGTGTCGCTCGAAGGATGTGCGCCGACGAAGAACAAGAGCGTGCCTATGGTGGCGCTCCCCACCACGGCCGGTACGGCTGCCGAAACCACTATCAACTACGTCATAATCGACGAGGAAAAGAAAAAGAAGATGGTGTGTGTCGACCCCAATGATATCCCTGCCGTAGCCATGATCGATGCTGAACTGATGTATTCGTTGCCCAGAGGCCTCACCGCTGCCACAGGTATGGATGCGCTCACTCATGCCATAGAGGGTTACATCACAAAGGGCGCATGGGAGATGAGCGATATGTTTGAGATCGAGGCCATCCGTATGATCAGCCGCTATCTTCCCGTGGCAGTCGACGAGCCGCAGAACCCGGAGGGACGCAACGGCATGGCGGTGGCGCAGTATATCGCCGGAATGGCATTCTCCAACGTAGGCCTCGGACTGGTTCATGGCATGGCCCATCCCATGGGTTCACTTTTTGATGTGCCTCACGGTGTGGCCAACGCTCTGCTGCTCCCCACCGTCATGGAGTACAATATGCCGGAGTGTATCGACAAGTATCCCCGTATAGCCGAGGCTATGGGCGTGGACATAAAGGGCATGACTCCGCAGGAGGCTTCGCAGGCCGCTGTCGATGCGGTCAGAGCGCTTGCTATTCGTGTCGGCATTCCGCAGCATCTGTCGGATCTCGGCATCAAGGAGTCCGACATACCGGCTCTCGCCGAGCAGGCTATTGCCGATGTGTGCACGCCGGGCAATCCGCGCGAATGCAGTCTTGAGGATATCAAGGCGCTCTATCGTCAGGTGCTCTGATCCGATTGGGTGAAAATCAACGGCTCTGTGTCAATCGATTCGGTCTTTGACACAGAGCCGTCTTTCTTTTCTTGTCAAGCTGCTCTTAGATAGCTGTTTGCAATAATCTCGGCCGCTTGCTATTATTCGGCGGAGAGAGCGCAGGCGAGCTGATCGGGACACGATGTGGATTTCGCACCGCACTTGATCCCTTTGAGCCGTCCGATCACCTCCTCGGGTGTCATTCCGCGCACGAGCGATCCTATGCCTTGCAGATTGCCGTGGCAACCGCCGGTGAATGTGACGTTTTCCACGCGGCCGTCGTCGTCGATGGTTATCTCTATGTCGCGTGAGCAGGTGCCTTGAGGCGTGTAGTGATAATGCTTTGCCATTGTAAGTAGTTTTATTGGATTGATTTATTTTACAGTGAAGTCTCCTTTCAGTCTGATGTCGGTGCTCGATGACCCGATCATTAATCGGAACAGACCCGGTTCGACCACGCGCCGGAGCGCCGGATTGTAAACCGACAGCTCGTCGGAACCAAGGCTGAAATGCACTTCCCGGCTCTCTCCCGGATTAAGTTCTATACGCTTGAATCCTTTGAGCAGCATCGGAGGCTGGCTGGTTGAGGCCACTGCGTCGCGCAGATATAGCTGTGCCACCTCAGCTCCTTGGCGTCGGCCTGTGTTTGTCAGCCGGAAGCTGACATCCCAGCGGTCGCCGTTGTCGGTCGGAATTATCGTGAGATCGGAGTAGTCAAATGTCGTATAGCTCAGTCCGTGGCCGAAGCTGTAGAGCGGTGACCCGCTGCCATCCATATAATCGCGTCCGGCGCTCATGCGTGAGTAGTGGACCGGCAGCTGGCCTTCGGAGCGTGGGATGCTGACCGGCAGACGTCCCGACGGATTCACGTCGCCGAAAATTATGTCGGCAATGGCACTCCCGCCTTCCTGACCGGGATACCATGCCGTCAGAAGCGCGTCGGAGTGGCGGGCAGCAAGATTCATGTCGAGAGTACGGCCCTGGATGTAGACGGTCACGACCGGTTTGCCGGTGTCATAGATGGCCTGCATGAGCCGTAGCTGATCGCCGAGCGGTGTCAGTGTCGCCCGGTCAAATCCCTCTCCGCAGTCCATGTCGCTTGCGTGTGAGGCGTCAGTCTGTGCTGCGCCGGTGGCTGCATATGATGTCTTGAAGTCGCGTGCGCTCGATCCGCCGACTGCGAGTACGGTCACATCGGCCGCGAGAGCTGCCTCCACGGCCGCCGCGATGTCGGTCTGCGCGGTGTCGCGTATGGCGCAGCCTTTCACGTAGACGATCTCCACATCGGGTGCGGCCTGGCGCAATCCTTCAAGTATAGTGGTGATGTTGTCGTCGGGCTGCGGGGCGGTGTAGTCGCCGAGCTGATTGTATTGTTCGTCGGCATTCGGGCCTATTACGGCTATGCGGCGCAGCCTTTTGCGGTCGAGCGGCAGCAGTGCTCCCTCGTTTTTAAGCAGCGCTGTGCCCTGACGCGCTATCTCGCGCGCGGTGGTGCGGTGGCTGTCAGCGCCTACGCGCCGCGTGGCTTCCTGCGGATCAGTAAATGGGCGCTCGAAGAGTCCGAGGTCGAATTTCAGCCTCAGTATGCGCGCCACGGCGGTGTCGATGTCGGCTTCGGTGATTAGTCCCCGCTGAAGGGCTTCTATGGCACGCTTGCCGTAGCATGCGGCGCCGAGGTCTATGTCGACTCCGGCTTTAAGCGCCTGCGCGCCCGCTTCGGTGCGGTCCGAGGCCGTGTGTCCTGCAAGACCGTCAATGCTGTAGAGGTCGGAGTAGACCGCTCCGGTAAATCCCCATTCGTCGCGCAGCAGGCCGGTGAGAAGTTCACGGTTGGCGGTGCAGGGTATCCCGTCCACACTGTTGTAGGAACTCATCACTGTGGCCGCACCGGCCGCAATGGCGTGGCGGAACGGTTCGAGAAGTTCGCTGCGAAGCCTTACCGGCCCCACGCTCGCCTCCGCACCGTTGTGTCCTCCTTCGGGACGCCGTAGGCTGCAAAATGCTTAAGCGTGGAGTAGAGATGGCGTCCGTCGTTGACCGACGATCCGCGTCGGCCCTGCATACCCTCCACCATGGCTGCACCCATGACTCCGCTGAGCCACGGGTCTTCGCCGAAAGTCTCCTCCATGCGGCTCCAGCGTGGCTCGCGTGCTATGTCAAGAACAGGACCGTAGCCTACGCCTGCCCCAGTCGACCTGGCCTCAAGAGCTATCTCCTCGCCGGCGCGGCGTATCAGCTCCGGATGCCATGTGCCGGCCATGGACAGGCCGGTCGGATATACGGTAGCACCGATAGCCATGTGTCCGTGGGGACACTCTTCGGCAAATAGTATTGGTATGCCGAGCCGCGTGCTGTCAATCGCAAATGCCTGAAGGGCATTGAGAGCGGCGGCACCTTCGGCCGGCGACAGTCCGTTCTCGAGCGTCTTCTGTGTCCAGGGGTCGGCCCGGAGTGTGGCCCAGTAGCCGCCAACGGGCATCTTGCCGCGGTTCTGCTCTCTGAATTTCTCGGAGGGAGCGATGCTTCCGTCGGGTCGGCGCTCATACATTTCCCATCCCATGGGGCAGAGCAACTGCCCGGCTTTCTCCTCAAGTGTCATGCGGCTCAGCAGATCTGCCACTCGCTCCTCTGTCGGTTTCGAGGCCTGAAGGTAGACGGGCGTCGTGGCCGTCGTGGACAATGCCGTGGCGATTATGGCCGAAGCTGCAATAATGTGCGTTGCTCTCATCTCTTTCTGAATTTTATTGCAAGCGGTCCGGCTTTTACTCCCTTCGGCAGATTCACGCGCGTCACGCCGTTGCGGTCGGTGCTGTAGCTGAGCTTGCGTCGGCCGTCGAGCAGCGTCATGCGCCCCTTTGGCTCGTTGCCGTTCCATGTGATCTGCCGTGGCATGGCTTCTCCTTCGGCCGGAGTGACTATGGCATAGAGTGTTGATCCGTCCTTCGATGCGGTGAACCATACATTGCCGTCATTGTATATCGGTGTGGTGACTGTCGAATATATCGCTTCGCCGTTGCGACGCAGCCATTCGCCGACAGCCCTCAGACGCCATTCGGCTTCCGGCTCTATAAGTCCTTCGGCCGTGGGGCCGACTCCGAGAAGCAGACATCCGCCCTTGGCCGTGGTCTCAGCCAGCAGGGCTATCACCTTTTCAGGCGATTTGTATGGCGCGTCGGGCACCCATCCCCAGTCGTTGCTCAGCGTTATGCAGCTTTCCCACGGATAGGAGAGTTGCTTTTCGGGGATGCCTCGCTCGGGCGTCTGATAGTTCTCGTTGCGTCCGCGTATGCTGCGGTCCACCGATATGAGTCCGGGATGCCGCCCGGAGCGGGCCTCGAGAAGAATGCTGTCGAGTCCTATGTCATCGCCTTTGATCCATCCGCCGTCGAGCCAGAGTATGTCGAGCCGTCCGTAGCGTCCCGATAGCAGTTCGCCGAGCTGCCCGGCTGTGAAGTCCTGATAGCGTTTCCACCAGTCGGGGTGTCGCTCCTTTTTGTAGTTGATATGGCGGTTGGGAGTGGCAAACTCCGGATTCCAGAACCATTCGGTGTGCCAGTCGGGTTTGGAAAAATATGCTCCGATGCTGAAACCTTTGTCGCGGAATGCGTCGAACACGTGGCGGGTCACGTCGCTCTTCTCGTTTCCTGCAAACGGTCCTTTGGCTATCGAAAAGTCAGTGAGCCGGGAGTCGAACATGCAGAAGCCGTCGTGGTGCTTGGTGGTGAATATCGCATAGCGCATTCCGGCGTCGGCCATGATGTCGGCCCACTGTGCCGGATCAAACTGCGTCGGGTTGAGAGAGTCGGCCAGGCTCCAGTACCATTTCTTATACTCTTCGTAAGGCATATTGCCCTTGCGGCTGATCCAGTCTACATCCTCCGAACATATCGACCATGACTCCACGATGCCCGGCACGGAGTATAATCCCCAGTGGAACAGTACTCCGAATTTCAGGTCGCGCCATTGGTCGAGCTTGTTTATCACGGCTGTGTCTGTAGGCCATTCATAGCCCGAGGCGTCCGATTGCTGGTGGACGAACCCCTGCACCTGTTGTGCCTCTGCTGTCATTGCGGCTGTTGCCATGATCGCACCGGCGGCAGCCATTCTGAAATATCTGTTCATGAAGTTATAGGTGTTTAAGGTGTGATCAGACATTGTGCAAAATTACTGAATTTTCTGCGACATATAGTGCGGATTTGTCAGAGAACTATGTCGTCAAGTCGTTCTACGGTGTGTGCCGGCGAGGGTGCATGGAGCAGCCCGGTGGGATTGAAGAGAATCGCCTGCCATCCGGCGGCGAGCGCGCCCTCTATGTCGGTCGCGGGGTTGTCGCCGATCATCAGATGAGCCGACGGATCGCTGATGCCGCTGCGCTTCATCGCATGGCTGAAAATCCGCGTGTCGGGTTTGTTGATGCCGATGTCGTCCGACAGCACGGTGATGTCGATCAGATGCGCTATTCCGGCCGAGGCGATTTTACGGTGCTGCACATCGGCGAAGCCGTTGGAAAGCACTCCGACATTCAGTCGGAATTTGCGAAGCCGTTTCAAGCAGTGCGAGCGCGCCGTCTACCAGTGTGCTCTCCTCAGCCAGCCGGTCGAGATATATCCTGTCAAGATCATGAGTGAGAGCTGACGCCTCGCGCCGGGTCATTCCCGCCTCGGCGAGTGGTCTGATGAAGCGTTCCTCCCGAAGGTATGTGCAGCTTATCTCGGCTCGGTTGTAGAGCGTCCATAGGCGGTGGTTGTGGCGCTCGTAGGCTGATATCCAGGCCTCGGA